>Ga0102926_1002265_pt1 | contig 11194 bp, 10 predicted proteins | sample SalPonR1_A_D2_MG_FD_78173 | JGI IMG/M metagenome (GOLD analysis project Ga0102926, IMG submission 78173) | Salt pond soil microbial communities from South San Francisco under conditions of wetland restoration - Salt Pond MetaG R1_A_D2_MG | ecosystem: Environmental > Aquatic > Marine > Intertidal...
TCCGAAATAGAACAAACTATTAGGGTCAAAACCCTATTAGTAACATTTTCTTCCGCGAGAATTTCGAGTGCTTTATCCATTCTTTCATTGTCTCCCATTTTCCTCACCTCCTTTATTGGTTTGGTTTTATACTTTAAGAGAACTATTTTAACTATACCACGAGAGTGTTTTTTGTCAACAGGAATTTATTGTTAATATTTCCTTAAAAAAGATTTTACAAAAAAATAAAAACAAGTTATACTTAATTTACATTATTCTCTTTAAAAATGAGTAAAGTTAAAAAAGATTTTTCGAGTTTAATATTTCAAATTATGGCCGCGGGTGGCGGATTATATCTCGCCGCTTATTTTATTCCGGAAGTTAATTATGGCGGAAATTGGATGACTTTAGTCTGGGCCGGATTGCTTCTCGGTTTATTGAATTTTTTCTTGCGGCCCGCAATTCGTTTTTTAACAACCCCTTTACGAATGATTACTTTTGGGTTATTCTCAATTGTAGTTAACGGCGGGATGGTTTGGTTGACAACCGCCTTTTTAGATTCTTTACACGTTCCGTTGATTGCTCCTCTTTTTTATACAACCCTAATCATTGGGTTAGTTAGTTTATTCTTAAATTTATTTCATTAAATGGATTATTTATTAATTTTACAAATTGTAATTACCGTTGCTTTAACCACTTTAATTTTAATTCAACAAAGAAGTGGCTCTTTAGGTTCGCTTTTTGGAGGAGGTGGATCCGGCGGGGGCGACTATATAAAACGACGTGGCATGGAAAAGATTCTTTTTCGAATCACTATTGGTCTCGCCGTTACTTTTATTGTCGTTTCTCTGCTTAACGCTTACTTCGGTTAAATTATAAAAATGAAACTTAAATTACCCGATTTCAAAAAAGGGCAAGATTTTTTCTCGAACTTTAAACCGCAAGAAAAGATTTTGTTTTTGTTTTTAGTGCTATTAACGATTGCTTCTCTTTTTTATTTAGGACGTTTCTTTTATATTCAAAACACCGTTGTTGTTCCCGCTCACGGCGGAACTTATCGCGAAGGTGTTGTCGGACAACCTCGTTTTATTAATCCGGTTTACGCTCCTTTAAATGATCCCGACAAAGATTTAGTTGAACTAATCTTCTCGGGACTCACGCAATACAACCAACAAGGAGAGGTGGAGTTAGATTTAGCTAAAGATTATTCCCGAAACGAAGAAGGAACTATTTATACTTTTACTCTTCGCGAGAACGCTTTATGGCACGACGGTGAACCGGTTACGAGTGATGATATTATTTTTACTATCCAAACTTTAAAAAACTCAGACTACGATAGTCCGCATCGAGCTAATTGGTTAGGGATAAAAGTAGAAAAAGTTGATTCGAATCAAGTCCGTTTCCTCTTAGGAGCCCCGGACATTTCTTTCTTAGAAACTCTCGCCCAAACTAAAATTATTCCTAAGCACGTTTGGAAAGATACGCCGGCAAAAACTTTTTCTTTAGCTATTTCGTCGACGCAATATTTAGTTGGATCAGGTCCTTTTAAATTTAAAAAGATAGAAATTAACGAGAATCAACAAATGGAATCATTAGAATTAAAAGACAATCCTGATTACTACTTTTCAGATCACCCTTATTTAAGTGAATTTCATTTTAAATTCTTTCAAACCGAGGAAGAATTAAAAAAAGCGGCTCAACAAAATAAAATTGACGGCTTTGCTTTAGAAAATTTTGATAAACTAGAAAATTTCTCTTCTTGGAACGTTAAAGAAATCCAAATGCCTCGTTATTTCTCGTTGTTCTTTAATCCTCAGAATTCGGAATTTCTAACCCAAAAAAGTTTCCGCGAGGCTTTAAATTACGCTACTGACCAACAAGAAATTGTCAACCAAGCTATTAATAGTTACGGCATTCCTATTAACTCTCCCGTTCTTCCTGATTTTTATAATATCCCTAAAGTTACTAGCAGTGAATATAATCTTGATAAAGCAAACCAAATACTTACCAAATTAGGGTATCAGAAAAAAGAAGGTGAAGAATATCGACAACAAGTTATTCAAGTTGATTCTCCAGAATTTACTAAGGACCTTCAACAAGGTAGTCAAAACGACGAAGTTGAAGACCTACAAAAATGTTTAAGTGAAAAATTCCCCGACCTTTATCCTTCTAAAGAAGTAACCGGATATTTTGGCCCAAAAACAAAAGCGGCCGTTGTTAAATTTCAAGAAAAATATTTTGAAGAAATTTTAGAGCCCTGGGGCTTTAGTCAAGGAACGGGATTAGTTAGTCGCACTACTCGCGCTAAATTAAATGAAGTTTGTACCGCTCCTCCCAAAGAAGGCCATTATATAGAGATAACCCTAACCACTATTGATAATCCTCAGTTAATAGAAGTGGCTAACTTAATAAAAGAACAATGGGCTAAAATTGGAATTCGTGTCATTGTTATTTCTAAACCAACCGCTGTTTTAGAAAATGAGATTATTAGCCCCCGTAATTATGAGATGCTTCTTTTTGGAGAGATGTTAAACATGAACCCCGATCTTTACCCTTTCTGGCATTCTAGTAAAAAAGTTAGTCCCGGTTTAAATTTAGCCTTATATAATAATGAAAAAGCCGATCAATTGTTAGAAGAGACTCATCAAGCTTTAGATATAGAAATCGTAAAAGATAAATACGCGCAATTACAAACAATCATTTTAAATGATGTCCCCAGTATCTTTTTGTATCGACCTTTTTATCTTTATCTCACTCGAGATAAAATAAACACTAATAAAATTAACAAAATTACCGAACCAGCACGACGTTTCGCAAAGAGCGAAAATTGGTATATTGATACCGGTCGAGCCTGGAAGTAAGCCGAGGTGGCGAAACTGGCATACGCAGCAGCCTCAGAAGCTGTGAGGTTCTTCCTCTTATGGGTTCAAATCCCATCCTCGGCACCATTAATACTTAAATTATGAAAAAACTAAAAATTATACCTTTAGGCGGACTAGGAGAAGTTGGCCGCAATATGACTGTTTTTGAATATAATAATCGCATCCTTCTTATTGATGCGGGTTTTGGGTTTCCGAACGAAAATACCCCTGGCATTGATTATGTTCTACCTAATACTAACTATCTTCGAAAACGAAAGAAAAAAATTATGGGCATTGTTTTAACTCATGCTCACTATGATCACATTGGAGCGATCCCTTATATCTTAGATCGATTAGGGAACCCTCCTTTATATGCTTCCGACATTACTCGGGAAATTGTTCTCCAGCGGGAAGATGAGCACCCGCATCAATCAACAGCTCATATTCATAAAGTTAAAGACGGATCAAAGATAAAACTTCCTCCTTTTGAGGTAGAGTTCTTCCATCAATGTCATAACATTCCTGGTAGCTTTGGATTGGTTATTAATACTCCGGTGGGACGTATTGTTCATACTGGTGATTTCAAGTTTGATGAAACTCCCGTTAATGATAAGCCAACTAACTTTAAAAAGTTAAAAGAAATTGGTCAAAAAGATGTCTTATTATTAATGTCGGATTCTACCGACGCCGAAAAGGAAGGTCATTCTTTGTCCGAAAAGAAAATTGCCGAAAGTTTAAAGACAATATTTGAAGAATCTGAACAAAAGATTATTATTGCTTCTTTTTCTTCTTTAATTAATCGTCTTCAGCAAGCAATTTCCTACGCCGAAGAATTCGGACGAAAAATTCTAATTGCCGGACGATCAATGCAAAAGAATATTGAAATTGCTCGCGACTTAGGTTATATAAAGGTTAAACCCGAGTCCTTAATCAAACCTCAAGAACTTAAAAATTACGACGATAATGAACTTCTAGTTTTATGTACCGGAACCCAAGCTGAAGATCGCGCTGCTTTAATGAGAATTGCTAATAATAATGATCGTTATATTAATGTTCGTAAAGGTGATACTGTCGTCTTTTCTTCGTCGGTAATTCCGGGCAAAGAAGATGCTGTTCAGCGCTTAAAAGATAAATTTTATCACCAAAAACTTGATGTAATTCATTACGATATGATGGATGTCCACGCTGGTGGTCACGCCCAACAAGAAGAGTTAAAAGAAATGATCGATATAATGAAACCCGAATACTTTATGCCTATTCATGGTTATTATTCAATGCTTGTTCGTCATAAAAAATTAGCCATTGAAAAAGGAATTCCGAAAGACAATATTATTATTGCCGAAAATGGACAAGTTATTGAAGCCACCGAAAACAAAGTTCAAACTACTGATAAAAAAGTTGCTTCGCAAAAAGTATTAGTTGACGGCTTAGGAATTGGGGATGTAGGAGAAATTGTTCTTCGCGACCGGAAAATCCTTGCTCAAGATGGTATTTTTGTTATCATTGTAACAATAGATAAGAAGACAAAAAAGATTACCACTTCTCCGGATATTATCTCGCGAGGCTTTATTTATTTACGACAATCAAAGAAACTTCTTAGCCAGGTTCGTAATAAATTAAAAAGCATTGTTGATAGCAATATTCAACAAAATCAAAAAATTAATGAAAAAGACTTAAAGGGAGAAATCCAAGAAAAGATATCTAATTTCTTGTTTTATAAAACAAAACGCCATCCAATGGTTCTCCCGGTTATAATTAAAGTCTAAAAATTATTATGAAAATATTTTCTGGTGTTCGCCCCACGGGGCAATTTCATCTCGGTAACTATCTTGGTGCTTTAAAAAACTGGATTAATCTTCAAGAAAATCACACCGGTATTTTTTCAATTGTTGATCTGCACGCCATTACGACGCCTTATGATCCTCAAAAATTACAAGAAAAGATATTTTCTATTGCCGCTACTTATTTAAGTGCCGGCCTTGACCCCGATAAAGCCACTATTTTTGTCCAGTCTAAAGTTAAAGAACACGCCGAACTAGCTTGGTTATTAGGAACCATTGCTCCGGTGGGCGAATTAAAAAGAATGACTCAGTACAAAACAAAGAGTAAAAAACTAAAAGCCGGTCAAATTAACGCCGGATTACTGAATTATCCTCTTTTAATGAGTGCTGATATTCTTCTTTATCAGGCCGAAGGAGTGCCAATTGGCGAAGACCAAGAACAACACCTAGAATTAGCCCGAACTTTAGCTCGTAAATTTAATAATGAATTTGGAGAAACTTTTATCATTCCCGAAAAGATTGTTCCGAAAGTGGGGGCCCGCATTAAGTCTCTTCAAGACCCCGAACAAAAAATGTCTAAATCGGGCTCGGACAACGGAAATATTTATTTAAATGATGATCCGGCGATAATTAGAAAGAAAGTTAAAAAAGCCGTCACTGATTCGGAAAATAAAATTAAATATGATCCTGATAATAAAGCGGGTTTATCTAATTTAATAACAATTTATTCAATCTTTACCGGAAAAGAAATAAAAGAGATTGAAAAAGAGTTTTCCGACTCCGGATATGGTGAATTTAAAGAAGTTGTTGCGGAAACTATTGTTGATGGTTTGTCTTCCTTTCAAGAAGAATACAAAAAACTTCAGAACAACCCCGAAAAAGTAGAAAAAATTCTTGAAGAAGGTCGCCGAAAAGCTCAAAAAATAGCCTCTAAGAATATTCTTAAAATTAAAAAGAAAATGGGTCTTATAACTTGATAAACTGATTTTCTTACGATATAATAACAACACTTATGAAAAAGAAAAATTACCGACTTACTTGTTTGATTTCTCAACAAACAAAAGATATAAAGAAAGTTTACGAAAATATTCTTAACCTTGTTAAAGAACAAGGTGAAATTACTTATAAACAAGAACCTATTCAGAAAAGTCTTGCTTATCCAATTAAAAAAGAAAAGGGAGCTTTTCTTATTGATATTTTCTTTACTTCTTCTCCGGAAGAAATTGAAGGGATTGAAAAGAAACTTCAAGCTAATTCAAAAGTTCTCCGCCGCTTAGTTGTCTCTGTAACTCCAAAGGAATTAAAAGCCTTAACAACTGAAGAAGAACCAGAAGAAGAAAGAGATAAAGAAACAACGGAAGAAACAACCGCGGACCAAAACACAACCACCGAGAAGAAAAAGAAAGAACATGGTAAAAAAATTGACGAAAAATTAAATCAAATTTTAAAATAAAAAAAATTATGAAGTTTGAATTTGATGAACTAGATAAAGATAAAAAAGATTCCAAAAATGAATATTCCTTAATTCCGGAAGGAATATACGAAGCTAAAATTGAAAAAATAGAAGAAAAAACCGCCAAAACCGGAAACAAGTATAAACAAGTAACTTTCCGCCTCCAAGGGAAAAATGCTACTCAAAAAGGCGTTAGTAATCGTCTTCTCTGGGATAATTTAGTTCTTGTTGATCAAGCCGAATGGAAGATTCAAAACCTTCTTTACGCTTGTGGAATGCCTTACGAAGGAACCGTTGAATTATCCGACGACTGGAAAGAATTAATTGGTAAAAAATTAAAGATTGGAGTTGGTACTCACGAGTATCAAGGCCAAGAAAGAAACGAGGTTAAAAGTTATTATTCTCAAACTACCCGTGTTAAATCATCTCCCGACAACAAGAAAAAGAAAAGCAAAAAGAAAAAAGACGAAATTCCCGTTGTTCAAGAAGGTGATCAAAAATCAAACAAAAAGTCGAACGAAGATGACTCTTCAGAAAAAATCAATGTTGATGATATTCCATTTTAATTATGACTTGTCCACTTTGCCAAAAAGAAATAGATTATATCGATTATCTTGATACTCAGCTCTTAGAGCAGTTTATTGACGAATTAGGAGAGATTAACCCCCGTCGCAAGACCTATCTCTGTCAACAGCACCAAAACAAGATTAAAAAGGCTATTAAGAGAGCTCGACACCTTAGTCTGTTGCCTTATACCACTCACTAACGAGTATTACTATATAAAACCAAAAGAGGAACCTTCCGGTTCCCCTTTTTTAATGTTAATTTAAACTCTTTAATTAATTACTATCGTCGTCACGCTTCTCTTTTTCTTTTTGTTCTTCTTTGTCTCTTTTCATAACCTTCTCCTCTATTTCTTTCGCCAACGAGTCGTTTTCTCGTAAATATTCTTTGGAGTTATATAAACCTTGGCCTAATTTTTCTTCACCATAATTATACCAACTTCCATTCTTCTCGATAATACCTTGCTCCACGCCAATTTTAATTAAATCAGCTTCGCGAGAAATTCCTTGATTGTAATAAATATTAAACTCCGTTTTTCGGAAAGGAGAAGCAACTTTATTTTTAACAATCTTCGCCGAGACTTTATTCCCAACAATATCGTCATTTCTTTTAATAACGGCTCGGCGTCTTAAATTAATTCGAACGGAACTCCAAAACTTTAACGCTTTTCCGCCCGGTGTTGTTTCCGGATTTCCAAAGTGAACTCCGACTTTCATTCGCGTTTGATTTAGAAAGACCACGGCTGTATTTGTATCCGAGACAATTGCCGACAACTTTCTTAAAGCCCGACTCATTAAACGGGCTTGTAGTCCAATCTGTTGATCGCCCATCTCTCCTTCAATTTCTTTTTGCGGTGTTAAAGCAGCCACGGAATCAACAGCAATAACATCAACGTTTCCGGATTTCACTAAACTCTCAACAATCCCGAGAGCTTCTTCCCCTGAACTAGGTTGAGAAACAATTAACTCGCTAACATTAATACCAATCTTTCGAGAATAACTAAAATCAATAGCGTGTTCGGCGTCAACAAAAGCGGCCACGCCCCCTTCTTTTTGCGCTTCGGCTAAAATATGTAACGCTAAGGTTGTTTTTCCGCTTGCTTCGGGACCATAAATTTCAATAACTCGTCCTCGGGGTACTCCTCCGACTCCTAAAGCCATATTTAAAGAAGGACAACCCGTGGAAATAACATCAATGTCTTTAATGTCATCGGTTTGCATTTTAACTACCGCTTCGTCTCCAAAACGAGACTTTATTTTATCTAAAGCGTCTTGAATTTTTTTATCTTTTTCTTTTTGTTTTTTATTTTTTTTCTTTTTTTTCTTTTTGGCCATATTATTTTTATTTTAATTTACTCGTTTTCTTCTTCGGTGTCTTCTTCGTCTTCTCCCTCTTCTTGTTCCCGTAGTTCTTGGGCAGAAACCAATACTTCACGCGCTTTTGTTCCACGCGGCGGACCAACAATATTCTCGGATTCCAACATATCTAATAAACGCGCCGCCCGAGCGTAACCAATGCTTAATTTTCTTTGTAATAGAGAAGCCGATCCTTTTTCGGCGTTCACAATAATAAATTTCGCTTTATCATAAAGAGGATCATCTTTTTTAATATAAGTTTCTTCGTATAAATCCTGTTGAATAGCTTTTTCTAAATCTTCGTTAAGGTTTGTCGCCGTTTCCGGTGATTTATTGTTTTTATTAATATAATTAACTATTTTCGTTACTTCTTTTTCGGAAACAAAAGCTCCTTGAATTCGTTGCGGTTTACTATTCTGGGGCGAGACAAACAACATATCTCCATTCCCTAACAAACGTTCCGCTCCGGCCATATCAATAATTGTTCGTGAGTCAACTTGGGAAGCAACTTGAAAACTAATTCGACAAGTAATGTTGGCTTTAATAAGACCCGTAATAACCTCCACTGATGGTCTTTGTGTCGCCAGAATAAGATGAATTCCAACGGCCCGAGCCTTTTGGGCTAAACGAACAATTGAACTCTCTAATTCTTTACCGCGAGTTGACATTAAGTCTGATAACTCATCAACAACGACGACAACATAAGGCATTTTCGGAACCGACGGATCGTTCCGGGCTACTTCGTTGTAACCCTGAATATCACGAACTTGATATTTAGAAATTTCGCTAAAACGTTCTTCTACTTTCTCCGTTAACCACTCTAAAGCGGCGACGGCTTTTTCAGCATCCGAGATAATTGGTCCTAATAAATGAGGAATACCTTCGTATAAAGAAAATTCAACGTGTTTTGGGTCAATTAATACCAGTCGTAATTCCTGTGGTGATTTACCATATAATAAACTAACGATTAAATCGTTTAAACCCACCGTTTTACCCGAGCCAGTTGCTCCGGCGACCAATAAATGCGGCATTTTATCAAGATTGGCAAAAACCGGTTTTCCGGCGACATCCTTTCCGAGACAAACAGTTAAAGCGTCTTCGTCTTCTGAAAAATCAGAGCGACTAACCAAATTACGAAGACGGACTAAAATACGATTCTCATTAGGAACCTCCACTCCAACTAAAGAACGTCCCGGGATAGGCGCCTCCACTCGAATAGGGTGCGCGGCTAAAGCCAGGGAAAGGTTTTTCGTTAAGGAAGTTATTCGGGACAATTTAATTCCTTCCGAGGGTTTTAAGGTGTACTGAGTAACGGTTGGACCGACATTAATTTCGGACATTTCTACCGAAACTCCAAAATGCTCTAAAGTATCTTTAATAATAGCCGACTTTTTTTGAATATCACCGGTGTCCGGTTTTCCTTTTTCTTTCTGTAATAATTTCAGCGGAGGAGCATTGTAATCACTATTGGAAGAAGATTTAGATTTCTCTTTTCCTTTTTTACTTTTCTTCTTTTTTTTCTTCTTCTTTTTTTCTTCTTCGGCGTCCGGCCAGTTAACCTTCGGAGCGGCCGTCTTCTTTTTAATTTTTTTAACGGAGTCCTTCGTTTTCTTTTTAACTTTTTTAGCGACTGATTTAATTCGATTCTTTGATTTTTCTTTTTGCGAAGAAAGAGCTTTCTTATGTTTTTCAATCCACGGATGAAGAGAAATAACCCCCGCGACAATAATAATTCCTAAAAAGAAGATTAAACTAACCCAAAAACCAAACAGCCTTAAAAGAGGCCAAGAAGCTAGTTTCCCAATCCATCCTCCGGGTAAAGCTCCGGCCGTAATAATATTTAAACCTTGGTGATAAGCTAAAATAGAACAAAGGGCCGCTAAACTAATAATTACCACCAATAAGCAAGAGAAAAATTTACCCCAATGATCTTCTTCGAGATTGTTGTAAATCAATAAAAAACCGATGATTAAAACAATCAACGGTACTAAAAAGGCAGTTTCTCCAAAAAGAAACAGAAGAGCTTTTAAAATAGCCGCTCCACCAACTCCGGCCAAATCAAAAAAGGAGAGACTAATAATAATAGTCGTAATAAACAAAAGGGCCGAAATAATATATCTTTTCGAAGGTGTTAAAAAACCTTTTTTGTTTTTTTTCTTAGTCATAAGGAAGAGTTAATTCTCTTCTTGGTATCCAGTACCAGCGGGAATTAACTTACCTATTATAACATTCTCTTTAAGCCCGCGCAATCGGTCTTTCCGTTCCGAAATAGCGGTTTCTACTAAGACTTGTGAGGTTCTCTGGAAAGAAGCCGCCGATAAGAAACTCGGTGAATTAAGAGCAACTTTCGAAATACCTAATAAAACTTGTTCACTTTGCGCTTCTTCTTTTCCTTCTTTGCGAAGTTCTTTATTTTTCTCTTGAAGTTCATAATTGTCAACAATCTTTCCTTTAACCCAAGGACTATCACCTCCTTCCGTAATTCGACGACGAGCAAACATCTGACGAATAATAATTGCCACGTGCTTATCGTGAATACGAACTCCTTGTGAGGAATAAACTTTTTGAATTTCTCTTAAAATATAGCGTTCTGTTTCCCGACGTCCTTTATGAACAAACATTTTACTTAATCTCATCTCTCCGTCTGATAATTGTTGGCCTTTTTTAACTTTTTGGCCTTTTTTAACTAAAATTTCGTGATCCGCCGAGACAGTATAACTCTTTACTCGTGATTTCTTCTTAGAGCCAGTTGTTTCAATTTTAATAACGCCTTTTTTCTTATCAATTTCTTTGACCGTTCCTTCTTTTTTATTAATAACGGCTTTAAACTTCGGATTGCGGTTCTCTAAAAGTTGTTCAACACGCGGTAACCCCTGAACAATATCTCCTTTTCCTTCGGCCGCTCCCCCCAGATGGAAAGTTCTCATAGTTAACTGCGTCCCGGGTTCTCCAATTGATTGAGCCGCGACAACACCAACCGCTTCTCCCGAAGCAGCTTCTTTGTTACTTCCCGGATGCCAGCCATAACATTTTTTACAAACGCCCCCAACAGTTTTACAACTTAGCGGACTTCTAATATGAACTTCTTCAACATTAACTGCTTTAATTTCCCGAGCTTGATCCCAATTAATAAGTTCTCCTTTCTTGACAATTTTATTTTTACTCTTTGGATCAATAATATTATCTAAAGTATAATGACCA
>Ga0102926_1002266_pt1 | contig 11188 bp, 9 predicted proteins | sample SalPonR1_A_D2_MG_FD_78173 | JGI IMG/M metagenome (GOLD analysis project Ga0102926, IMG submission 78173) | Salt pond soil microbial communities from South San Francisco under conditions of wetland restoration - Salt Pond MetaG R1_A_D2_MG | ecosystem: Environmental > Aquatic > Marine > Intertidal...
CCAGCGGGTTCAGGAGCGCCAGCAGGCCGAAGACGACCAGGGCTGCGGCGGCGAGGTAGGCGAGGGTGGTACGGACGCTCTTCATGATGCCTCCTGTCGTGAGCGTAGCACCCGTCCGGTGGCGCCGCGGGCGCGCTGGCCTCACGGACGACGCGCGAGCAGCACGAGGTTGTCGCGATGCACGACCTCGTCGAAGTCTTTCGTTCCGAGCAGCTCCGCGATCTCGCGGGTGTGCCGCCCGGCGATCCGCGCCAGCGCGTCGTGACCGTAGTTGACGAGTCCGCGCGCGAAGGCCGCGCCGTCGGGCCCGGCGACCTCCACCGCGTCCCCGAAGCCGAACCGCCCCTCGACGCCGGTGACCCCTCGCGGAAGCAGGCTGCGGCCTTCGCTCAGGGCTCGCGCGGCTCCGGGATCGACGACCACCCGTCCGGCGACGGGTTGCTGCGCCAGCCACGCCTTGCGCGCAGGCGCGTGCTCCGCTGCGGGCACGACCCGCGTGCCGGGCGCCTCGCCGCGCGCGAACGTCTCGAGCGCGACGCCACCGCCGCCCGCGATCCACGTCTCGATACCGGCGTCGCGGGCGATTCTGGCGGCACGGAGCTTCGTCGCCATGCCACCGGTCCCCCGTCCGCTTCCGATCCCGCCCGCCAGTCGCGCCGCAGCGTCCAGGTCGTACACCTCCTCGATCCGGCGGGCGGTCGGGCTGCGGCGTGGATCGGCGTCGTACAGCCCGTCCACGTCGGTCAGGATCAGCAACGTGTCGGCGTCGACGAGGTAGGCCACCCACGCCGACAGCGTGTCGTTGTCGCCCAGCTTCAGCTCCTGCGTCGCGACGCTGTCGTTCTCGTTCACGATCGGTACGGCGCCCAGCCGCAAGCTGGCCTGCAACGCGTTCTTGGCGTTCACGTAGCGCGTGCGGTCGTGCACGTCGTCCGCAGAGAGCAGCAGCTGTGCGACCGGACGCGGCGCCAGCGCCCGCTCCCATTCCAGCATCAGCAGCGACTGGCCCACCGCGGCGGCCGCCTGCTTGTCGGGAAGGGTGAGGGGCAGCGAGAGGCCCAGCCGCTCCCGCCCGGCGGCTCCGGCGCCGGACGAGACGAGCACCGGCGTGGCGCCCGTAGCCTCTTCCAGCACCTGCAGTCCGCGTGCGATGGCACGCATGCGTGGCGGGTGGATTCGTCCCGACGCGTCGGTGATGCTGCTGGTGCCGACCTTCACGACGACGCGCCGAATCGCGCGTCGTCCGTCGCCTGCCGCTGCTCCTGTCGCGCTCATCGCGTCCATGCTACCCGTCGCCCCGAGGCGACGTCCGATCGGGGCGGGGGCGCGTGCTAGACTCTCGCCCGCGCCCCGAACGCCGGGGCGCGAAGGAGGAGCCATGCGCGTCGCCATCGTAGGCGCCACCGGCGCTGTCGGCCAGGAGCTCGTCGCCCTGCTCGAGGAACGGGCGTTCCCCGTGAGCGCCCTACGGCTGTACGCGTCGTCGCGCTCGGCGGGGAGGACCGTGACGTTCCGCGGTGCGCCGGTCACGATCGAGACGTTGCCCGCGGACGGTGACCTGGACGCCGACATCGTGTTCTCCTCCGCCGGCGGGAGCCTGTCGAAGGCGCACGCCGAGGCGTGGGCATCGCACGGCGCCGTCGTGATCGACAACACCAGCGCCTGGCGCATGGATCCGGGCACGCCGCTGGTCGTTCCCGAGATCAACGCCGAGGCGGCCCGCGGCCACCGGGGGATCGTCGCGAACCCGAACTGCTCGACGATCATCGCGTTGATGGCGCTCGCGCCGCTGCACCGCGCCTTCGGACTGACGCGCGCGACGGTCGCGACCTACCAGGCGGTGTCCGGGGCCGGCGCGACCGGGATCGACGAGCTGACACGCTTGACGCGTGCGGCGCTCGAGGGACTCCAGGAGGCCCCCCGTACGTTCGACCACGACATCGCGTTCAACCTGTTCTCCCACGACAGCGAGGTCGGCGACGACGGCTACAACGTCGAGGAGCGAAAGCTGCTGCTCGAGTCGCGCAAGATCCTGGGCATCCCCGAGCTGAGGCTCAGCGCCACCTGCGTACGGGTGCCGGTCTACCGGGCGCACAGCGAGGCGATCCACGCCGAGTTCGCCGTGCCCGTCGATCCGGACGAGGCTCGTGGCGTCCTGGCCGACGCGGCCGGGCTGCGCGTCGTGGACGACCGCGAGGCGAACGTGTTCCCGATGCCGCGCGACGCCTCGGGTCGAGACGAGGTCCTCGTCGGGCGCATCCGCGCCGACGCCAGCCGCCCCGGCGGGATCGCCCTGTTCGTTTCCGGCGATCAGATCCGCAAGGGCGCGGCGCTGAACGCCGTCCAGATCGCAGAGGCGCTGCACCGCTGAGACGCCGCGGGCTCTCGCGCCCCCGTCCGGCGCCTCACGGTCCGCCTGCCGCCGAGGCGTCCCACGCCTCGGGCGCGATCCGTCCGGTCCGTCGGTAGACGAGCACCGCTCCCCACTCGCGCACGATCCGGTCGACGTCGGCCAGACGCGCCGCCGCTCCCTGAGGATCGGGCCAGCCCCAGCGCGCGCCGGCGGACATCGGATCCACGGGGTAGGGCACCGTCGTCCAACCGAGGGTCCGGAACGTCGACCAGGCGCGCGGCATGTGCCAGGCGCTGGTGACCAGCAGCCAGGTCTCGCCTGGACGCGGCTGCAACCGCTCCAGCGACAGCAGCGCCTCCTCGTACGTGCTGGCGGCGGCCGACAGCACCAGCGGCCGGCGATCGGCGAACGCCTCGCCGAAGAACATCGAGGCCGGCTCCGGCGCCCGACGGAAATCGGCGGACAGCGCGTCTGGCGTGACCCCGGTGAACGCCAGAACGGCGTCCGGGTAGCGTCGCGCCAGCGCCGCGCCTGCGATCACGCGCTCCGCGGACGCCCCGAGCGACAGCTGGCCGCGCTCGATGCTGGCGCGCCACTCGACGGCGCCCCCCAGCACGACGATGCCGTCCACGCTGGCAGGAAGCGCCTGGGGCAACGGATGGTGCCGCTCCAGCGGTGCGGCCAGCCAGGCGTCGACCGGCGCCACCACCACAGCGAGCCAGGCGAGCGCGACCAGGCCGATGATCGCGCCGCTCCAGCGTCGCGCCCCGGCCGCGCTCGCGAGCCAGGCCGTGGCGAGAAGCACGATCACGATCCCGCTCGGTTGCAGCGCCCACCACGTCAGGTCGCTCACGCTGGCCTCCTTCGGGCCTCCTCTGCGCGGCAGAGGCGACCTCCCGTATACTCACGGGGATACCACGAGTCGGACGGGTCGTCGTTCCAGACCCGACATCCTCGACCCCGGAGGCGCACCATGCCGTTTGCGATCGTGACCGATTCCACCTGCGACCTTCCCGCCCAGGAGCTCGCCGATCTGGGCGTTCAGCGCGTTCCGCTCTACGTCCACTTCCGCGGCGAGACGTTCAAGGACTGGATCGAGATCACGCCCGGCGAGCTGGTGCGCGGGATGCAGGAGGGCGCCGAGGCCCCGACCACCAGCCAGCCGACGCCGGAGGACTTCTCGTCCGCGTACCGAAACGCCGTCGCCGACGGCGCGGACGAGGTCATCGCGATCACGATCTCGTCGGGCCTGTCGGGCACGTACCAGTCCGCGACGCTGGCCGCGAAGGACGCACCGGTGCCGGTCACGGTGTTCGACAGCCGCCACGCCAGCATCGGCGTGGCGTACATGATCCGCCGCGCCGCGGCCATGCGCGACGCCGGGGCCCCGATGAGCGAGGTGGTGGCCGCGCTGGAGCGGATTCGCGACCTCAACCTGCTGCTGTTCACGGTCGGCACGCTCGATTTCCTCCAGCGCGGCGGACGCATCGGCCGGGCCAGCGCCCTGCTCGGGAGCATCCTGAACATCAAGCCGCTGCTTTCCTTGCTGGAAGGGACGGTCGAAGCGGCGGGACGCGCGCGCGGCGCGAAGAAGGCGCTCAAGGAGATGGTGTCGCGCCTGACGGCGTACCGCTCGGAGCATCCCGGCGGCGAGCTCGTCCTCTCGTTCATCCACATTCAGGACGAGGAGGCGGCCGGCCGCCTTCGGGCCGCGATCCGTGACGCCGGGATCGAGTTCCGCGACGCGGGCACGTACGAGCTGGGCGCGGTGATCGGCGTGCACGTCGGCCCCGGAACGTACGGCTACTACGCAGTGGCCGACGAGTCGCCGGAGTTGGGCATGTAGCGGAGGGTTCCGCTTCCGTCCGCTCTTTCACGTCGTCCGGCAGCAGACGCCGAGGGCTCGTGCGGTTCCGCCCGAGCCCTCGGTCCCGTGTCGAACCTGCTAGAAGACGGCGATCCTGCCGTCCGTCGTCGCCAATCTCGCGACAGCGATCTGGATCGCGGGGTCCAGGTCGGGGTCGAACGCGACACTGAGCGAGCCCTCGACGACGTTCGGCGTCGTGCCGTTCGTCAGAAGCTCGAACAGCGTGAAGAACGCGTCTCCGCTGAAGGTCATGTCGAGCCCTCGAAGGAAATCGGCGCTGGGATCGTACGTGCACGCGAGGTCGGTGTTCACGACGTCGCACTCCGACCGCTCGAAGCCGACCGACAGATCGCGAGCGTCGAACGAGAACGACACGCCGGTGGGATCCTGGTCGTCGCTTACCGTGACCTCAAGCGTGATCGCGGTCACGGTGATCGTGCTGGGGAACGCTACTTCGGTCAGCGCGGCAGCTGGACCGACCAGAGCGATACGGTCGAAGCCGAGCTCGGTCTTCAGCGACCTCGGATCGAGGGGCGGATCCTCCAGGTCGCCGATGTCGGTCTCGAACGTGCCGGTGAAGCTCGCTGCGCTCGTCTGCAGAGGCGACAACCGTGCCGTCGTCAAGTCGCTCCGTTGCAGGGTGACCTCGGTGCCGTTGATGCCCAGCGGGTCCTCGAGCGGCGGTACGAACGTGTTCAGAAGCGCGCACGAGGCCAGCGCCATCAGCAGGGGGGCGAGCGCGGCGGCTTGGATCCAACGTCGATTCATGGTGACTCCTCTGGCCAGGCAAGGAAGACTCGGTCCACGACCGAGAACGTGCCTGGGTCCACGGGCCGAGTGTAGCCCACGGTGCTCGACGCGCCGCGGCGATCGTTCACGCGCCGAGAGGACCCTCGATCTCGACGGTCGTCTACGTCGCTCCCGTAGAGACGACGCTCCAGATCGCCTAGGAAAGCGTGTTGGGTGCTCTCGGCACGCGCCTCGCCACCCAGCGCGATGCGTCCTCGCAGGCGTGACCATTGACCGACCATGTTCGCCGCCGTGCCCTCCGCCACCCTCGTCGGCGTCGACGCGAAGCCGGTCCGGGTCGAGGTGCACGTGGCGCGCGGACTTCCCAGCACGACGCTCGTGGGCCTGCCGGATGCGGCCGTCCGCGAGGCGCGGGACCGGGTCCGCGCCGCCCTGACCTCCAGCGGATTCGGGGTTCCGCGGGCACGCGTGCTGATCAACCTCGCGCCCGCCGATCTCCGCAAGGAGGGGCCGTCGCTGGACCTGCCGATCGCGTTGGCGCTCTTGGCCGCCGAGGGGCGTGTTCCCGCCGACGCCGCAGCGCGTACGCTCTGCCTGGGCGAGCTGGCCCTCGACGGGACGCTCCGGCCGGCGCGCGGTGCGATCGCCGTCGGCCTGATGGCGCTCCAAGACGGTCCCCGGCGGCTGATCGTCCCGGCGGACGACGCGCCGGGGCTCGTCGCGCTGGGCGGCCTGGACGTCTGGCCGGCCAGGAGCCTTTCCGAGGCCGTCTCGTTCTTGCGCGGCGCCCCTCGCCCTGCCGTGCCCGACACGCCCCGACACGCCCGCGACGACGCGCCGCGCCCGCCGCCGGCCGACACGCCAGACCTTCGTGAGGTGCGCGGCCGGTCCATGGCGCGTCTCGCTCTCGAGATCGCCGCTGCGGGCGGCCACGCGATGCTGCTGACCGGCCCGCCCGGATCGGGCAAGACGATGCTGGCGCGCCGACTCCCGGGGCTGCTGCCCGACCTCGACACGCCCGAGGCGATCGAGGTCACCCGGATCCACTCCGCCGCGGGAGCCCGCACGCCGCTCGGGCTCCTTCGCAGGCCGCCGTTCCGAGCACCCCACGCGCGGGCCAGCCAGGTCGCGCTCGTCGGCGGCGGCCGCTCGCCGCGACCGGGCGAGATCAGCCTGGCGCACCGCGGCGTGCTGTTCCTCGACGAGCTGCCCGAGTTCCCGCGCGGCCACCTCGAGGCGCTCAGGCAACCGCTCGAGGACGGCCACGTCACGGTGGACCGCCACCGGGCGCGGACGCGCTTCCCCGCCGCGTTCCAGCTGATCGCGGCGCGCAACCCGTGCCCTTGCGGGTGGTTCGGCGTCGAGCCGACTCGTTGCGGCTGCCACCCGACCGCTCGCAGGCGGTACGCCGATCGCATCAGCGGCCCGATCCTCGATCGGATCGATCTGCACGTCCGCCTCGCTCCCGTCACGGCGGACGAGCTCGTTGGACCGGCGACCGGAGAGACCAGCGCCGTGGTGGCCGCCCGCGTGCTGGCCGCCCGCCGATCCTCGATCGTCCGTCAAGGCGTCGCGAACGCCCGTCTCGAAACCGGCCGGCTGGAGCGGATCGCCGGGCTGGACGACGCCGGCGCGCGCGTCGCGCTGAGCGCCATCGGCGAGCTCGGGCTCAGCGCGCGCGGCTACGCCCGTCTGCTGCGCGTCGCGCGCACTGTCGCCGACCTGGCCGGATCCGTCGTCGTCCAGGCCGATCATGTACGCACCGCAGCGTCGTTCCGCCAACCGGACCTCGCGAGCTGATCCCTCGGCGGCCCTCGAGGCTGCGAGACGCCGTTGCGCCGGGGTCGATCCGCCCTTCGGTGTACCTAGGTCACGCAGCGTGACCGGTGCACAAGGTCGCGAGGTGGGAGCCTGTGATATCTTCGGCCCCGACACGTCTCCGCGAGGCGCTCGTCCTGCTCGCTCCGGCCTCGCGCGAACCCCTGCACATGAGGAGGAACGAACCGTGCCCATGACCCAATGGCTCCGTCGAGCCGCATTCCTGGTCGGAGGAATGCTCCTGCTCGGCGGTTGCGAGTTCACGGGACTCCAGTCGACGCTGGACCCGGCCGGGCCGATCGCCCAAGCGCAGCACGATCTGCTGATCTGGTCGTACCAGCTCAGCTGGATCGTGATGATCGCGACCTTCGGCGTGATGGCCTACGTTCTGATCCGCTTTCGGCGTCGGCGCGACGATCCGGATCGCATCCCGGCGCAGTTCCACGGCAGCGCGCCGCTGGAGATCGGCCTGACGATCGTGCCGGTCCTGATCGTCATCGCGGTCGCCGTGCCCACGGTTCGGACGATCTTCGCGACCGAGACCCGCGTCACGCCCGAAGCGGGCGACGTGATCGTGAACGTCACCGGGTACCAGTGGTGGTGGCGCTTCGAGTACCCCGAGCTGGGCGTGGTCACCGCCAACGAGCTCCACATTCCCGCCGGACGCCGCGTGATCCTGAACCTCGACTCGGCCGACGTGCTCCACAGCTTCTGGGTCCCCCGCCTGGCGGGCAAGCGCGACCTGATCCCGAACCAGAACAACCAGCTCTGGATCGAGGCCCCCGACCCCGGGACGTACTACGGGCAGTGCGCCGAGCTGTGCCTCGGCGCGCACGCCTACATGAAGTTCCGCGTGATCGCCGAGAGCGACGCCGAGTTCGAGGCCTGGGCCGACAGCTTCCAGACCGTCGACTCGCGCGCCGTGCAGGGCGATCCCGACGTGCAGCAGGGGTACCAGCTCTTCGCCACGAAGGGCTGCACGAACTGCCACACCGTCCAGGGCTACCGCGACGGCTCGTCCGTCGGCACGCCCGACTTCCCGAACCTGACGAACTTCGGTCTTCGCACCACGCTCGCGGCCGGCATCGTTCCGAACGACCGCGAGAACCTCGAAGCCTGGCTGCGCGACCCGCAGGCCGTCAAGCCGGGCAACTACATGCCGGCGCTCTGGCAGGAGGACGATCCGAACGCGGACGAGGAGATCGCCGCGATCGCGAGCTACCTGCTGAGCCTCGGCGCGCAGTCCGGACCCGAGGCGCAGGCCTCGCTCGGAGGTAGCCATGGCGATCGGTAGACAGGGCACCGGCTCGTCGCCCGCTGCAGGCCTTCTGCAGCGACCCCAGGGGACGTCGGGCATCGCGAGCTGGCTCACGACGGTCGATCACAAGCGTCTCGGGATCCTCTACATCCTGACGTCGATGACGTTCCTGGGGCTGGCCAGTGTCGAGGCGTTCATCATCCGCCTGCAGCTCGCCGCTCCCAACCAGCAGCTCGTCAGCCCCGACGTGTACAACCAGCTGTTCACGATGCACGGCCTGACGATGGTGTTCCTGGCGATCATGCCGCTGGGCACCGGGTTCGCGAACTACTTCGTCCCGCTGATGATCGGCGCGCGCGACCTGGCGTTCCCCCGGCTGAACGCGTTCGGCTACTGGATCTACGCCTTGGGCGGGCTGTTCGTGTACACCAGCTTCTTCCTCGGCGGCGCGCCCGACGCGGGCTGGTTCGCCTACGCTCCGCTCACGTCGCTCAGCAACAACCCCGGCAACGGCATCGACTTCTACATGATCGGCCTGTTCATCGGCGGCATCGGTACCTTGGTGACGGCGATGAACCTGATCGTGACGATCTTCAGCATGCGCGCGCCCGGCATGACGATGATGCGCATGCCGGTGTTCGTGTGGATGATCCTGGTCACCGCGTTCCTGATCATCTTCGCGTTCCCTCCCCTCACCGTCGCGCTGTTCCAGGTGATCATGGACCGCACCTTCGGGACGCTGTTCTACGTGCCCTCCGCGGGCGGACTCCCGATCCTGTGGCAGCACCTGTTCTGGATCTTCGGGCATCCGGAGGTCTACATCATCATCCTGCCGGCGTTCGGCGTGATCTCCGAGGTGATCCCGACCTTCTCGCGCAAGCCGCTGTTCGGCTACCCGGTGATGATCCTCTCCGGCATCTTCATCGGCTTCATGGGCTTCGCGGTGTGGAGCCACCACATGTTCACCACCGGGCTCGGACCCGTCGCGAACACGGCGTTCAGCCTCACCAGCTTCGTGATCGGCATCCCGACCGGCGTCAAGATCTTCAACTGGCTGGGCACGATGTGGGGCGGGGCGATCCGCTTCGCCACGCCGATGGTCTACGCCCTCGCGTTCCTGTTCATGTTCGTCATCGGCGGGATCACCGGGATCATGCTGGCCATGCCGCCGTTCGACGCGCAGGCGAACAGCACCTACTTCGTCGTCGCGCACTTCCACTACGTCATGGGCGGCGGCGCGCTGTTCGCGTTCCTCGCCGGCCTGTACTACTGGTTCCCGAAGATGACCGGCAAGATGTTCTCCGACCGCTGGGCGCTCGCGTCGTTCTGGTTCTTCTTCATCGGCTTCAACATGATCTTCATGCCGCAGCACTTCGCGGGCCTGATGGGCATGCCGCGTCGGATCCAGACGTACGACGCCGGGCTGGGCCTCGAGATCTGGAACCTCGTTTCCACCGCCGGCACGTTCGTGATGGGCGTGGGCATGATCATGATCGTGCTGGGCTTCGTGCACGCCTTCCGCAGCGGCGAGCCGGCCGAGGACGACCCGTGGGACGCCCGCACGCTCGAGTGGAGCACCAGCAGCCCTCCCCCGCACCACAACTTCGACGAGCAGCCCATCGCCACCGACCGTGACGCCTGGTGGGCGAAGAAGTACCCGGATCTCGCGCACGCCGACGACGGAAGCGCGTACGAGGGGATCGACTTCGACGCGGGCGGCATCCACATGCCCGGCCAGAGCTGGTATCCGTTCCTCCTCTCCTTTGCCGTGTTCATCGGCGGCTACGGCGTGATGTACGACAACTGGCCGCTCGCGATCCTGATGGGGCTCGTCGTCGTGGCCTCGACCTACGGCTGGGCGTTCGAAGGGGTCGGCGGGCATCACGTGCACCCGCGCTCCTCCGCGCAGGAAGGAGCGGGAGACTGATGGCCGGCCAAGCACCGTCCGTAGGCGCGCCCGCGCCCGCCCAGAGCCACGGCTGGCGGAGCAGCACGCTTCCCGACACGAAGCTGTTGATGTGGATCTTCCTGGCCTCCGACGTGATGTTCTTCGGAACGCTGATCGGGACGTACCTGATCTACAAGGGGCGCAGCATCGTCGGTCCCTATCCGCTCGACGTGCTCGACATCCCCCTCACCACGGTCAGCACCTTCGTGCTGCTGATGAGCTCGTTCCTGATGGTGATCGCGCTCCACGCGCTTCGCCAGGGCAATATCCCGGGGTTCCGGCTCTGGACGTTCGGCGTCGCGTTCTTCGGCGCGATCTTCCTCGGGTTCCAGGTGTACGAGTTCAGGCACTTCGTCGAGCTCGGACTCACCCTGGATCGGAACCTGTTCGGCACGACCTTCTTCGTCCTGACGGGCACGCACGGCGTCCACGTCGCGATCGGCGTGCTGTGGCTGCTGTCGATCGTGGTCGCGAGCTACGTGCGACCGCAGCACTGGCAGGCCAAAGACGCGACGTACCTCGAGGTCGCCGGCCTCTACTGGCACTTCGTGGACATCGTCTGGATCGTCATCTTCACGCTCGTCTACCTCGTGGACTTCATCTAAGGCGGTCATGGCAAACGGCGGAAACGAACACAAGAAGCACGGCATCGGCGAGTACGTCGTCGTCGCCCTGATCCTGGCCGTCATCACCTACGTCGAGTTCTGGATCGTGGAGTACGAGGTCGCCTGGCTGGGCGACACGGCGACGCTCTGGTGGCTCATGATCCTCTCGGTCGTCAAGTTCGTGATGGTCATCCTCTTCTTCATGCACCTCAAGGACGACGACGTCACCTACTCCGGCTTCTTCGGGAGCGGCATGGTGATCGGGCTGGGCACTTTCGTCGCCTTCGCCTTCCTGATGACGGCGCCCAGCAGCCTCAGCTTCGTCCGCTCGCAGGTCGCGCCCGAAGGCAAGTTCTTGCACGGCGAAGCAGCAGCCGAGGACGATCACGGCGGCGACCACGGCCTGGACGAGCGGACGGTCTCGCTGATCGAGTCGGACGGCTACGCTCGCGAGCTGTCTGCCGTTCTGGGCGACCCGCGACCGAAGGACCTCTCCTGGTCCGTCGCACCGCCCGCGGCGCGGACCGAAGGCTGGACGCTCACGGTCGCCGCTCCGGCAGCTGCGGAGGGCGATGCCGTCGAGGCGCCC
>Ga0102926_1002269_pt1 | contig 11186 bp, 5 predicted proteins | sample SalPonR1_A_D2_MG_FD_78173 | JGI IMG/M metagenome (GOLD analysis project Ga0102926, IMG submission 78173) | Salt pond soil microbial communities from South San Francisco under conditions of wetland restoration - Salt Pond MetaG R1_A_D2_MG | ecosystem: Environmental > Aquatic > Marine > Intertidal...
AGCCGCCCTTGAGTCTGAGCCCGACACCAACATCGGACTGGGCTTACAAATAGGTTTTAATGCTAAAATGAGCCGCTCTATTCATCTGATAACCCGTGCTTCACTGGGACTTTCTAACTCAGCCATGTATACTGGTACGGTGGGGGTTGGATATACGATGTGGGAGTAGATTCTCCCGGGAAACCCAGCTCTAAGGTCGGTAGATGATTTGAATACAATGTCTATTTGATCCAGTAGGGTCAGTCGGCTCTACATCCACGACTTTTTCGTGGACTCTGCTTTAAAAAATGAGGTATATCCTGTGGAATAGCGTAGCGTATGTTCAACAGGGTTGAGATTCTGAGATCTGTAAACATCAACTGGCCCACCTCATGAAACTTGATTCTTACCTCACCAATGTCACAGCCCCGGTTTCAATCCGCAGTTGGCCATCGGGCGTTCTGATCTGAATCTCATATACATAGACACCCTCTCCACCCGCTCTACTGCCGGACTGCCCTCTCCAAGCGCAGTCCGGTCCTCTACACTCATACAGTCGGTTCCCCCATCGGTCATAAATCTGTAGTCGCTCCAATGCATAGTTCCCCTCTCCGAGTTCCGGACGAAATACATCATTCACGCCGTCTCCATTCGGACTGAAAATGTTGGGAATATAAAAATTGATCTCTTCCTCCGCGTCGTCAGGCTGTTCTACCTGAATAACGATATTATCCGTAGCCATACAGCCTAAGGCGTTCACGATTTCCAACTCATACTCTATGGTCTGATCGGGTGTTGTGAATGGGCTTAGTTTATTGGCATCATCTAAGGAAACCTCCGGTATCCATCGAAAAGATGTATAAGCTCCACTCAAATCAGGTTGAAGTTGCACGCTATCCCCAGCCGCTATCCACAAATCCGGGCCTAAATCCACACTGAGATCAGCCAATTGATAATTTTGTATCACCACACTATCACAGCCCTGCAAATTACTGTACACTAAGGTATCGGGTGCTTTCTGTTCGCAAACTTCTTCAACGGTCTCCACCGTATCCGGCGAATAAACATTGTAGCTTGTGCGTATCACGCTGTCGCAGTCGTACACATTGGAGAGCACTTCTACTTCATCGGGGAGCTCTTCAGCCGAGCAACTGTCTTTGGTCACCTCCTTTTCGTGAATGGGGGCCGGGTCGTGTCGTGTGATGTACAAACTGTCACAGGCATTGACATCTGAGATGTAGGTGCTATCCAAAAAAGAAGCATTCGCACCGCATTCGTAAACGGTATCTCTCAGAATAATCACCTCACCGGGAACCCGAGTCGTGATGACCAGTGAGTCACAACCCTCCGCACCAGCGTACCTCATGGTATCCTGGATCACTTGTGAATAAGCGCATGAAGTGTCTGTTTCAAAATAGGTGAATTCCAAAATCTCACGCTCTATTTCTACTGAGTCACTATAGACGCAATCGGCCGAATCGAGAATACTTACTTCATAGCTTCCAGCCGCTAAGCCTTCGAATACAGAGTCCGCTTGAAAGCTCCCTCCATTCAATCGATAACTAGAATTTTCATTTCCGGCATGAAGCACCCAAATGCGCCCATTCCTTCTCTCGCATTCCTCTGCTTGCGATCCCAATGAAAAGTCCGGTCCATCAAGCGAAGGAACCTCAACCATGGTGTCCAGCACACAGCCCAGAGAATCCCGAACCCTGAAGTCATAGATACCCGGGGACAGTCCTTCAGAAATAGAGTCTCCTGAAAAAGATGCTCCATCCAGCGCGTACTGAAAAGGAGGCAAGCCCGACACGGTGGCCTGCATCGAGCCCGAGGAGTCCGTTTCACACTGAGCAGGTGAGATATCCAAACTTTCCCACTGCAGTGGCGGTGGAGGATCAAAATAAAAACTGTCCAGCGCAAAGCAAGAGCGACTGTCTTTGACATAGATTTCGTGCCAGCCGGCTCCGATAATTTGGCGCACAGAATCTCGGCTAAACGCCTCGCCATCCACTGCAAACAGCAGACTGTCTATGGCTCCATCGGCCACGATAGACAACAAGCCCGAGTCCCTGCGACAGGGATTGGGAAAATGCAGCTCGTAAGCCGCCGAATCAATCTCCACCTGGGGCATGGAAGCCAGGTACTCGTAGCGGTGGGCTGCACCGACAGAGCCACCGATCTTTTGAGGGTATAGTGAGTCGCAATAGCCTATAAGCGTGTCAAGCTCTGGATAATACTCATAAATTTTCCAGGGCCCTGGATGCAGATGGGGGAAGGCACTGCCAGAGCAAAAGCTTATGTGTTCTGTCCCGCAACTATCTGCTTTTGTGGAAATTCCGAACATTAAAGGGAGATTAATGCTATCTATTTTTAAATCAAAATTAAGCACCGGCTCCAAAGTAGATAAATCCACACAATAAAATTTGTGGAGCAATTCCCCCACTTTCCTCACGGTAAAACATAAATTACCCTTATAAAAAGTCATATCATAGCCAATTTCATGACCAGGGAATAGAGGCTCTGTAACACCACGATTTCCAGTGTTAGGGTCAAAGCTATAGATTCTCCCCCCAAAAAAACCCACAGTATAAAACACACCTTTATAATCAGCAACAGCTCCCGTTAAAAAATCACCAGAAATAGAAAAATTAAACCTATAGTCTAAGTTACCATCGGCAGTGTCAAGCTCATATACATCTCCTCGGTTTCCATCAAGATACAGCAAGGCCCCATCAGGATCGAAAAAAATATCTACTGGAGAACCAGAATCACCCAAGTGGTCATATGAAAAAATTCTAGTGACTCTTCTTGATGAACACTTTTCATCTTCAAACTTATATAAGAAAATAGAATCTTTTTGGACATTTACACTACCTGGTGAATAGATAGTAAATAGGTTGTTCTGACCAAATCCCAACTGTCCTATAACAAAAAACATAATTAATAGAAAAAACGTGAATATTTTATTCTTCAGCCTTTTGATTTCTATAAATTTGGATAAAATCATTTTTTCAATCAAAAAAAAGTATGTCATGAAACGTTTACTTACAATCACGCCGTTAATATATATATATATATAGCCACAAATTTACACGCGCAAAATATGGAATCCTTCGTGGATTCTATAATGCAAACGCCTGAAGGTGTCGCACAATACGAAGCATACATGGCAGAACCTACCGAACTGACAGATTCTGCCGAGATAGCGCGAATGGCAGAAATGCAAACTATCTACTATTATACTCATATGTTTTACACTATTTATCAACCTGAAATGTTTGAGTCTGAATTAGATTCTACAAACACGGCTATGTGTTACAATGGGGATTTTTCAGAATCACAGGTCAGTGATGACCATCTGGAAGGGTATGATTTATTTGTCGGTTTATATAGCCGGGATTCGAATTGCAGTCAGCATTCTATTCTTCCTTTACCAGAAAACTCTTCACCTAATGTTAATGACTATCCAAATTACTTTTTTGACCTAAACCCTCAAAACAACGCTGACATTGATAACTTACCGTTACGAGAGGAAGAAAAAGCAACGTTCGATCGGATTGAGTTGTTTGAAGAGAGTTCAGGCCATGATCTATATATTTCCAATATTTTAAAGAACCCTTCAAATAATGCCCGTTCACTTCGGCTGAATAGGGACAGACAGCATTATTTTACTAATACCATGGAGCGTTCTTTTTTAGTTGATATAAGTGAACCTGTTTTTCCTTTTGGTTTGCTCTCATATTTGAAGAACCTGATGACCATGAGCCAAATGAAAAGCCCTATTTCCGTGCTTCAGCTTTAGATGAAGATGGAAATGTGATTGATGAATTGTGTTTTGTTTCTGAGACTGGTGATGATCGGCTCGTTTCCGAAACTGTTAATGGGGAACCTATGACTTATCGGGATTGGAGCTGCGCCTCATTCAATCTGGAAGATCACATTGATGAAAAGGTCACCATCCGTATGGTTGCAGCTTGTTGTGGAAAGGGAGCCCACTGGGGTTATGCCTATATTTCCAATATTTGTGTGCCCTGCTCGGAATCACCGGAAATAAACACAATCCCTGGAGATCCAATAGAGTGTCCTATTGAATTTCCCATCAAATTTTGTTCAGAAATAGATATTGACACCTCTGATTATTCTGTTGATTCTCTTTACATGGAAATCAGAAATGATGGGGTGGTACATGAGATACTTTCCCCCTTTTCTTTCGATTCACTGAATTCCATTGTATGTTTTGAGATAGATGAAACCCTTTTCAATAGTTTGGACAATCAGGGATATGATGTCTATACTATAGCAGAAATCACACATTTAGAAAGCAGCCTCTCTTCTACGATCACTTCTAATTCCGTTGTTCCCAATACACCTAGTGATCAAAACAACGACTTTCTTGTTACTTGCTGCCCTACCTTAGACCTATCCAATATGGATGTGTGTGATCCAGACACTTTGGACCTATGCGGAACCATCAATATTGATACTTGCGAATTCGACCTATTGAATGCTCAATACACCTTTACTTATGACAATGGAGCCCTTGTGTTCGAGGAAACAATTAATATTGACTCAAACGGCAATTTCTGCTTTTCAGCAGGTGGTGTCTATCTCAATAGAGATATGTGCCTCGAAGTCTTTGTAGAAGTGTTTTACTTCGATAGTCTCTTGAACGATACTATGTCAATTTCAGGACAATTCCTAAATGCAGCAGGTGACTGCATCAATGAAAGCTGTTGTCCGACAGATACCATCTCAATGAACCTCTCCAAAAACCTATGTCTTACCGGTACCGATTTTGAAGGCTCGCATTTTGAGATCGAGGGAAGTATTTTACTCAATCAGTTGCCCAGTGGATTCTCTCATTGTGGAAATATGCCCGTTTTCAACAATGGAGTTGAAATCAACTATGATTATTTCAACTCTTTTGGTGGAGTCATACAATTTGGAGGCATGCTGTATATTCCAGATCCAATCCTTTTGGAAGTTGATTCAACCACTGGCAGATATATCGTAAGAGGATCCATGGTGTTTTGTGGACCTGACACCTTGGAATGCGAGTTAGACATAATTATGGAACTCAGCCGGGGACAAGTTGAAATGTGCACGGGTATGCAGGGCCTTATGTGTATGAATATTGGCGTAAATACCTACCAATACAGGCCCCCTAATCCACCACAACACTATAATGGAAAAGTAAACTTCCCACTATCTGTAAATGTTCCTTATGGTACAACGATGAATGGAGAGGTCGAGTGCGATATCGACCAATATTGGTTTGAAATCTGTGGAATCCCGGACAGTGCTAGTTTAGGTGGTGGAAATAACTGTACAATTATTTCTACAGGTAGCATTCAACAACAAAATAACGAGATTTCCGGGACTTTCTATCAGTTTCTACAAATACCTGTTAGTGAATGGAATTCCTACAGTGATATTCAAGTCACCCTTTGGAATAATTGTGGTGACACTTGTGTACTCGATCTTATTCCTGTTGTGCCCGTCGGTGAGGGAGGTAAAGGACTTCAGAATGGAAGTACAGAAAATGCTATTTCGGTCTTCCCCATGCCTTTTTCAAACGAACTCATTATTCAATTTGATTCTGAATTGGTAAACACTTCATTCCATATCGTTTCGGCTGATGGACAGTCTATCCTGGAAGGGGAATTACGCTCTAAAACTGGCAACTACAAAATCAATACGACTTTTTGGACTTCAGGGACCTACATTTTATATTTTTTAGGGAAGGGAGATCGAGGCCCTCTCTCTAAAATCCTGATCAAACAATAGTTAGGTTTTCTGCAAAATACTACTATAAAGGGCGGGAACACTTATTCCTGCCCTTTTTTTTATATAATGACATTTTACTTTAATTCGCTCCCTTACATCCACGACTTTTTCGTGGACTCTGCTTTGTAAAGAATGAGATTTTGAAGTTTGTAGGCATCGGCCAATTCAAGATACGGAATCATCAGATTCCCCCCAGCTGTATACAGCCATAAGTTTCCGAGATCCCGGCGATGCTGAAATCGGGACTGCTTAAATTCTATCGATTGGATTTTATACCAGGGCATGATAGACACCGAATAATTCCAAACGCCGCGCTTGATCGCAATGTGCTCTTCATCCCATTCTACTCGCCAACTCTGATAGAGCTTTCGGTTGAAAACGTATGAAAGTGGAACCCAAAGCAAAAAGAACAAGGCATAATACCCAAAAAGATTATAGGACGCCCCGACTGCCAGCATGGCGGGTATCAATCCGCGAAATAAAGTATAGCGCCAAACCATAGATGGATGCAACTGCAAACCGGAAGGACGGAGATTTATTTTCTTGAATACACTATTGAGGAGTGATTCTTGATGATCCGTAGCACAACCAGGGATATAAAGGGTGTTCTGCCCTCCGTTTTCAGTGCTACTCGCTTGTTGTAAAATAACAGTTACAAAATTCATCATCCGCCGGATGGGATTTGTGCTCCAATCAAAAATTTGAATTTTTCGCAATTGGGCCGTTTGTTCTTTGCGGCGAATCAAACCTTGGCGAAGCCGAACCTGATCGCGACTAATCTCAAGTCGAAGATTATAATAGGTGAAAAAAACCGTAATCATGCTTATCATCATGGCTAGTACAAATAAAATCAGAACCAATAAAAAGATAATCAGGTAGTCAGCCTGGTTGGTCCATCCCACAAAAGTATACGCCCAATCAAAAATATCCTGCCGAAATACTTCTTGAGCCTGAGATAGCAAATAGGCCACAGCCCCCATCATAATACCAATAGCTCGAAAATGATTTTGACTTATACCTACCTTAAAGAGCTGAGAAAAACTTAATTGAAATAGTTGCTGAAAATCATGAGATTTTGCTTCCTTTACTTCAGTTTTTTCTTCCTTTTGTTCAAGAGACTTTTTGCGTTGAAGAACAAATTCGCGAAGCTGTTCTGCCTCTCCCCGATCCATGGAGTTAATTACAAATTCGCTCTCGCTGGAGCCAGCTGTTGTAACAGAAGCCGATACCGTTTTAAAAAAACGATGAATGAGATTATCTTCTAACTGGACATTTTGAATTCGAGCGACCGAAACGCTGCTTTGAGACCGTCGGAAAACACCTTGTTCAATATGAAGCTTATCGTCTTTGATGTAATAATAAAATCTAAAATAAGAGATGATGGATGTGATTAAAACAACCGATGAGAAAATGAGCGTTATGATGATATAAAATAGTGAACTGTAATCGGGATTGCTGAATAGCATGATTAATAGAAAAGGCCATAGCTGACTAAGCAGTCGTCCCAGAGTTCTCAAAACAATAAAGATAAGTGCATTTTGAGCCTGACGTCGCGGAGTTTGGAATATGTCGGGCGTATTATTCTTCCTCATCCAAACCCGTTTTCTCAGAAATGAATAAACGAAGCTGTTCGGCTTGCTCAGGAGCCAGTCCTGAGATGCTAAGATCCGAAGCGGATCCTCCGGCTGTGAAAATCTGTAGCTTCCGCAACTCAAGCAGCTCTTCCAAAGGACCCCGTCGAACCTCCACATGCTGAATTCGATTATAGGGCACAGCCACCAGGCGTTTCCAAATCCAGCCAGATTTGTAAAGCATGTCGTGTTCTCGCAAGGCATAACCTTTAAATGAAAAAAGCTTCCATGCGCGAAGTAAAAGGAATCCTGTAAGTATCAGCCAAAATAAAATAGCTCCCAGGATGTAGTAAAAGTCCCACAACTGAATAAAAATGATAGCTAATAAAATCACTACAGCCCAGAAAAAGCTGCTTATGCTGGCCCGGATCATAGATAGAACACGAAAATTGGTAGATAAACGAGCAAATTGAACCTCTTGCACCTGAGGTAATCGGCTCCAATCGATTAATTCATTTGTAAAATCCATATCATTTGGTTGTTTGGGAGGTGTTTTCTTTCTTCTCTAGTACCTCATTTGCTATGCGCTCTAAAATTCTTCGCACAGTTTGCAAGTTCATGACATCGTCCTTTATAACGATCAAATTTTTACGGCTTTGCTTCAAATGAAGGTCAAGTGAACGCCCCGCTCCGGAAATGTAAGATAACATTTTTTGAAAATGGTCTGTTTCATAAAATGGAGATTGCGGATTCATAACAAAGTAGCATCTCATTTTTCGGTTCTTCAAACTAAGCCGCTCAAAGCCCAATTGTTTGCATAACCAACGTAATCTAAGCCCTTCGAAAAGGGTCTCTACGGTTTTAGGCACCGGACCAAATCGGTCAGCCAGTTCTTTTCGAAATTCATCAATACCATCTTCTGTCTCAATTTTATCGAGTTGAGTATAAAGATTAAGGCGCTCCTGAATATTCGACACGTATTTATCGGGAATAAGCATTTCTGCATCTGCTTCAATGGTCACATCATCGATGAAGTCCGTACGCTGTTCATTTTCCTTTTTAAATAATTCCTTGAATTCACCTTCTTTCAGTTCCTGAATCGCCTCTTTTAAGATCTTTTGATAGGTCGTATATCCGATATCGTTGATAAAGCCACTTTGCTCAGCGCCCAATAAGTTTCCAGCACCCCGGATATCGAGATCCCGCATGGCGATATTGACCCCATCGCCCAGGTCTGAAAACTCTTCAATGGTCTTAAGTCGTTTACGCGCTTCCTGGGTTAATGTGGAAAGAGGCGGACAGAACAGATAACAAAAAGCTTTTTTGTTGGAACGCCCTACACGACCTCTAAGTTGGTGCAGATCGCTCAATCCAAATTGATGGGCATTATTAATAATGATCGTATTTGCATTGGGTATGTCGAGGCCGGTTTCAATTATGTTGGTGCAGACCAACACATCAAATTTGAAGTCTATAAAATCGGCCAGGGTTTGCTCGAGTGCACTGGACTCCATTTTCCCATGGGCCATGGCTATTTCTACGTCGGGACAACTACGCTTTACCATGGCAGTTATTTCGGGAAGTGATTTTACCCGATTATTAACAAAAAAGACCTGTCCGCCCCGATTCACCTCGTAGTAGATAGAGTCCCGAATCAACTCCTCATTAAAAATTCGTATTTCTGTGTGAATAGACTGTCTGTTTGGTGGTGCCGTGCGTAAGATCGACATGTCGCGTGCGGCCATTAATGAAAAAGAAAGAGTTCTCGGAATCGGTGTGGCCGTTAGTGTGAGGGTGTCAACATTGATTTTGAGGCCTCGTAATTTTTCTTTTGCACTTACGCCAAACTTCTGCTCCTCATCAATAACCAGCAAGCCCAGGTCTTTGAATCCAGAACGCTTATTTAGAATCGCGTGCGTTCCAATCAGGATATCTATTTTTCCCTCCTTTGCATCTTTGAAAACCTGATTTCTTTCTTTAGTGGTCCGGAATCGGTTCACGTAATCGACTGTCACACCAAACTCTTCCAGTCGATCTCGAAACGTTTTATAATGTTGTAGCGCCAAAATGGTAGTTGGAACCAGAACAGCAACCTGCTTTCCGCCGACTACAGCTTTAAAAGCAGCTCGAATAGCTACTTCCGTTTTACCAAATCCCACATCCCCACATACTAATCGATCCATGGGGTGAGGTTTTTCCATATCTTCCTTTACCTCTTGCGTGGCTTTAAATTGATCGGGGGTATCCTCGTAAATGAACGAAGCCTCTAACTCATTTTGTAAATATCCATCCTTTTGAAACGGAAACCCGGGCTCTGCCATTCTTTTGGCATATAGCTTTATAAGCTTGCCGGCAATATCTTTTACTTTTTTCTTAGTTTTCCTTTTAACTCGTGCCCAGGCATCTGATCCCAATTTATTGAGTTTGGGTTCTGTACCCTCTTTGCCTGTGTATTTTGAAATTTTGTAAAGTGACTGGATACCGACGTACAAGACATCCTGGTTTTTATACATCAACCGGACGGACTCTTGAATTTTTCCATTGATATCAATCTTTTCGAGTCCAGAAAAACGTCCTACGCCATGGTCGATATGAACGACAAAATCACCGGGCTGAAGATCCCTAAGCATCTTCAAACTGATAGCCTTATCTTTTGTAAATCCCTTCCGGATTTGATATCGATGGTACCGCTTGAAAATCTGATGATCCGTGTATATGACTATTTTCAAATGTTCATCCGAAAACCCTTCACTAAGTGCGATGGGCATCACCTCAAAATTTATTGGAGCCTCCAGGTCTTTGCAGATCGACTTAATACGTTCGGCCTGGCGAAGATTATCTGTAGCTATATAGTTAGTGAAGCCCTGAGAAACATTCCGTTCCAGCTGTTCTATTAATAATTTGAAGTTCTTGTTGAAGTCCGGCTGAGGATGCCCTGAAAATGAAATTTGGGCATCGGTAGAAATAAGATGCTGAGCCTCCTTCAGATACAAGATTGAAAAGGGCTCCAATTGATTGACAAGATCCACCGCACCCGTAAAGCTATCTGACAGCAGAAGGTTTTTCAACTCCACATCAGCTTCCGGTGGCAGGTTATTGCGGTATGTAACCAGGCGCTCTTCGCATTCCTGAAGTTTGTGTTTGAGCATTCCGGGCTGTGCGACCCATAAAACAGTTTCATGTGGCAAAACAGAAAGTAGATCTACCTTTTCTTCCTTTCGAAATTCAGTATTAACGTTGGGAATAATTGAAAAAGAGTGCATTTCCTTGATCGATCTCTGAGTAGCAGGATCAAAGGTCCGAATATATTCTACCTCATCGTCGAAAAGCTCAATTCTATAGGGCCACTCATTTCCATGACTAAAAATATCAACAATGCCTCCTCGAATGGAAAACTGACCCGGGTCGTATACAAAATCAGTGCGTTCGAAGCCGTATCCAGCAAGGAGTTCAATAATTGTATCCAAATCTAAACCTTCTCCGCGCTGCACACGAAGCCGCTGTTTGGATAGTGAATCTGGCGAAACTACCTTTTCAAATAAACTTTCGGGATAGGTAACGACAATTTGAGGCTTTTCCCAATGCGCTGATAGCTTATTCATAACTTCAGTTCGCTGTAAAACCTGCGTTTTGTTGAGTCGACTAAAATTTTGAGGCTGGCGAAAAGCATCGGGGAAGAAAAAAATGTCCGATTCGCTAAGCACTCGTAAATCATTTTGCAAGTAAGCTGCAGACTCTTTATCCTCAGCTATTATAAAAAATAATTTTTCGGACTGCTCAAAGGCAGCCTGTATAATAAATGCCATTTGAGATCCGATCCACCCGTCAACCATTAAACGGGAAGATGAG
>Ga0102926_1002274_pt1 | contig 11178 bp, 12 predicted proteins | sample SalPonR1_A_D2_MG_FD_78173 | JGI IMG/M metagenome (GOLD analysis project Ga0102926, IMG submission 78173) | Salt pond soil microbial communities from South San Francisco under conditions of wetland restoration - Salt Pond MetaG R1_A_D2_MG | ecosystem: Environmental > Aquatic > Marine > Intertidal...
CAAAACGTCCTGCCGTCGCACCTGACGGAAATGCTGTTGTTGGTGGTGGCGCTGACCATGTTGATCACGCCCCTGCTGTTCATTCTCTACGATTGGCTCTCCAGCCGAATGGAAGACACGGTGGAACACCTGGAGCCCGACCAGATCGACGAAACGGCCCCGGTGATCGTGGCAGGGATTGGCCGCTTTGGTCAGGTGGTCAATCGGCTGGTCCGGTCAAGCGGCTTCAACACGGTTGTCCTTGATCACGATCTGGCCGCCATTCAGCGCATGCGCCGGTTCGGAGTCAAAGGGTTCTTCGGCGATCCGACCCGCCCCGAATTGTTGCACGCTGCTGGCTTGCATAAGGCCAAAGTGCTGGTTGCGGCCTTGGACAACCCCGAGGCCACAACCCGGCTTGTGGCCTTTGCCCGCCGGGAAAACCCCGATCTGCATATCGTGGCCCGCGCGCGCGATCGCACCCATGTTTTCCGCCTGTACAAAGCCGGGGCAAATGACATCGTGCGCGAATTGTTCGACAGTTCGATGCGCGCCGGGCGCTACGTTCTGGAAAACATGGGGCTGACCGAGTTTGAGGCCGCCGAGCTGGAAAAAACCTTTTACCAGCACGATAGGCGCTCCGTTCGCGATCTGGCGGCGCTATGGGATCCTGAAATTCCGACGATCGAGAACAAGGCCTATATCGCCCGCGCGAAAGAGCTGGAGAACGAGCTTCAGACGATGCTGTTGTCGCAACTGGAAGAAACCATCGAGGACCAAGCCACCGGAACCAAGGGATAAGTTGCGTGCGCCGTGCACGCCTCAGGCGTCGCTGACTCCCGCCTCGGCAAAGGTGGCCATGCCGGAATGACAGGCCACTGCACCTTGCAAAATCGCAATGGCCAATGCCCCGCCAGAGCCTTCGCCCAATCGCATATTGAGCGAGAGGATGGGGGTCTTGGCCAGTTCCTTAAGCAGTTTCCCGTGCCCAATCTCGGTGCTGACATGGCCCGCAACTGCGTGATCCAATGCGCCGGGCTGTGCCACATGCAAGCAAGCCGCAGCCGCTGTGCAAATAAAGCCATCCAAAATCAGCGGGATACGTAACACGCGCGCCCGCAGCATCGCCCCGGCCATCGCCGCCAACTCTCGTCCGCCAAGGCAGCGCAAGACCTGCAAGCCGTTGCTTTGGCACTGGGGATTGGCCGCGACGGCCCGCGCAACAACCTCGGCCTTGTGGGTCAACGCATCGCCCTCAACGCCCGTGCCGCGCCCGGTCCAGTCCGTGGCCGTGCCCCCGAACAACGCCGTTGCAATCGCCGACGCGCTGGTGGTGTTGCCGATCCCCATCTCACCGACAACCAAGACATCAGCGGTTGGGTCAACCGCGTGCCACCCCACCAACAAAGCCTCTACGACCTCGCTTTCGCTCATTGCCGGACCTTGGGTCATATCTTGGGTCGGGCTGTCCAGCGCCAATGCATGCACATCCATCCGCGCGCCAACCGAGTTGGCCAATTGGTTGACCGCTGCGCCGCCCGCCTGAAAGTTCGACACCATCTGCGCGGTCACTTCGGCGGGAAAGGCGCTGACGCCTTGTGCCGTCACCCCATGATTGCCCGCGAAAACGATGACCTGAGGGGCGGAGATGCTTGGCTGCGGGTCACCGCGCCAGCCGCAATACCACGCGGCCAAATCCTCAAGTCGTCCAAGCGCGCCGGGCGGTTTGGTCAATTGCCCGTTGCGTGCTTGGGCCGCGTCATGCGCGACACGGTCGAATTCGGGAAGCTGTTGAAGTATTTTGGAAAACTCGGATAGTGTCGTGAAATCGTGGCGCATTCGTGTTCCCCATTGCATGCCGGGTTGGCTTCCATGTAACGCAGGCTGGTCTCCGGTCGCAGCCGAAAAAGGCCCCAAGCTGATGAAAAACGACCAACCGCTTGTTTCCACGCAAGATTTCCCTTTGGCCTTGGCCTTGTTAACACGTTTGCCGGTGCATGTGCCGCAGTTCGACCGCTCCGCACAGTCCGTTTGGGCCTTTCCTTTGGTCGGTGTGATTGTCGGCGGGCTGGCGGGGCTGGCCGGGCTTTGCGCCAATTGGATTGGCTTACCAAACCCCGTCAGTGCTTTGGTTTCACTATTTTTTCTGGTCTTCCTAACCGGGGCCATGCATGAGGATGGCCTTGCCGACAGCGCCGATGGCCTTTGGGGCGGATGGGATGCCGCGCGCCGCTTGGAGATTATGAAAGACAGCCATATCGGCAGCTATGGCGTTTTAGCCCTGCTGTTCAGCTTTGCCAGCCGATGGGCCGCCCTTTGGCTGCTGTTCGATATCGGCCAAGGCATTGCTTTTGCGGCCATATTGACGGGCGCGGTGGCGTCGCGCGCCATGATGCCCGCGGTGATGGCGGCGCTGCCAAACGCGCGCAGAACCGGCTTGTCGCATAGCACAGGGCGACCGTCGGCGACCACGGCTGCAGTTGGCCTGTGCGTTGCGCTTGCACTGTCGGTGCTGCTTTTGGGATGGGGCGGGTTATGGGTGGTCCTATGCGCCGGACTGGCGGCGATCATAGTTGCAACCATTGCCCAAAAGAAGATTGACGGCCAAACCGGCGATATTCTTGGAGCGATCCAGCAACTGTCTGAAATCGCAGTTCTTTTCGCCCTGCTAACGCTGCAATGAAAAAGGCCGCACCCGGTGGGCGCGGCCTTTATTCACTTGAATTTCGGGGCGTTACGCCGCGCGTGAGATCAAAACCACATCGACTTGCTTGGCTGCCTGCACTTCGTCGCCACCGCTCACGGCGGCCACTTCGCGGGTCAAACGCTCAAGCGCCGCCTCGTATAGCTGACGCTCGGAATAGCTCTGCTCGCGCTGGTCGTCGGTACGGTGCAGGTCGCGCACCACTTCTGCGATGGCGATCAGGTCACCCGAGTTGATCTTTTGCTCATACTCTTGCGCGCGACGCGACCACATAGCGCGCTTGACCTTGGCCTTGCCTTTCAGCGTTGTCATCGCCTTGGACACCACATCAGGGCTGGACAGCGAGCGCATGCCAACTTCGGTGGCTTTGTTTGTCGGCACACGCAGTGTCATCTTATCCTTCTCAAAGGACACAACAAACAATTCCAACGATATTCCGGCGATTTCCTGTTCTTCGATCGACACGATCTGCCCAACACCATGGGCCGGGTAAACAACGTAATCGTTAGGGCGAAACTCTAGCTTTTTCGCTTTGCTCATTCAGGTCTTCCTCACAGGGCTGCGGGACTAGGCCAAACCCTGTCTGCGCAAGGCCAACCCCCGTACAGATGGTTTCAGCGAAAAAATACCCAGACCCGACAACAGGTGTCGTGGGGAATGGATATTTGGCAGCGTTCTACATTTGTAACGAAACTATATCACAAAAAACGTGCTTTCGGAAGTGGCCCACTCTCAGACGTTTGGTTTCCTGTTTGAAACCAACGCCTTAGCAGCATGATCTTTTCAAAATTCCCAACGTTGCGGTGCGATCTATCCGAATCAGCCGCCTTCACCGGGCTTTTCCGAGAAATACTTCTCAAGCTTGCCGGCCTCGCCGTCGCGGTCATCGGCGTCAGGCATTTGATCTTTCTTGGTGATGATCACCGGCCACATTTCCGAATACTTACGGTTAAACTCGACCCATTGCTCCATTTCCGGCTCGGTATCCGGGCGGATCGCGTCAGCGGGGCATTCCGGTTCACAGACACCGCAATCAATGCATTCGTCAGGATGGATGACCAACATATTTTCGCCTTCGTAGAAACAGTCCACGGGGCATACTTCTACACAATCGGTATATTTGCATGCGATGCAGTTATCCGTCACGACATATGTCATCTTGGTCTCTCAACTTGACGCGTTTACGGTTCACCTAATCCAGCCGCCTAGATCAATCAAGCGCATCCGGGCGGTTCAGGTCCAGTTTGCGCCGATCGCGCTTGGTTGGGCGACCTTTTCCCTCATATTTCGGCGCGGATGGGACGTTTGGCCGCTCTTGTGGTGGGCTAAGGTCTTCATACAGCGCCTGCGCCTCGGGGGCGGGGCCGCGCCGTTCGCCAAGCGCAACGACGCGCACAACACGGGTGGCGCGCGCTTGTGGAAACGTCAAAACGTCACCCGGGGTGACAGCATGGGCGGGTTTCGACACCTTGTCGCTGTTGACGCGCACATGCCCGGCCGAAATCAGGTTGGCCGACAGGCTGCGCGTTTTGAAAAACCGCGCATGCCAAAGCCATTTATCCAACCGTATCTTGGCCGGTACCTCGCTCAAGCGTCAGCCCCCGATCAACCTTTGTCTTTCAGCCCCATAAGGGCTGCGGCAAACGGGTTGTCAGGATCAATTTGCTCCTTTTTTTTCTGCGGTTTGGCCGAGAATGTCTTGGCGCCTTGATCGCGGCGGGGCTTGCCTTTGGCGGGGGGCTTGCCGCCTTTACCCTTGGGCCTGTCGCCCTTGGGTTTGCCGCGGCTGTCCTGACCTGCGCGCACGGCGCGACCAGCCCAAGTGAAGGTGTAGAACACTTCGATTTCCGGCTCTGACGGTTCGGCGGCGGGCGGTTCACCGGGCAGGGCTTCACCCTCGCTGGCCGCCGGAATATCGGCAGGTTGCTCGGACTGTTCGGCGGGATCGGCCGCAATCGGCGCTTCGCCTTCATCGGGGATGGCATTCACCACATCCTCGGGGGCCGCTGCCGTGGTATCCTCGGCGGGGGCCTCGGCCATCGCCTGATCAACCGGCTTGACCTTTTCACGCTCGCCCTTGTCGGCCTTGTAGCCAAGGCCCTGCATCAGATCGGCGAATTGTTCCAGCGTCATGCCGGTGATCGACAACATATCGGCCTTGGCTTCAAAACCTGCGCGGCTGTCTTCGGCGCGCAGCATATCGGCCAGACGTTCCAGCATATCGATACGGATCGCACGCTCTCCAGCGGCGCGATACCCGGCCATCGAATGATACCCGCGCGGCGCGCCTTTGGCCGCAGGCACCGTGACCAGACCGGGCGGCGGCGCTTCGGGGAAATCATCCAGACCTTGGGCCAGCGACCACAACACCAGACGCAAGCGCGTCGGGGCGGGTTTCAGCAGCAGTGGCATGAAAATCGTGAACTGACCAAAGCGCACACCATGTTTGCGCAACGCGCCGCGCGCGTCCTGATCAAGCGCTTTCACCTCATCGGCGACCTCGCCACGTGGGATCACGCCGAAATTTTCGACCAGCCGAAAGCCGAACCCGCGCGCCAAGCCGTTCAACGCCTCGTCCCGCTGGATGTTCAACAGCGGCTCGAACAAGGTGGCGATCTTGCGGTCGATAAAATGCTGCAAGCGGCGCTGCACCTTTTGGGCCACATCCGCGCCGGCTTCGTCATCGACAAACGCCTGGGCCTGCGGCTTGAGGGCATCCGCCCCGACGACCAGCTTCCCCACCGCTTGATCGCCCCACATCAGGCCACCCTGCTCGGTAAAATCAATCTCGGTATCCGGTGCATTATAGAACCGGTCCGCCTTGAGATGAAAATGCGGCGCAAGCGCCTGTAGGCTGGCCTGCGAAATCGCTTTGGCCTCGGGGCCCGCCCCTGACTTGTCCTGCCTAAAGCGGAACCCTTCCAGACGGCCGACGAATTCGCCCTCGACCGTCACATCACCGTTTTCGTTCACTTCGGCCACCATGGCCTCCTTCTGCTTGAGCCGGCGCAAAAGCACGGATGTGCGCCGGTCCACAAATCTTTGGGTCAAACGCTCGTGCAGCGCGTCTGACAAGCGGTCTTCTACCGCGCGTGTCGCGCCGCGCCAATGTGTTTCGTCATCGACCCAGCCTTTTCGCTGCGCAACATAAGTCCAAGTTCGGATATACGCGAGCCGTTTCGACAATGTGTCGATATCCCCATCGGTGCGATCTATCCGATTCACCTGCCGGGCCAGCCAATCATTTGGCACGCGGCCATGTTCGTGCAGGTCGCAATAGATGCGCTCAAGCAAGCCCGCATGTTCGGCATGGCTGATGCCCCGGAAATCCGGCACGCGGCAGACATCCCACAAAAGGCGCACAGACGGTCCGTCACTGGCCCGCGCCCGGACTTCGGCCACCTGCCCCAAAGTTTTCAGCGCCCCAAGGTCATCGGCTTCGCGTGCCCGGGCCAGCCATTCATCCTCGGGCTTGACCTCAAGCGCGCCGATCAACGCATCGAGGTCTGCAAACGGCAAGCGGGCATTGCGCCATTCCAATTTGCGGATCGGGACAAAACGATGATCGGTAATCGCACGGGCCATCTCATCTGGAATCGCAGGCGCCTCTCCGGTCACACCGAATGTGCCATGGCTCATCCCACGTCCCGCACGCCCTGCGATCTGCGCCAGTTCGTTCGGGGCCAGCGCGCGCATGCGGCGCCCGTCAAATTTGCTCAGCGACGAAAACGCGACGTGATCGATATCCAGATTCAGACCCATGCCAATGGCATCGGTGGCCACCAGAAAATCCACATCGCCATTCTGATATAGCGCCACTTGTGCGTTACGGGTCCGCGGGCTGAGCGCGCCCATGACCACAGCCGCGCCGCCCTTTTGACGGCGCAGCAACTCGGCAATTGCATATACATTATCAACCGAGAACCCCACAATTGCGCTACGGGGCGGCATTTTGCTTATTTTTTTCGAACCTACATAGGAAAGTTGCGACATTCGCTCACGGCTCAGGAACTCGACGCCGGGAACAAGTGCCGCAATCGCACCGCGCATGGTGTGGCTGCCCAGAAACTGAGTTTCACGCAAGCCGCGCATACGCAGCAGCCGGTCGGTAAAGACATGGCCGCGTTCGGATCGGCGCATAACTGAATTTCGTCAATCGCCACGAAATCCGCGCCCAAACCTTCAGGGATCGCCTCGACCGTGCAGACCCAATATTGCGTCCGCTCGGGCACAATTCTTTCCTCGCCGGTAACCAAGGCCACCACCGACGGGCCGCGCAGCGCAACGATCTTGTCATAGACCTCGCGCGCCAAAAGCCGCAGCGGCAGGCCAATCACGCCGGTGCGATAGCCCAACATCCGTTCGATTGCGAAATGGGTCTTCCCCGTATTCGTCGGCCCCAGAACCGCAAGGGTTCTTGACTGCTCGGCCATTGGCTTGCTCCGTTTCTGTCAAATCACAGCGCAGAGCCGCCCACCTGACTGTCCAGTCTCTCCAAGGCCTTGGTTACGGCTTCGTGATGGGGATGTATAGCCAAGACACGGGTAAAAGCACGATGCGCCAAATCAGGCTGATTCAACTCTTCCAAGATGACCCCTAGCCCGTAAATCGCATTGAAATGGCGCGGGTTCAACGCCAGTGCCCGTTCGATATCGGCCAGCGCCAAGCCATAGCGCCCAACCCGCGAAAACGCGACCGATCGCATGTGCCAGCCTTCGGCAAAATCCGGCGCATGATCGATCAAGGCGCTGAAATGGTCGATCGCGGCCTGCGAATCGCCAGCCTCCAACGCATCACGTCCCCGGTCCAGCAAAAGGTCCATCGCCGCCGACCCTGATTGCGCCCAAGCGTGTTCGATATCGCGTTCGGCGCGACGGGCATCGGCAGGCTGGGCCTGTTCCAGTCGGTCAAACAGGTCGTCCAGCGGCGCCCGATCTTGCCCTGCCGCTGGTAGGGAAAACGTGACTACAGCCAAAAATGCCGCAACGGTATGATTGAGATGTGGATGTTTTACGCTCATAACCCCATTGATTGTAGCGTTTGACGCCGGGTTGCACACCCCCCGGTGCGGCAAAAGCAGGAGGAGACCCCTATGAGCGACACCATCACAGCGGCCGTGACGGCCCTCAACGACAAGATCAGCGGCGATTTCGACGGCTCGGCGAAATTCCAAATCGAGGGCGAAGGCGCGATCGTGATCGATTTGGACGGTGCCCGCGCCTCGGATGACGAGGCTGACGTGACCCTGACGGCGGATGCCGACACGTTTCAGGCCATCCTTGATGGCGACATGGACCCGACCGCAGCGTTTATGTCCGGCAAATTGACCGTCGATGGCGATATGGGCATGGCGATGAAACTGGGCAGCGTGCTGGCCTGATGGAGCGCGCGCCTTTCTTTGCGGATATCGACGATGGCCCAGAGGGTGGCGCAGCATGGTGGCTGACAGCCGATGATGGTCTAAGGATTCGCGTCGGCGTCTGGTCCAAAGAGGCGGCGAAGGGCACTGTTCTCCTGTTCCCCGGCCGCACCGAGTATATCGAGAAATACGGCCGCGCCGCGCACGACTTCGCGCAGCGCGGCTATGCAACGCTTGCCGTGGATTGGCGCGGCCAAGGGCTGGCCGACCGGATATTGGATGATCCGATGTCAGGCCATGTCATGCATTTCACCGACTACCAGCGCGATGTGACGGCCGTGATGGCCGCCGCCAAAGCGCTGGATTTGCCCCGGCCTTGGCACCTTTTGGGCCACTCCATGGGCGGCTGCATCGGGTTGCGGGCTGCGATGGACGGTTTGCCCATTGCCAGTTGTGCGTTTTCGGGGCCGATGTGGGGGATTCGCATGGCGTCATCGCTCAGGCCGCTGGCATGGTCCCTGTCTTGGGGCAGCCGACGGCTGGGGGTTGGGCACCTTTATGCCCCCGGAACGGCGCCGGATAATTATGTTTTGACCGAACCGTTCGAGACCAACAAACTGACCTGCGACCGTGGCATGTATGATTACATGATCGCGCAGGCCCATGCGCATCCTGAATTGGGGTTGGGGGGCCCCAGCTTGCGTTGGTTGCACGAAGCGTTGAAAGAAACCCGCAGCTTGGCGCGCCGGCCTTCACCCAACCTGCCCTGCCTGACCGTTCTGGGCAGCGACGAGGATATCGTCGATGTGGATCGTATATATGACCGGATGAACCGCTGGCCCGGCTCTGCGCTTGAGATCATCAACGGCGGGCGCCACGAGGTGATGATGGACAGCACCGCGATGCGCTGCCACGTGTTTGACAAGATCGGCGCATTTTATGACCGCGCCACCGGCCGGGTTGACCAAACGGCGGAAACCGCCTGATCAGCCGTCCCGACCGACTGTCAGCCGCTGCTCACCCAAACCACTGATTTTGGCAACCACCTCATCTCCTTCGCTTAGGAACCGTGGCGGCGTCATACCCATGCCCACGCCGGGCGGAGTGCCGGTGGCAATCACGTCGCCGGGGTGCAGGCTCATGACATGGCTCAGATGTGACACGATCAACGGGATCGAGAAGATCATATAGCGGCTGCTGCCGGTTTGCATCCGCTCTCCGTTCACCTCAAGCGAAAGATCCAGATCGTCCAGATCGCCCATCTCGTCCGGGGTGACCAACCATGGCCCGATCGGGCCGAACGTGTCAGCGCTTTTGCCCTTGGTCCACTGACCGGACAGGTCCATCTGAAAGCTGCGCTCAGACACATCATTGGCGATGCAGAAACCGGCCACATGGTCCATGGCATCGGCCTCGGACACATATTTGGCCGGCTTGCCGATCACGATGGCCAGTTCGACCTCCCAATCGGTTTTCTCCGATCCGCGCGGCATCAGGATTGTGTCGTTGGGTCCACAGATCGCCGAAGTGGCTTTCATGAAAACCACGGGATGATCCGGCGGTGTCGCACCCAGTTCTGCGGCATGATCCGAATAGTTCAGCCCGATGCAGATGAATTTGCCAACCTGACCAACCGGCGGGCCAAGACGTGGCGCGCCTTCGACCAGTGGTAGGCCGTTGGGGTCAATATTGGGCAGCTTGCCCAAAACCGCGCCTGCCAAATCCGGCACCACGCCCGACAGGTCGCGCAAGCGTCCCTCGGCATCCAACATCCCCGGTCGCTCTTGCCCCGGCTCTCCGTATCTGACGAACCGCATGATCTATCCCCTATCCATTCGGGTCGCAGAATATCCGCTGATCCGTCCGGTGCAAGAGGCTGGCCGATCATTCTGCAAGCGCTATTGTTGCGGCATGGTGCTGGAATTCAAACCACAAGGCATTTACTGCCCAGCCGGGGATTTTTTCATTGACCCCTGGCAACCGGTCGATCGCGCCCTGATTACCCATGGCCACGCCGATCACGCCCGCCCCGGCCACCAACGCTACCTATCAACAGACATGGCCGCCCCTGTGATGCGCCATAGACTTGGGGATATACCCCTTGAAACTGTAGCCTATGGCGAGCTGCGCCAAATCGGCGACGCGCAAGTCTCGTTTCATCCGGCGGGCCATGTGCCCGGATCGGCGCAAATCAGACTCGAGGTCAACGGCGAGGTCTGGGTGGTCTCGGGCGATTACAAAACCGAACCCGACCGCCTGAGCACGGCGTTTGAACCGCTGCGCTGTCATGGCTTTGTCACCGAATGCACCTTTGGCCTGCCGGTATTCAACTGGCCAAGCGAAGATCAGGTCGCGGCCGAGATCAACGCATGGTGGGCCAACAATGCGGCGCAGGGGGCCTTTAGCCTGTTAGGGGCCTATTCCCTTGGCAAGGCGCAGCGGGTTCTATCCCTGCTTGACCCGAACATCGCCCCGATCCTGACGCACGGCGCGGTCGAAAACACCAATGCCGTTTTGCGGGGCCAAGGGTTGCACTTGCCCAACACGATCCCAGTCACCCCAGACACGCAGGCGCGCGATCATCCCGGCGCCCTGATCATCGCGCCCCCCGGCGCATTGAACAGCACATGGGCGCGCCGGTTTCGCCCTGCATCGACAGGGTTTGCCAGTGGCTGGATGCGCCTGCGTGGCGTGCGGCGGCGGCGCGCGGCGGATCGCGGGTTTGTCATCTCGGACCACGCCGATTGGGCGGGGCTAAACATGGCAATCAAGGAAACGGGCGCAGAGACGATATATGTGACCCATGGGTATACCGATATCTTCAAACGGTGGCTGACCTCAGAAGGCTACAACGCCCAAGTCGTCCCGACCGCGTTCACAGGCGAAACACTGGACGAGGCCACAAGCGAATGAAACGCTTTGCCGACCTGTTCACCGCCATTGACCAAACCACCAAAACCAACGCCAAGGTAGCCACCTTGGCGGCCTATTTCCGCGAGGCGCCCGATGATGACACGTTATGGACCATCGCACTGTTCTCGGGCCGCAGGCCACGCCGGGCCGTCACCACGACCCGCCTGCGCGAATGGGCCGCCGAGCGCGCGGGCATCCCCCTTTGGCTGTTCGAGGAAAGCTA
>Ga0102926_1002280_pt1 | contig 11160 bp, 16 predicted proteins | sample SalPonR1_A_D2_MG_FD_78173 | JGI IMG/M metagenome (GOLD analysis project Ga0102926, IMG submission 78173) | Salt pond soil microbial communities from South San Francisco under conditions of wetland restoration - Salt Pond MetaG R1_A_D2_MG | ecosystem: Environmental > Aquatic > Marine > Intertidal...
CATCGACAGGAAGTTGCGTGACGTCTTTTCGTATCGGGTTGCGATACGACGGAACGAGGCTTTCAGCCTGCCGAAGAACCGCTCGATTTTATTGCGTTCCCGGTAGATTTCAGCATCGAATTCGGCGGGCAGTTTGCGGTTGGCCTTGGGAGGGGCCACTTTTCACAGCCACCAAACGGGCGCACCACGCTCATCGCCACAATGAAGGCAGCCACAGGGCTCAAATTGAAGGGATATAGGGGGCGTCAGGGCCTTGTGATACGATCATGCCCCCTACCGAAATCTACCCCAGCCAGCCCAGGTGCGCGAACGGATTGCTGCTGGCGAAACCGTCTCGGCCATCGCCCGCGACATGGGCACCAGCAGGCAGCTGATCATGCGCGCAAGGGATGCGCAGCCCACATAAAATAAGAGCAGGCAGGACATCAAATGAACATTGAGATAACAGTCAAGATTACCGCGCCGGACGGCACAGCCCGACGTCCCGTATCCGGGGCTAGCTGTTGCAACCTCCGATCAGAAACCGGAAGCCGTCCCAATGGCAGCATAGACCCCACGGATTTTGGTGATCTCGATTCTGAAGCGCGATTGCCCTGGCAACAAATGTTGCTTTGTGGGGCGGGGAAGCTTATCTTGCAACCATGCCTAGACTCTCAATCGATATCACTCCCGAAGAGCACCAGAAGCTGAAAGCCATCGCCGCGCTGAAAGGCGAGAGCATCAAGGACTATGTGCTGAAGCGCACCCTTGGCGACGCCCCTGCCCTGAACGACATGGGCGAGGATGAGGCAGTTTCCGCCCTTGCTGACTATCTGAAGCCCCGGATTGATCAGGCGCGACGCGGCGAGCTTTCCGCGAAATCGATGGCCGACATTCGACGTGAAGCGCGCAAGCAGGCTAAGCTGTAGCCTCACCCATGCGATCTTATGATCTCACGTTGGCCGCCGAAGCGGATTTGCGCGACATCTGGCGCTATACCTGCGAGACTTGGGGCTTTGATCAGGCTGAGACGTATTTCGACCGGATCGCGGTATGTTGCGAGGCCATAGGTGGCAGGAACGCACGGTCGAAAACACTGGAAGGACTGCCTGACAGCGTTCGCATCCATCGTTGCGAACACCATTACATCGTCTGGCTGGATGAAGCTCGACCGGTGATCATTGCTATTCTGCATAAGCGGATGGATTTTGTGCGACGGCTGCAGGATCGCCTATAGTCCCTACCCTTCCGTGAAGTCCCTTGGCGTACCGCAGGCGATCCAGACCACCTATTCTCCAACACGCAGAGCAGAGCTTACTGTGGTCAATAGTAGGTTTATCGAAAGGGCCCAGGGGAGGCAGATGCAGGCTTAAACGGAAACTTTGCCTTTAACGCTAGAGTTAGAGTTAGTGATATAGTTAATGTTGACATTATCTCTAACATTGGCATTGTAGTTTCATGTATGTCATCACCTTTGCTAATCCGAAGGGCGGATCGGGGAAAACCACTTCCGCCATGCTTCTTGCTGAGCAGATCGCCCTTTCGGGCGGTCGAGTCTCGATTCTAGATCTCGATCCGAATGCAAATATTCTTGCCTGGTCTGAAGGAAGGAGGGCGGAAGGGCGCGATGTGCCTTTTGCAGTTCATGCGCGTCCTCAGGCCGAGGACACAGTTGAGCTGATTGATCGTGTTTCCGGCGAGACTGATTATCTGATCATCGACCTAGAAGGGTCGAAGGACCAGGTTGTCACCTTTGCGCTTTCCCGGACAGACCTTTGCGTTATCCCGCTTGACGGTTCACCCATGGAGGCCCGGCAAGCGGCTTCGGCCGTTCGGCTTGTGCAGACCACATCGAGCATGATCCGCGCGCCGATCGCATATTCGCTGTTGTTTACGCGGACCAACGCGGCATTTCAGACCACAGATGAGCGCGACGTGCGGCGGGAGATGGAGATCAACAACATCCCGACACTGCCGATCCGCATCGCAAAACGCGCGCCCTATACCCGTATATTCCGCGACGGGGTGCTTCTGACGGAATTGCCCGGCATCGTCACCGACGAGCACGAAGGCAAGACAGCATCTGTTACAGACAAAGCCATGAAACAGGTGACTGGAGCCATCGAGAACGCCCGTGATTATGCTCAGGCTGTCATTCATGCCCTCACGAAAGAGAGGGCAGCATGAGCAAGTACGGATTTGGCGGCAGCATCGAACTTCCCAAGCCCTCCAAGCCTTCAAAAATACGGCCCAAAGTCGAACCTGGTTCTGTTGAGAAGGCTGTGGAGGCTGGCAAATCCTTAGGCTTTGTCAGCCGGGAAGCATCCACACGGCTAAAACCTGGCCCGAAGCGCAAGGAACCCCAGGATAAGGTTTCCATTCCTGGTCCTAAGCGCGTTGTCGATGATTTCCGCACATTTTGCCGGGAGCGCAATCTGACACTCTGGCAAGGTCTTGAGCTGTTGCTTTCGGAGAAGCGTAACGGTTCAGGTTAGGGGCGCCCGCGTTTCTCGAAGAGCTTCTTGCAGAACCCGATGAAGGCGGCGTTTGGGTTGCGAGGTGGTTCCGTCATCCACTCCCGCCATTCCTGTTCGAGGACATACACATCCCATCCCGGCGCAACTGCCCGCGCGTCATGGTAGGCTTCCGGATCGAGCCGGATGTGCGAGAGGGCAGAGGGGGCGGTTCCGGCGTGATCGGTACGCCGATTGGTGAAGACCACCATGTCATCTTCCATCCCCACAGCGTAGTCAGGCATGTGGGTATGTTGCTCATCCTGGCGTACGATACTCATGACCAGACGGCGAAACTCCTTCCCAGTGGAGCAGGAGCCGCACTTGGCTTGCAGCTTCGCCAACCCGATCTTCCATTCCTTCTTTGCCCCACAATGCTTTCGGGCAAGCTCATAGATACGCCGCTCCAATGGTTTGCGCAGACGAAAATAGTCACGGTGCAAGGTCAGCACTTCACGATGCCGAATGGCATTGAATACCCAATCCGAAAGCCTGATTTCCACTTCCTGCATCCGTCCGTCGCGTGCCTCGCGGACTATCTTGAATCGGTCGATCAGCCCGAAACCATCGAACTCTTCCTTACCGCCAGTGATTAGGTTGGTCATGATCACCGTGCCCTGTAGGCGTTCCAGAGCGGCCCTGAGCTGTTCATATCCACGCCCGTCTGTTCCACGATTCGTGGCCTTCAGCAGGTCATAAGCCCTAAAGCGAATGGTTGGGCTAACCTCTCGTTCCTCATTTAAGGCAGCGATGCACTGGCTGATACAGTAGATTAGCACATCACGATCATGGACCGTAGCCAGCCCCTTCATAGAGGGCGTGATCTCAACGAAGTTCTGCCCATTTTCATACCGGCGGATTCGCCGATCTGGCTTGGTCGATATCGAGAAGATCGGGTGTTCCATCGACGCCATGTCCCCCTTCGGCGCAGCATCGAAAATATCGCAGACAAAGAAGTCCGCTTGCTGCATCCGGTCCGGCAAGAGCGGAGAACGTGAATTCGTGTTATCACCCACCATGCCGTGATGCTCGTGCTTTCACACACCAAGGTCAAGAGGTTCGTGCTTTTACCCACCAACTTTCGTGCTTTTACCCACCAACTTTCGTGCTTTTACCCACCACAAGATACAGAAATGTCTTTAATTTCTGACGGTTACACTATCTTGTCATAAGCGTAACACATATTTTAACACATATTTAACACCCAAGATGGAGAACTGCTCTGTGGATAACTTGCTATTCAGAGCAACATATCCATTGAATTTTCACCATTCGCACCAATTCGATTTAGACGCTAACCTGCTTTTCCATCGACACCGCGTTCGTATTTCACGGTCTTTCCAGCACACAGAAGGTAGTCTTACTGTCGGTGTTGGCACTGTATCGGAAGTCGAGCCCGGTAATAGCGCAGGGCCATTGCCATGAAGAAGGCAGAGAGGGAATGATCAGGCTTGTGAACAAAACTACTGCCACAACAGCGCCCAGGAAAGCCACAGGAAACCCCAGAGACGCCTGACGGGCCAAACGCTGTCTTCGAGCTCTGTAGTCGTCAGCGACCTCCCACAGCGCTTCCAGCGCGTCTCTGGAGGGCGCTGACCCAATCCGGGCGCCTTCAGTCGCTTTGTCTTCGATACGGTTTGCCTGCTGTGGAAGGGTCTGGTTCAGTCCGTCCATGACCGCCTTGCGCGAAGAGCCGGGCAGCTCTTTCAGAATCCGGCTCACATCCGAATACCAATTTACCAGCGCCTCGAACGTTTCTCCGTTGCGCTCAATTTCCGCCGCTATTGTAGCCATACGCTGGTCCAGCTCATCCAGCGTCGCGATGAAGGCTTCCGGGGAACTGCCACCGCTCGCCTCAAGGCGCGCCCGGAACACATCCCGCAGAGGAACATGGGGCTGCTCGACATCTTTGTCTGCCCCGCTCATGTCTGATCATCCTTATCCTGAGCAGAGGGCGCGCTGTCAGCGGGATCCGCGGCTGGCTGAGCGGTCTCATCAAGGTGGTCAGGCTTCGAAGGCGTATTGTCCGTGAGGGGGACCGGCTGATCAGACGCCGGGGTCGGGGAGGGGAACTGCCAATCCGTGAAGGCCTTGCGGTCCTGCTTCCGCGACAGGTTGCGGATCAGGCGTTCCACCATGACGGCAGCGTTGTCGTCCCGGCTTGCAAGATCGAGCAGGGCGCCGCCGAGGATCACCTTGCGCCGTGTGTCGAGCTTGCGTTGTCGCGTATCTTCCCGGTTGCGTAGACCCTGCAGGCGCGCCTTGGCCTGTTCATAGCGCCGTTCCGCACGTTGTAGCTCCGTCTCAGCCATCGACCCTCTCCGCAGTCAAAAACGTCGGGAAGCCGGTCTGTGACCGCCCAATTTCCAAGCAGTAGCGCTCACCTTTCCGGGCGTATTTGAAGCTCGGGCCAGACTGGTAGGGGGCATAGTCCTTCCGAGGAAAGGTCGAAAGGCGGAAGGGATATCCATCATCCAGCACAAAGCAGCACAATAGGGTTCGGCGCAGGCCCCAGGTTCTCTGAGTGAAGGTGGCCTCCACGTGACCTTCCGGGGCGTTCTCGCTAGGGAAGGCTTGCGAGACATTTGGGTGGTCCTCATGCCCGGTCGCAGTTGATTGGGTCACTGTTGACTCCTTGTTACCACGCATTGCCTGCACTACTCTTGCGAGGCCTATCGGTATCGCGTACCCGTAGGCCTGTAAAGGACAATGGCGCACTTATGCAAACTTCTCACCTTTGGTTCCAAGCTTTGCGTGCGATCTCCTTGAGGCAAAGCCTCAGCCGATGGCCAACTCTGTCGATGCCTGCCGCATCGATATGGAAGGCCGCTTCACCCCTTCCAAACCATCCCAGACCAACCCGGACGGTTGGAGCCGCGTCCGACGCGCCGCGCGCCGGAATGAAAGGCCCTCCCGGTCTCTCAAACTCTCCAGGGCCAACCTCAGCGGTTGGATCGCTTCCCGTAAACTCGCACCAACGTCTCGACCGCTGCCCCATGGTGGGGGCCGGCCTGCCGCTGGTGTCTCCGTTCCGGGAGCACCGTGTCGCCGAACCTGACGGTGCTTCCACGAGCCGGGTTTGCCGATGGCAAACCGCATGTGACCTGGCCCGATATCCCGCCCCCCATGAGGCTGGAGATATCGGGCCAGGTCACATGCAAGCCCGCGCCTCAGTGACCCTTTGGGACGTTGCGGGCGGGCTGTCATTTTCCACCCGGCCCCAGCGTTGTGGGGCGCGGGCCGGATGGAAAATGATAGCTGGCCAAGGGGCCAGCCCTAGAGCACAGCGGCGGCGGTTTCGGCCTGCGGGAGGGTAGGGCGCGTGGCCAGTTACCACCTCTCCGTCAAGACGATCAAACGCAGCGCCGGGCGCTCGTCCACGGCCGCCGCAGCCTATCGCGCGGGCGAGCGCATCGAGTGCCAGCGCGAAGGCCGGGTGCATGACTACACCGCCAAGCAGGGCATCGAGGAGACGTTCATTGTCACCCCCGAAAATGCCCCGTCCTGGGCGCAGGATCGCGCCGCGCTCTGGAATGCCGCCGAGGATCGCGAGACCCGGCGCAATTCCGTGACCGCCCGCGAATGGGAGCTGGCCCTGCCGTCCGAGATCAGCGCCGAGGACCGGTCGCAGATCACGCGGGAATTCGCGGAGCAGCTCGTCAGCCGCTACGGTGTGGCCGTCGATGTTGCGCTCCACGCGCCGCACCGCGAGGGGGACCAGCGCAACCACCATGCCCATGTCCTGACCACGACCCGGCGGCTGGAACCCGAGGGCTTCACCGACAAGACCCGCGTCCTCGATGCCGCGAAAACCGGCGGCGTCGAGATCGAGGCGATGCGCGGGGTCTGGGCCGAGTTGCAGAACCGGGCGCTGGAGCGGGCAGGGGAGGATGAGCGCGTCGACCATCGGTCGCTCGAAGCGCAGCGCGAAGAGGCGCTCAGCCGTGGCGATGAGTGGGCCGCCGAGGCGCTTGACCGTGACCCCGAGGTCAAGCTTGGCCCGGCAGCCAATGCCATGGAACGCCGTGAGCAGCGTGCGGCCACAGCCGAGGGGCGCGACTATGAGCCTGTGACCGAGCGCGGGCGCGTGGTCCACGCCATCCGCCAGCAACGTGATCTGCTTGCCGATCTGCGCGACCGGGCCGAACGGGCGCGCGAGGCCTATGCCGCGGCCCGCGAGCAGGAGGCGGGCCGGTTCAGGGCCGCGGTGGACGCCGCAAAGGCGTTGTTTGCGCGGCCGGACAGTGACGAGTTTGCAGTAGGGTTCACCGAGGCCTGGTCCGCACAGGAAGAGGCGCGACAGCGAGAGTTGGCCGAGGAGCGCGAACGGGTCCGTCAGCAGGAGCTTGCAGACCAGCGCGACGCCTTCGTCGAAGTTGTTGCACAAGCCTGGGAGGCCACGTGGCAAATCCATGACTCAGAACAGGCAAAAGACCAGCAGTCCCGGATTGCCGACCAGGTGCGCCGCGGGGCCGACAAGTTCGAAACCTCCTTCGATGCCCTTGCAGGGGCCATCGACACCCGCGCCGGAGAAATCCGCGATGAACGCGTCGAACAGGAGCGGCAGGTCACGCGTGACAGAGGCTCCGATTACGGATATGGGCTGTGAGGAAAAGGGTGGCCGTTTCTGCTTGGTAGCGGAGTACAATCATCCGGCTCGCATACCGCTGCAGCCATCAGAGGAGGTGTTGCAAAAGTAGTAAGATGTTTTCTGCTTAACGTAGCTGCTCTTAAGCGATGCTGAAATCTGGGTGACGCGGCCTGATCAAGTGTCCCTAACTTCTGCGCATATCTCCTCCCTCTGACGCTAACGCCTCACCCGTGGAAGGCCCTCAGATGCGCCGAGAGGGCCAGAGAGAGCTCGATGGGCCCTCCTCCAGAAAACCCCTAAGAGCTTGATTTGAAACTATTTGAATGAGTTCAGTCACTTGTAATTCTGTTCGGTTGTGAAGCTGAATGGAGATCACAATGGCTTGGACTGAACTCACCCAAGGTCAATATGACCGAAAAGGCGGTAAATACGCAAGCGATATGAACGACGCGGAATGGGCGTTGATGGCGCCTTTGATGCCGCCGCCGAAGACAAACGGCCGGCCCCGTACGACATGCTTGCGCGACGTGGTCGATGCGCTCCTCTACATTGCAACGACGGGATGCCAATGGCGTATGTTGCCCAACGACTTCCCGCGGGTTTCAACGGTTCGTGGCTATTTCTACGCGTGGCGCGATGACGGCTTGCTTGATGAGATAAACCAGAAACTGGCCGAAGCTGCGCGTCTGGCCGAGAACCGCAAAACCCAGTCAACCGCAGGGTCATAATAGTCAGAGCGTTAAAACCACTGAAAGCGGTGGTATTAGGGGCTATGATGCGGGCAAACGGATCAAAGGTCGCAAGCGCCACATCGTAACCGACACGGTTGGATTGCTGATAGGATTGGTGGTCCACAGTGCCGGAATTCAGGACCGCGACGGCGCACCCGATGTCCTGAAAGCGATTGCCTCGCGCTACCCATCATTGCGACATGTATTTGCGGATGGCGGGTATGCAGGACCCAAACTGCGGGACGCGCTAAAGGCCCTCGGCCGATGGACCATCAAGATCGTCAAACGCTCCGACACCGCAGAGGGATTTGAAGTTCTGCCGCGGCGGTGGGTCGTCGAGCGCACCTTCGCCTGGCTGAACCGATGTCGCCGCCTGTCGAAAGACTGGGAGCAATCCATCGCAAGCGCAGAGGCTTGGGTCCTCATCGCGCACATCAGACGCGTCACACGGCATCTCGCAAGGAATTGAGAAGGTTCAGTTAGTTTTGAATCAGACTCTTAGAGCCCCCTGTTGCGCTCCTAGGCGCTGTCAGGGCCACTCTAGGTGCAAGATCACCACACACATCTTCTATTCTCGGCAAATTCCAACGCCTCTCTTGCAAAATCACCGCGTATCTTCACGAAATACCAAGCACTGCTCTCACATTGACCTGTGAGATTACACCTCAACTTAGGCCTGCCGGTTATTCGGCAGGTCTTTTTTGTGAGAGCACGTGATAGAACAAATTGCCCGCGCTCACTAGGGGGTAAGCGCGGGCAGCGCACTGAAGTGGTGGGGGGTGTGTGCGCAGCGATCAGGCCTTTCAGCCCAACTAGTAGATAGTTAACGCTTCTATTCCCCGCTGACAAGAAAACTCCATCACACGAAGCGGCGGGGTTTTAGTAGCGGAACAGTTCCGTAACAGGTCTGTCTGCGCTCTGATGCGCGTATGCGTTTTGTCATCACAGCCCCCAATTTGGAACCGTTGCGACGACCTCTTGAATTCGCCTGAGGTGTCTTTGAAACGTAGTTGCAATTTTGAAGACATCGAATATTATGAAGACTAATAAAAAGACATATTTTCTTCGCCAGTTCAGGATTAGAGCTGTCACGATAAGTCAGGTCATAAAACGGCCGTTTTGGAGACACCATGCCACGCACCGGCGACATCCTCGGATACGCAAGAGTCTCAACCGCCGACCAAGACCTGTCCGGCCAAAAGGACCGCCTGCTGCAACACGGTGCCATTCGCGTGTTCGAAGATGTGGTGTCCGGCAAGATGTTCAACCGGCCCGGTCTGGAAGCTTTACTTGATCAGGCCAGACCCAACGACACCCTCACGGTCATCCGCCTTGATCGTTTGGGCCGCTCACTCAAAGAGCTTCTGGAAACCGTCGATGACCTCAAGGCCAGACAGATTAACCTGATCAGCCTTGAGGAGCGGATCGATACGACATCCGCCGCCGGAGAATTCGTGTTCCATGTTTTTGGTGCCATCGCTCACTTCGAGCGCCGTCTCATCTCTGAGCGCACCAAAGACGGCCTGATCAACGCTCGAAAGCATGGCCGCACCCCTGGGCGTCCCCCATTGCAACCCGAAACAATCTCAGCCCTCCAAGATCTCGTCAACGCCGGGAAATCTGTCGCTCAGGCCGCAAAACATCTCGGAATAGGCAGATCAACAGCTTACAAGGTCATCAGAAATACCACGCCGTAAGGTATGTTCACCCTTCATTCTAATTTAGCGTGGTTCTACGAACAAACCTTCCAATGGGACCATTTGCACTGAAACGTAAACGACCCCTCGATCTCTTGGCGAAAAACTTGGACGCACAGACGCGGCCCACGGCCACCTTGGCGATACGTGAACAGGTTGCTCGGCCCGCGGTAAAGTTAGAGAGGAAGATCGACCATGGGAAGAGTTGGGCGGGGTGAGGTGCCATGTAAATGTCTTCTTGAGGACGTAATTTGGCCATAATGACGGCTATCGTGAGAAGTGTGCAGCTAGGAGGTGTCAATGGGGTCTCAGTCGTTGAAATGGGACGCGGTTCTGAGCGCGTTATGTTCGGCAGGTGTTCCGGAACAATTCGGAGTAAGAATTGTGGCAATCCTTGCTGATGCCGGATTTGAAACGCGTGCGCCCTTGTGCAGACCAAACGGAAAATCACGCGGGGCATTCGTTCCTGTTATCCAGTTGGAGCGTTCCCTTATGAATCGCATGGAGGCTGAACAGTCTTGTCTGGAGACCAGTGAGCGACAGGACGGATACAGTTATGCAAGACTTGCCGTGTTGCAAAGGGCTCAAGTGGAAGGCCGCTGATGCTTGACCGTATCAAACAGATTTGGCGTGCCCAGGTTCGATCCACTCCGGACCATATATCGCCGTCCGAGGATAAAAACTGCGTGGCGCGCCCTGTTGTGCGGCCTACAGCCCCTCGGTCATTCAGTTGGAACAATGAAACCATTTTGTGCCTTGGTGCGAAGGCGGGGTTTCAGCGGCTTGGGAAATCATTGTCGGAGGCGGGGGCTACAGTTGCGTTTCGATCTTTGACACGCCTTCAGGACCTATATTTACTGCCTTTGGAGCATTATACAATGGTGATTCTGCCGTCGAATTGGGATGGTCTGGAATTTGATGTCGTGGATATAGGGGGAATTTTGCGCCGCGCTGATCAAAACATGTTTTTGGTTTGGGCTGCTGAAGACTTTGTCTTGTCACAGGTGGCAGATAACGAGATGCGCAAATTTTGTGACATTGCACTTTCCTTGCCAGCCTCTGTGGAAAGCCTAGAGCTATTCTTGCGCCCAGCAAGAAGTGTATTGGTACATCAAAAAGTAACTGGCATGCCACGGGATTTTCCCTCCATTTAGAATTAGAGTCCGACCCAATGAAGAGACAGACAATGAAGCGAACGAGCTATGCGGGTTTCGGTAATGCTGAAATCCGCAACCGGCAGCAGTGCCCCTCTGCGTAATCCGGCGTTATCCGGCCACCCCTGTGAAGTGAAGCTGCCAAAGGCAATCCACCAAAACAACGGCGCGGCTGTCGTGGCATACTGTAAAAAGCAAGAGCGGCTACGCTAATGGGCAAAAGTGACAGTTTTGCACCATGTCATCTGAAGTTCACAGAAGTATGATCCCCCCCCCCCAAAAAAACTTGATTTGCAGAGCCTACCCAATAATCATTCCGTCAAACAATGTTCTCTTTTAGAGAGCGCCAACAACTTAGGGTGGAAAAATGAATATACCGCGCTCACCCCAAAACCCGAAATTTCTCGTGACTGATGACCCTGAAGTTGTCTGATACCTGGCCACGGAAGGATTTCCACTGGTTGGGGATGGTTTCACGGAAGAACTTGAGGATCG
>Ga0102926_1002281_pt1 | contig 11160 bp, 8 predicted proteins | sample SalPonR1_A_D2_MG_FD_78173 | JGI IMG/M metagenome (GOLD analysis project Ga0102926, IMG submission 78173) | Salt pond soil microbial communities from South San Francisco under conditions of wetland restoration - Salt Pond MetaG R1_A_D2_MG | ecosystem: Environmental > Aquatic > Marine > Intertidal...
ATAGAATATTAATATCAAGGAATCTAATTAAACCAATAACAAAATACCAGGTAGCATAATTCGCTACCTGGTTTATGAAACTAGTTCTTTTTTTCTTCACCAACACCATTTGACAAAGAACCATATTTTTTTGTAAAAAAATAGAGGCGCTTATACGCCTCTATAACATTTTTAATATTATTCTGTAATATCATAAGCCTTCAAATCAGGACTTATATTTAAATGAGCATCAGTAGCAGCAATAACATCTTCTACTGTGTAGTCTGGGTGTACTTCTGTTAACAGTAGCCCTTCTTCAGTCACTTCAATAACGCACATTTCTGTAACAATTAAGTCAACAACACCTACTGCTGTAAGCGGAAGTGTGCATTCCTTTAAAATTTTAGGTTTTGAAGTACCAGTTTTTTTATTAAACTGTTGATGTACCATGGAAATTATAACTTCTTTTGCTCCCACAACTAGGTCCATAGCTCCGCCCATTCCAGCATACATTTTGCCAGGAATAATCCAGTTCGCTAAGTTACCCTTTTCATCAACTTGCATAGCACCTAGTACTGTTGCATCAACATGTCCACCTCTAATAATACCAAATGATGTGGCACTATCAAAATAGTTTACTCTTGCAGACGCCTTGGCATATTGACCACCAGCATTTATAATTTCAACGTTTTCATCACCCCTGTCACATATACCTTCAAGACCTGTAAAGCCATTCTCTGATTGTAAAGTAATATGTACACCTTCTGGTAAATAGCCACCAACCATAGTAGGAAGACCTATTCCAAGGTTCGCAACATATCCGTCTTCAAACTCTTTAGCGCATCTTTTCGCGATTCTCGTTTTTAGATCTGCCATTGCTTCTCTCCTTCCACTATTGTATCAACTAATACGCCTGAATGTTGGAATACATCTGGGTCTAGTTCTCCTTCTTTAACTAATCTTTCAGTTGCAATAATATTATGATCTGCAGCTCCTGCCATTAAGTAGTTAAAGTTTTTAGTCGCCTTATTACATAGGAAATTGCCAAACTCATCACAAACTGAAGCCCTGCAGAAAGAATAATCTGCTTTTAATGCTTTTTCTAACAAGTGCATCTTTCCATCAATTTCGATTTGCATCTTTCCTTCAGCTGCTAAAGTGCCAACACCTGTTGGTGTAAGAACACCTCCAAGTCCAAAATTACCAGCTCTAACTTTCTCAGCTAGAGAGCCTTGTGGTACTAACGTGCATTCCAAAGTGCCAGCTACAATTCCTTTACCGATTAGCGGATTAACACCAACATGTGATGCTATAATGTGATCTACAATGCCTGCGTCTAGCAATTTTCCAATGCCACGTGGAGTATCATCTTCATTATACCAACCTCTTGGTAGACCACCATCATTACCAATTACAGTAAGGTGCTTCACACCCTTCTCTAATATTGCATCCATAAGGATTTCAGGAGAACCTGTTCCTAAAAATCCAGATACCATGATAGTCATACCATCCTGAAGGCCAGCTATTGCTTCTTGAGCAGTCTTTAGCTTATTAGTCATATTTAAGTTACCCTTCCTTTTTCTATATTTAATTAGAAATTATATTCTGTTTCTTTTTACAATCTCAGTAATTATGTAAGAACATACATTCTCTGCATAAGTATGAGGACCAAATCCAGCATCATAACCTAGTTCCTGAGCTAATTCATGGGAAATACGAGGGCCTCCGCAAAGAAGTAACATCTTGTCTCTTAAGCCTTCAGCTTCCATTAACTCTACCATCTCAGTTAAGTTCTGAATATGTATATCTTTTTGAGTTACAGTCTGAGAAACTAATATAGCATCAGCATTTATTTCTTTAGCTTTTGCTATTAGTTCTTCATTAGGAACCTGTGAACCCATGTTTAATGCTTCTACATTATGAAATCTTTCAAGACCATAATGCCCGTGGAAGCCTTTCATATTAATAATAGCATCAATACCTACTGTATGAGCATCAAAACCAGTTGTAGCACCTACTATAACAACATCTCTTTTGATGTTATCTTCAATGTACTTACCACATTCATCTCTTTCCATTACTTCAGTTTCTACCTTTGCTACGTGTATATCTGTATAATCAACATTATGTTGACATTTTCCATATACTACGAAGAAAGAATATCCATCACCCAAGTCTTTAGAATAAACAACGCTTGGTTCTTCACAGCCCATTTTTTTAACTAATTGACGTGCAGCTTCATCAGCTTCTTCACCATATGGTACGGGTAAAGTAAAAGCCATTTCCACCTGCCCATCGTTCATTGTATCTCCATAAGGTTTAACTTTTTTTAAATCTACTTTATCAATAGCAGTTTCACAATTAGCCATTATTTTGCACCTCCTAACATCATTGAAATGAACGGATTGAAGTAATAATCATCTTTCAAACATACACCTTCAAGACCCTTACCACCTTCATATGGTCTCTTAACTCCTGCAAACTTGCCTTGTTCTATAATTGAGAACAAACCTTCTTCTTCAATTTCATCTAAAAGTTTATCCGCCTCATCCAATACAAACTTAGCTCTCTTTTCAAGTATACCATCATCCTTAAAAGTAACTTCACTTCCTATGTCTCTAGCATTGTTAAATATATATTTAGCATTTTCAATAGCTAAATATCTATCATGCATATGTGGAGTATGTATAGCTTCAGTAAGCATACCTAATAATTGTACTGATTGTCCAGACCATACCGCGATTAAGTTAAATAATGCGTCTTGTACGTTTCCTTTGAAAATATTACCTGTCATATATTTTGTAGGTGGCATATATTTAAGTGATGCATTAGGGAAAATTTCTCTAGCCATAATAGCTTGAGCTAGCTCATATAAAAATCCGTTTTCAATAGAAGGGTCCATCTCAAATGCATGACCTAATCCCATTTGCCATTCCTCAATGTTAGCTACTACTGCAAACTGTTCATTTATAAGTTGAGATGCTAGTACAGTATGAGCAGATTCATAAGCATCATCTGTAGTTAAATAATTATCTTCACCAGAATTAAACATTACACCAGAGTAACCAATTATAACTCTTGAAAAATATTGGTCAATTAAGGTTCTTTGCATATTGATATCTCTAAATAGTATTCCATAAAGAGCATCATTAAGCATTAAGTCTAATCTTTCTAGTGCGCCCATAGCTGCAATCTCTGCCATGCATAAACCAGAAGAATAGTTACATAATCTAATGTATCTCCCTACTTCTTCACCAACTTCGTCTAATGCTTTTCTCATTATACGGAAATTTTCTTGTGTCGCATATGTTCCGCCAAAACCTTCAGTTGTCGGCCCATATGGAACATAGTCAAGTAAAGATTGCGCTGTAGTTCTTATAACCGCAACTATATCTGCACCTTCCCTTGCTGCTGCTTGAGCTTGTACAACATCCTCATAAATATTACCTGTTGCTACGATAACATAACAATAAGGTTGCTTTGCTTCGCCAAGTCTTTCTAAGTATTCCTGCCTTGCATTAGCTTGCTTTTTGATCGCTTCTAAAGAACTTTCAACCGCTGGCATAATTGCAGCTTTTGCTTCTTCAGTACTTACAGTTTCAAGCTTAGTAATATCTAATTCACCTTTGCTCATTTTTTCTGCAATTTCCTGTGCTGCCAAACCAGTCTGTATAATAGCGTTACCAATCCAGTAAGCTACCCCTCTCGTAAGACCACCTGCTTCGCTAATTTGATCCACTACTATATTAGGTAGCGGGGTTTCTACGTCATCCACCCCATCTACACCTAACAGTCTAAGTACTGTTCTTTCTGTACTTACAGTAGTGTGTCTGTCGATAAAGTCCTGCATACTGCTAGCAATATTTGCCGCATGGTTTCGAGCACTATCGATTACTTTTGGATCAAGATTTAATTTACTCTCCATCTTTTTTCTCCTTACTAATATATTCTTTCGCTCTCTCAATAATATCGCTACTTATGCCAAGCATTTTCGCTATGTTAAGAGCATCTTTAGGCACTTCGCCTTGGTTTTCTATAGGAGTTAGCCTATAGTCCATATACTTTTGAATTATATTTATTCTATCAAGCCTTTTTGCGTAACGTATTTCGCTATCTAGCTTGCTAAAATCTGCTTCTGCCAAGCCTCTGACTTGGAAATTCTTAACTGCCTTGTTTGCTGTAACTGACTCAAAATGAGTAGTAATAAGAGTTATGTAAGGTTTTTCTAGAAGATAGTCAACAACACTTTTAGTAAGTGCTAAACCTTCTATTGGATTTGTTCCACTAGCAATTTCATCTATAAGAATTAAGGATCTGTCTTTACTCCTAGTAAAGATTTCTTTTAATTCTTCCATTTCGCTTCCGAAACTAGATAACCCCCTAACTACAGATTGGCTATCACCAATCAACATTTGGATATAATTAGATAGCCCTATTTTTGCATTTTCACACGGTACATAAAAACCATATTGGGCCATTATTGGTATAAGTCCACTTAGTTTAAGAGAAATAGTCTTGCCGCCCATATTTGCCCCAGTTATACAGGAAACACCTTGTTTCAGTTGTATGCTTACAGGACAATATTTGCTATTTTTCTTTTTTAATATGTCTTCTACCTCTAAATGTCTAGCATTTTCGTAATAAACAACATGCTCATTCACTATTTCTGGTTTTACACATTTGTTTTTTATTGCATGCTGAGCCTTACCTATTGAAAAATCAATATTACCAATTTTTTCGCAATTATCCAACAAAACATCTTGATATTTTGAAATAACTTTAGACAAATTCTCACGAATAATGGCTTCTTCCATTTCAATTTCCGCGTTTATTTCTTCAACTTGTTGTTGAATATCATAAACCTCAGGCTGCACTTTTAAAACATAAGTTGCAGAGAGATAATCCTCATTTAACATCTCCAAATCGGGTATATTTTTAACTATTTTGTAATCTTCGCTTTTTTTATTAACTACGATATCAAATTTAGGAGTTAACATTAGCCCAAATTCTTCTTTTATCTCATCGCGTTTTTTCTTAGATACTCTTCTTATTTGTTTTTCAAATTCCTTTTTACTCTTCCTTAATTCTTTGAGTTTTTCAGAGAACTCATCATAAATATAAAAAGTATTTAATCTATCTCCTTTAGGATCAAGCTCATCTAAAAGTCCTTCAGTATCATTCAATAAGAATTTTTCAGGAATCTTTGACTCTATGTTGCTAATTATACCATTAATACTTCTCATCTGCAAAAGTAATGATTTGACTTCAAAAATTTCCACAACTGAAAGAGTACTCGTTGAACATCTTTTAATGGTATATGTATTTTCCTTTATCTCCATTAATACTTCAGATAATGTATTAACTTTTTTAGTATTATTTTTTACTAGATAAATCATGTTTTCTAAATCATTCAATGATTCTTTTAGCGAATCTTCATCACCAGGGAAAAATGGATTAATATCCTTTAACTTTTTCTTTCCATAAGGTGTATTTAAATTTATTGATGATTTTACATAATCAAGACCAGTTTCTAATCTAGTCTTCGGATTTGCCAATACTTTATTATTCGCTGCTTTCATATCAAACCTCAAATTCTAACATCTATAACCGGAATATCTTCCACTGCCTCTTGCATTGCATCCCTTAATGCTTCATGTTCAAAGGAATAACCGCTAGGCGAATAGGGGTTAACTGTAATAGCTGCAACTTTTATGTTTTTCAAAACGCTAACTTTAAAACCTTTTTTTACCAATTGGTTATAATCCCTACTACCTATAAATATTTTTGTTGGATCCTTTAATACGAAATTTATCTTTTTAAGTTTTTTAGGGTGTATATCAGATATAACACTGTTTGTAAGGGCTCCAGGAATGAAAACCGAATCAGTATTATCGTTAATTGCTTCATCTATAAATCTGCTCGCTCCAAGACCAGTCAATAGGCTTAGTGTTTCTAATTTACCTTCTTTATCAACTATCATTATCTTATCACAGTCACATTTTTCTTCTATTGATTTTCTTATTATACCATCTTCGAGTTCAGGCAATTCATAAAGGTTTACTATATGAGCTGTTTCTTCAACTACTTTTTTTAAAGTTCTTGAAATAACTGCACCTGTTGATAGTATTATTGCATCAGATGTTTCAGGTGACGCAATAGATTTTCTGTCTACAGCTCCATCTATTAATATTAATTCGCAACCCAAAGAAAACATTTCTTTACACATTTTTTTAGTATCAGCTACTGCAACCGGTCCAGCTATTTGCACATAGCCGCTTTCAACAACCCTACACAGTAATAATTCTCCTATGGAAGTTGTATATTTTGATTTATGCAATATTTCCAAACCAGCTTCTGCTAATTCATAAAGCTGTGTAGGAACTGTAACAATTGTATCTTCGTATAAATAAACTCTAGGTTTATCACTACCTGTAACTAAGTCCGTAGATTCCCCATCTCTACCTGTAGATGTGATTCCCAAATTAATACATTCATCATCAGCTTCTTCTATTAATAATTAAGCGCAGTGGTTTTACCTGCATTTTTAGACATCCCTACTATCGACAGCGTTCTATACCTCTGTGATAAGTCGTAAAGTAATCCCATAAACACTTCTTCCTTTCTTGATGCTAACTAAAGTCCTAGCAAGACTACATGTTAATATTAGTCTATAGGAAGATAAATCTTCCTATAGACAATTTATGTTTATTTTTCTAGTCTTTTCTTGTTTCTTTCATGACGTAACAAATGTTGAGGTTCCATGGACATTCTTAGACCTTGAGCTAATCCTGCAACTCCTTCATACTTGTATTCTTTCTTACCTTGACAGAAATCACATTTGCATTCTAACTTAGGTAGATGTGGTTCTGTATAAGTGGTAATAACGCCTTCATAATTTCTAAGAATTACCTTTTCAGGTGATTGAGAAATTATGTACTGAGGCATTACAGGTGTTTTACCTCCACCACCAGGAGCATCTACTACAAATGTAGGAACTAAGTAACCAGAAGTATGGCCTCTTAATCCTTCAATGATATTAATACCTGCTGATACTGGAGTTCTGAAATGCTCAATACCAAGAGATAAGTCACATTGATAAATGTAGTAAGGTCTTACCCTTATTTGACCTAACGCTTGTACTAATTCTCTCATAATATGGGGGCAATCATTAACGCCTCTTAATAATACAGATTGGTTACCTAGAGGTATACCAGCATCTGCTAATTTACGGCATGCTTCTGCAGCTTCAGGGGTTACTTCATCTTTGTGATTAAAGTGAGTATTTAACCAAATTGGATGATATTTTGCGAGCATCTTACAAAGATCATCAGTAATTCTCTGAGGGCAAACTACAGGAGTTCTTGAACCAAGTCTAATGATTTCTACGTGAGGAATCTTTCTTAATTCACTAATTATGTATTCCAGCTTTTCGTCTTCAACAAGTAAGCAATCTCCACCTGATAGCAATACATCTCTTACTACAGGAGTATTTCTAATGTAATCTAAGCAAGCTTCAATATCATCCATGCTTCTTTCACCATCAGTTTCACCAGCAAGTCTTCTTCTTGTACAATGTCTGCAGTACATTGAGCATTGGTCAGTAATTAAGAATAAGCATCTATCTGGATATCTATGAGTAAGTCCAGGAGCAGGCGAATCTTCGTCTTCATGAAGCGGATCTAATAAATCTGCTTCTCCTCTGTGTAATTCAGCTAAAGTAGGTACCGCTTGCATTCTTACAGGACATCTAGGATCATTTGGATCCATTAAAGATGCATAATAAGGTGTAATACCAACTCTAAATCCGCTGATTACTTTTTCAATATTTTTTTTCTCTTCGTCTGACAAGTTGATAACTTCAGCAATATCCTCAGCTGTGCTAAGTCTATTAGCTACCTGCCAATGCCAGTCATTCCACTGTTCATCAGTGACATTTTTCCATCTAGGAATTTCTTTCCAATTTATAGCCATAATAGTTCTCCTTTAATTGGGCATAATTTGAATTAATAATAAACGCAAACAAAGTAAGCACGCATAATCAATATACATGCTTACTAAGTTGCTTAATTATGCATACATTTCTTCAAATAATTTTCTAAGACCATCATGCTCTCTTAATTCTTGAAGAGTGATTTCAGCATGTCCTTTAGTATATCCGTTACCTATAATCATGTTAACGTCTTTTCCAACACCTTCAGCACCTAGTGCAGCTTTTGTGAAATTTGTTGCCATTGAGAAGAAGTATACAAGACCGTCATCCTTAGTAGCTAAGATTGAACCCATCTCAGTATTCTCAATATTTACACAATTAATAACGATATCGCAAAGTTCTCCATCAGTTAATTCCATAACTTTGTCATATACTGCAACCGCATCTGTTGCATCTGCTGCAAAATATTCATCAGCAAATTCAAGACTCTTAGCTCTTTGTAAAGATCTATCAGAGTGAGCCATACAAATAACTTTACCAGTAACTCCAGCTCTTTTCTGTGCTTCATATAAGCACATAAGGCCAGATTTTCCGCCTCCACCGATAACTAGAACAGTCTGTCCTGGTTTTACTAATTTAGCAGCTTGTGCAGGAGCACCAGCTACGTCTAATGCAGAAAGCGCAAGACCTTCAGCCATATCTTCTGGAAGCTTAGCATATATTCCGCTTTGGAATAAAATAGCTTGACCTTTGATATCTACTTGGTCGATGTCAGGTCTTACCTCTAAAATTTCTTTGATTACTAATGGAGTAAGTGATAATGATACTAAAGTAGCAATTTTGTCTCCAGGTTTTAAGTCACCAACATAAGCTGGTCCCACTTCTTTAACTGTACCAATAAGCATTCCGCCAGAACCGGTCCATGGATTCTTATGCTTACCCGCTTTAGCTACGATACCAAACATTGTTTCTTTAATTTTTTCGATATCTCCTTCAGATCTTCTTTCAATTTCAGTAAAAGAAGCTGAGTCGATATTTAAAGTTTTTACGTCAATAAGAACTTCATTGTCATAAATTTCCATAGTGTTATCAATAACATCTGCTGGTTGTGGTAAAACACCCTTTGGTGAAATTACTCTGTGAGTACCATAAGGATTTCCTTTTTTCATAATAATATTCCTCCTAAAAATAAATTAATAAATGTATAAAAGTATGCTATGCATATCTCTAACTGTATTTAATTATAAAACATAAATTTAACAATGTCTAGGCAACAAACAATGCAAATACATTTTTTTGATGCGCGGGTTCATCCTTGAACATATTTCGGTTCACCCACTTTTTCCGTGAGTCTATTTTGAATTCATATTTCATATTTTTTCTTTTTTCTTACAAGTTGCGTTTGACTAATACCTATTGCAGCTGCCGTTTTTCTCGTAGAGCCATACTTCTCACAAGCTTGCTTAATAACACTTTTTTCAAAGTTATTTACCATGTATTCAAGGCTTAATTCCCTTTTACCATATTCATCTTTTTCACTTATAGCTAATACTTTGTTTTCATTATCCATTGGCTCTGAATTAATTATCATAAGCGCATCAGATATAGAAATTTTATCACCATAAGCCGATATTATTAATCTTTGCAACACATTCTCTAACTCCCTGATGTTACCCGGCCAATCCATCTGACATAGGTATTCTATGGCTTCATCATCAATGGATTTATTAACATGAAACTTGCTATTGTATTTATCTAGAAAATGTTTGACAAGCGCAGGAATATCGCCCTTTCTTTGACCCAAATTGGGAACTCTTATTCTAACAACATTAATTCTGTAGTAAAGATCCCTTCTAAACAAACCTTTGTCAATGTTTTCTTCTAGGTCTTTATTGGTTGATGAAATGATTCTTATATCAACTTTTACAGGTTTATGCCCTCCTATTCTAAAAAATTCACCATCTTGTATAACCCTTAGCAGTTTGGCTTGCATTTCCAAAGGAAGAGCTCCTATTTCATCTAAAAGTATTATTCCATTATCTGCCAATTCCAAATATCCTTTTTTAGTTTCAATTTTTCTGCCTCTTTGATCATATTTCTCAAAACCAAATAGCTCTGTTTCAATATTTGAAGGAATAAATGATGCACAATTAATTTTAACAAAAGGTTGTAGTTTTCTACTACTATTTCTTTGGATTATTGTAGATACTTTTTCTTTACCAACGCCCGTATCACCAGTAACCAATATATTACAATCATACTTTGCAACTGTCATTACTTCTTGCAAAACCCTCTCCATGGAGGTGCTTTTACATACGAAATCTTCCAGTAGTTTATTTCTGTCCATATTAGCTCTGTTATATGAATCGTAGGTCTCTTCATTTGGTAAAATTCTGACCGTTTCCAAATCATTCATATACGGCATTAGTCCATAAACCAAATCCAAGTCAAACTCATCATATGCTTCCAAGTATCCATTTGCTGTAATAAATTCTAGTTGTCTAGAAATAGCCTCTGTAATATATAAAGCAATATTCAAATTATTAATAAGACTGGAAAAAACTACAGTTCCACCGAACTTTGTAGCCAGAACATTTACTGTTTCAGCACCAGCTATATCTGCGCAATTTATTGAAACATCAAATAAAGATGTGGTATCTAGCATTTCCATACATTCCATAGGTTTCAATATATTCACATAATGAAGCTCAGTGAAAACCCTACTTATTAAGTCTTCAACACCTTTACCATTTACTTTCATTTCAGTTTTTTTATCGAGTAGGCAGATTACTTCTGCATCCTCTGCCGCCACCCTTCTAATGGCAAAACCAAACAATATATTTGTCATCAAGTTATTCCCAACAACTAGAAATTTTTTTTTGCCTACGGCAACATTACTAACCTTATATAAGGTTCCCGATTCATTAAAGGTAAAAAGCAATAGATTTACAGGCATACCTTCTGGCTTTCTAACTACCGGTACTCCTGGATACAGTATTGCGTGGCCGTCTGCTGTAATCTGACAGTATCCTCTATCAATGGAATCAATATGATAAATATATATAGGGTAAGACGAAAGAGATGCATTACAAATAACTGGGTCCCCTTTTTTTAAATTTCTCTTATTAGGGTAATCTTCTCCTATTTCATCAACTTCGCCATAAAGTAGCCCTCCAGTATCAGTGACTGGATTATGAAGTTTTCCTCTTTTGATTATAGTATCTATTATCTTATGTTTTATTAATTTGTCA
>Ga0102926_1002283_pt1 | contig 11158 bp, 10 predicted proteins | sample SalPonR1_A_D2_MG_FD_78173 | JGI IMG/M metagenome (GOLD analysis project Ga0102926, IMG submission 78173) | Salt pond soil microbial communities from South San Francisco under conditions of wetland restoration - Salt Pond MetaG R1_A_D2_MG | ecosystem: Environmental > Aquatic > Marine > Intertidal...
AATATTGAGTATGAAAATAATTTTTCTACTTCAGAAGGTATTCCTGTTTATTTAAAAACAGTCTCGGGTGAAATCAATATAAATACAAAATAATTTTCATTTTATGCAATAAGTTGTATACTCATTTTTTATAACTAAAAATTATAAAAGATTAAGTATACAACTTTTTTTATTTTCATTCTTGATAATATGTTATAGAATAGTAGAAGTTGTTTTTTATCATTTTTAATGATAATATCAAATGAATTTAATTACTTAAGTAAAGGAAATAATATGTCAGAAGAAGCTTTCGCACAAAGAACTACCAATTGTGGTAGTTTAACAAAAGCAGATACAGGAAAAACTGTTGTTTTAAATGGTTGGGTGCATAGAGATAGAAACCATGGGGCCCTACACTTTATCAACTTAAGAGATAGATATGGAATCACTCAAGTTGTTGTTGATGATGATGCTTCAAAAGAGCTTCAAGAAACAGCATCTAAACTTAGAATGGAATTTTGTATTTCTGTAACTGGATTAGTAAGAGAACGTCCTGATAGCATGATAAATACAAACATGATAACTGGTGAAGTAGAAGTAAAAGCTGAAAAAATAGAAATATTAAATAAATGTTTACCTCTTCCTTTTATGATAGATGATGAAACAGAAGCAAACGAAGATTTAAGATTAAAATATAGATATTTAGATTTAAGATCTTCAGGTATGCAAAAAAGAATCAAACTAAGACATGAATTTATCAAAGCTATTAGAGAATTTTTATATAAAACTGATTTCTATGAAATTGAAACACCAACTCTAATCAAAAGTACTCCAGAAGGAGCTAGAGATTTTTTAGTACCTTCAAGATTTTATCCTGGTAAATTTTTTGCATTACCACAAAGTCCACAATTGTTTAAACAAATTTTAATGGTTGGAGGCTTTGATAAATATTTTCAAATAGCTAGATGCTATAGAGATGAAGATGCTCGTGGAGACAGACAATTAGAGTTCACTCAATTAGACTTAGAAATGAGTTTTGTAAAAAGAGATGATGTTTTATATTTAATGGAAGATCTCTTTAATTATGTTTTCAAAAAAGTAATGGATATAAACTTACCAAAAGAATTTATCAGACTTTCCTATGAAGAAAGCATGAATACTTATGGTAATGATAAACCTGATTTACGTTTTGATTTAAATCTTATCGATGCAAATAATATAGCAAATAAATCTTCTTTTTCAACATTTAAAGATATTGTAAATGAAGGTGGAACAATAAAAGGTCTTTGTGCTTTAAAAAGTGATAAAGTCAATTTTACTAGAAAATATATAGATGCTTTACAAGATACAGCAAAAACATACGGAGCTAGTGGTTTAGCATGGATGAAAGTTGGAGCTAACAATGCACTTTCAGGTGGTGTTTCAAAATTCTTTAAAGGAATAGAAGAAGAGGTAATATCAACTTTTAATGCAAAAGAAGGTGATCTTATTTTAATGGTTGCTCACAAGAATTGGACAAAAAGTTGTACAAGCATGGGAGCTGTAAGATCAAAATTAGGAAAAGATTTAGAATTAATTCAACCTGGTTTTAAATTCTGCTGGATTGTTGATTTCCCATTATTTGAATTTAATGAAGAAGAAAACCATTGGGAAGCTGCACATCATATGTTTAGTATGCCTCAAGCAAAATATCTTGATACATTAGAAGAAAATCCTGGAGAAGTAAAAGGGGATCTTTATGACTTAGTATTAAATGGTTATGAAGTTGCTTCAGGCTCTATTCGTATTCATGATGTTGAAATTCAAAAACAAATATTTAAAATTTGTAATTTTAGCGAAGAAGAAGCTCAAGAAAAGTTCGGATTTTTATTAGAAGCTTTTAAATATGGAGCTCCACCTCATGGAGGTATCGCCCCAGGAATTGACAGAATGGCTATGATAATGGCTGAAGAAACTTCAATAAAAGAAGTTATAGCTTTCCCTAAAAACACAGCTGCAACATCACCTATGGATGATTCTCCTTCATATGTTGATGAAAATCAGTTAAAAGATTTACATTTAAAAGTTGTTTATCCTGAAAAAAAAGATAATTAATATAAAATGGGGTATCAAAAAGATACCCCATTTTTTATATAGGTGTTATTAATGACAAAAACAATTGAAGAAAAAACCGTAAAACATATAAGCACAACTAGTATTATAGCAAATATAATATTATCCATCTTTAAATTCTTTGCAGGAATTTTCGGCAACAGTGAAGCTTTAGTAAGTGATTCAATACATTCATTGTCTGATGTGTTTTCTACAATAATTGTTATTATTGGTATCAAAATTGCCAACAAGGCACCTGATAGTCATCACCAATACGGCCATGAAAGATTTGAAAGTGTAACTGCTATATTATTATCAATAATTTTAGGTATTACAGGTTTAGGAATTGGCTATAATGGATTAAATAAAATATTCCAAAGATCATATTTAAATGCAGAAATACCAACAACTATAGCGCTAATTGCAGCTCTTACTTCAATTTTAATAAAAGAATTTATGTATTGGTATACTCGCTATGGCGCAAAAAAAATTAATAGTGGAGCTTTAATGGCTGATGCTTGGCATCATAGATCTGATTCCTTATCCTCTGTTGGTTCATTAATAGGAATAGTAGGCGCCATAAATGGATTTCCTATATTAGATCCTATTGCTACAATAATCATATGTTTGTTTATATTAAAAGCTGCTTTTGATATTTTTAAAGATGGAATAAATAAAATGGTAGATACTTCTCTGCCAACAAAAGTATTAGATAGCGTTCGTAATGAAGTAATGGAAGTTAAAGGTGTAATAGATATTGATTTACTAAAATCAAGACAATTTGGAAATAAAAGCTATATAGATGTTGAAATATCAGTTGATGGTAATCTAAAACTTGAAGAAGCTCATAAAATAGCTGCAAAAGTCCACTCTAATATTGAAAACAAATTCCCAAATGTTAAACATTGTATGGTTCATGTAAACCCATACAAACAAAAAAATTAATCTATTAAATAATCTTGATTTATTAAGACATAATGAATGTGATCTTCCCATTTATTATTTATTAACATATATTGCTTAGAAAAACCTTCTTCAATAAAATTATTTTTTTCTAATACTTTTCTTGAAGGTATATTTCTAGGCATTACATTTGCTTCAATTCTATGTAACTTTAATTCATTAAAAGCGAATTTTACAATAAAGCAAATTGATTTACTCATTATACCTCTATTCAAATAATCTTTATCTAAAGAATATCCTAAAAAGCAAGATTGAAAGGCTCCTCTAATTATATTTGAAAGTGATAAACTACCAATGAGATTATTATTTATATTATCAAAGATATAAAAACAATATTCCTTTTGTTCACTCAAAAATAATATTTTCTGATCTAACACTTTTTTTTGATATTCTAGTGTAAAAAAAGATAATTCCCTTTTTGGTACAAAGGGTGTTAAAAAATCTATATTTCTTTTTTGATAATCCAACAGAGCTTGGGCATACATAAAATCAGGTTTTTCTAATCTAAATTGAGAGTTTTCCATATTCATATAATGACAAATGTCCTATTTAATAAAAGTTTAAGTTGCTAGTATTCCTATTAATCAGTATTATTATAATGCAAAGATATATTATATAATATAAAAAGAAATATATCAATAAACAAAATAATTGAAACCTTATATCAAACCTCTAGGAGGGCAAAATGAAATATAAAAGAATTTTTACAATTGTTGTAGACTCAATGGGTGTTGGAGAAATGCCTGATGCAAAAGATTATGGTGATATTAATGTTAATACACTTTCCCATATTTCAAATAGTGTTGAATCTTTTAATATTCCCAATTTACAAAAATTAGGTCTAGCAAATATCTGCAAATTAAAACAAGTAAAAGAGGTTGAAAAACCACTAGCTAGTTATACAAAACTTGGAGAAAAAAGTTTAGGAAAAGATACCATGACTGGACATTGGGAAATGATGGGTCTTCATATTACAAAACCATTTAAAACTTTTACAGAAACTGGATTTCCTCAAGATTTAATAGATGAACTTGAAAAACGAACAAATCATAAAGTGATAGGAAATAAGAGTTCTAGTGGAACTGAAATTTTGGATGAATTAGCTGAAGAAGAAATTGCAACAGGGAATATGATTGTATATACATCTGCAGATTCTGTTTTACAAATTTGTGGAAATGAAGAAACTTTTGATTTAAAAGAATTATATAGATGCTGTGAAATTGCTAGAGAGATTACCTTAGAAGACAAATGGAAAGTCGGTAGAGTTATTGCAAGGCCATACATTGGAAAGAAAAAAGGCGAATTTAAAAGAACAGCAAATCGACATGATTATGCTCTTAAACCATATGGAAAAACAGCTTTAAATGCTTTAAAAGAAAATAATCTTGAAGTCATTTCAATTGGAAAAATCTTTGATATTTTTGATGGTGAAGGATTAACTGAATCAAATAAATCAAAAAGTTCTATTCATGGTATGGAACAAACTATTGATATTGCTAAAAGAGATTTTACAGGATTGTGTTTTACAAATCTTGTTGACTTTGATGCACTTTGGGGTCATAGAAGAAACCCTCAAGGATATGCAAAAGAAATTGAAAATTTTGATATAAAATTAGGTGAATTATTAAAAGAATTAAACAATGATGACTTATTAATTATAACAGCTGATCATGGTAATGATCCAACATACACAGGAAGCGATCATACAAGAGAATATGTCCCTTTTCTAGCTTATTCTCCTTCATTAAAAAATCCAAAAAAATTAAAGAATTATGATACTTTTGGAGTAATAGGTTATACAATTGCAGACAATTTCAATGTAAAAATGCCCAAAAATACAATCGGTAAATCAATTCTAAATGAAATAAATTAATCAAGTATAAATACTAAAGTCTAAAGTAAATGAGTAATACACTTATTTTTTTCTACTTTAGTATTTTTTCTTTTATAGGATCATTTATCCTATAATTACCAACCATTTTACATACGGTTCTTTTATGTGCATCTTCACAGCCTTTAAAAGATTTATCTTTATTTTCACTTTTATACTTTTGAGTTAACCATAATACATCTTCTGCTATTCTATCTAAATTATTTAACTCAATTTCACTGATATATTTTATAAAAGAAGCCCCATCTTTATAGCCTAAGATATCATTTGCTTTATTGATTAACTCATTAAAATGATGTAAACAAAAACCTTTACTTTCTCCTAAAGCTTTTCTAAAATCAGGATCATTATTGGTCATATATATAATTGTATAAATGTACCTATCTAATCTCTTTTGCATTTGGGAACAAATTAGACAACCTTCTTCTCTCTTCTTTAAATCTAAAGAAAATTGTTTCACAGCATTATTTGATTTTCTACCTGGCTTAATACATAACAAAGAATCAAATGATTTTTTTAAAATTTCACGACTTTGAGAAAGATATGTATCACATATCAAAGCTAATCCTTGTGCCTTATTTGCTTTGCTAAGCATTTGAAAATGATTATAGCAAAACCCATGTTTATTAACCATAACTCTTGTTTCAGGATTCATAACAGAAGAACCTAGATACTAATCTACACTATGTTGCTCTGCCTCTTTCATTAAGGAGCATAAAAAACACTCATCATTTTTTTCAAGAGCATCCCATACAGGAATTGTTTCCAATTTATATTTTATCTTAGACATTATTTACTCACTAATCACTTTTTTTATTTTTTGAGGATAATTAGTAATAACTCCATCAACTCCCCACTTTATACAATTATTTAAATCTTTTATTGAATTAACTGTCCAAGTATTTACATCTATTTCATAATTTTTACATTCATCAACAACGTCTTTTGTTAAAAATTTAATATCAGGATGGTAGGAATTCATTTTTAATTTTTTTGCATAATATCCACAATTCATTATACCTTTTGAATCAACTAATAAACCACAAGAAATTTTTTCATTAATATTCTTTGCAATTATTGAAGAGCTATGGTTAAAAGAAGAAAGAATAACTCTATCTAATAAATTATATTTCATTAATTTATTAATAACTTTTTGTTCTATATCTTTATAATAAATAAGATTTGTTTTTAACTCAATATTCGTAACAATATTTTTGTCTTTTATATATTCACAATACTCAGATAAAGTAGGAATTCTTTGAATAGTTTGTAAATCATTGAAAGTATAATTAGCATTTATTTTTTTTATCTCTTCTAGAGTAAAATCTTTTACATATCCTTTTGCATTTGTAGTTCTATTAACAGTTTCATCATGTATAATTACAAGTTCATCATCTTTTGTTAAATGTACATCTAATTCAATTCCATCACATTTACATTCTTCAACAGCTGTTTTAAAAGCTATCATTGTATTTTCAGGATAAGCTCCTGAATAACCTCTATGAGCAAAAACTTTTATAGACATTTTTTCCCTTAATTAAATATGGGAGCTGAAACCTTTCAACTCCCATTAATATAATAAAATAAATTATTTTACTAGCGCTTGGGCTTTTTCTGCAATATTTTCAGAAGTAAAACCAAAAGCTTTTGATAAATAGTCAAGTTTTCCAACTTCACCAAATTTCTCACCAACATTTACAAAATCCATTTTAGTAGGATTTGTTTTTGCCAAATGAGTCGCTATCATTTCACCAACACCACCACTATATCGTCCATTTTCACAAACTAATACTTTTTTACATCTAGAAGCTACTTCTTCAATTAAATCAGTATCTAATGGTCTTATTGTATGTAAATCAACAAGAGTCGCATCAATTCCTTTTTCTTTTAGAATTTCTAATGCACCACTTGCAGCATCTACCATAGTTTGGCCTGTAGCAATGATTGCAACATCTTTACCTTTACTTAATTCAATACCTTTTCCTAACTCTATTTTTGTTCCAACAGGATATCTGTGTGTTACACCTTTTCTAGCGGAACGAGTATATGAAGGTTTATTATTTTCATACGCTTGTCTAATAAGTTCATACATACTTTGAGCATCAGATGGGTCAATAATTACAACACCAGGGACTTGTCTCATTAAAGCAATATCTTCAAAAGGCATATGAGTTCCACCATTTAATTGAGCAGTAATGCCAGGATCAGATCCAATTAAATGTAAAACTTGTTTAGCATATCCTACAGATAAGAAAAATTGATCGAAAGTTCTTCTGCTTGCAAAACATCCAAAAGTATGAGCAAAAGGAGTAAGTCCCATAGAAGATAAACCTGCACCAACACCTACCATATTTGCTTCAGCAATCCCACAATTGAAGAATCTATTTGGATATTTTTCTTGGAAACTTTTTGAACCAAGACAACTAGCTAAGTCAGCATCAAGCATAACTACATCTTCATGATCTTTTGCTAAATCGTTAATAGCTGCCATAACAGCATCACGCATATTCTTTATATCACTAGTATCTCTCATTAGTTTACTCCTTCTCTTTCACGAAGTTCTGTAATAGCTTTTTCTGCTACAGTTTCATCATATGCAATACTGTGATTTGCACTAATACCTTCACCAGGGATAAATCCATAAGATTTTACAGTATCAAGAATAATCATTGATGGTCTATCTTTAACTTCTTTTGCTTTTTTAATAGCTAAATCTAATTCTCTAAAATTATGACCATTAATTCTTTGCACATGCCAGTTAAAACCTAACCAACGAGTATCAATATTATCCATTGTTACAACATCATCAGTATAACCATCTAATTGCAATTTATTTAAATCAGTAAAAGCTATTAGATTTCCAAGTTTCCATTGAGCTGCTGTCTCTGCACCTTCCCAAATCTGACCTTCTTGTGATTCTCCATCTCCGATTACAACAAAAGTATTTGCATCTTGTTTTTTGACTTTTTGTCCAAGAGCTATTCCTACTGCAGCAGAAAACCCTTGTCCCAAAGAACCTCCAGTAAAATCAACACCTGGGGTTTTAGTCATATCACAATGGGATGGTAAATTAGTTCCACCTTGATTCAATGTTAATAACCATTCTTGAGGAAAGTATCCTTTACTTGCTAAAGTTGCATAAACTGCAGGACCCGCATGTCCTTTTGAACAAACAAACCTATCTCTTTCTTCTTTTTTTGGATTTTTTGGATCAATCCTTAATTCTTGATAATATAAATATGTCAACAATTCAACAATAGACATACTACCACCAATATGACCTGCACCAAAATGTCCAATTTCTTTAATTGTCATTTCTCTAATTTCCAAAGCTTTTTGCTTTAAGCTTTTGACGTCCATGGCATTCTCCTAATATTTTGTATATTCAAATTTTTTATTTTATATCAATTATAAACAAAACTTTCACTAATTAAATAATAATATATAGTCTGAAAAGCGAGGATTTAATTAAAAATCTTGAAAAACAAGCATATTTATTTTTTAATTATTTTATGTTTGTAAATTATAGCATAAAAGAAAAAACGTGAAAACAAATTGATTTATCATATTCTCTATATTTTTATACATTATTAAAAATAAGATTTATTAATAAACTAAAAAACTTGTAGTGAAATACTTATTTTGTTACAATACCATCATTGAAAAATCAATATCAGGAGAGATACTATGAGAATGAGCAAAATGTTTTCCAAAACATTAAGGGAAGCTCCAAACACAGCTGAAAGTAATGGATATGAATTACTTTTAAGAGCAGGTTTTGTTCGTCAAATGGGAGCAGGGATTTTTTCCCTTTTACCTTTGGGATTTACAACTAATTCTAAAATCGAAGCAATTATTAGAGAAGAAATGGATCAAATTGATGGTCAAGAAATATTAATGCCCGTAGTCAATCCTGCTGATATATGGAAAGAAACTGGACGTTATTATAGTATTGATAAAGAAATGAGTCGATTTAATGATAGAGCTGATAGAAACATGGTTCTTGCAATGACTCATGAAGAAGATGCAACAGCTATAGCTAGAGGTGAAATTGGATCTTATAAACAACTACCACAATTAATTTATCAAATTCAGACAAAATGGAGAGATGATGCTAGACCTAGAGCTGGATTAATCAGAGTAAGAGAATTTACAATGAAAGATAGCTATAGTTTTGATAAAAATATTGAAGGCTTAAATGAACAATATAAAAAGCATTACAAATCTTATTTCAGAATATTTTCTAGAGCAGGACTACCTGTTATTGTTGTTGGTGCTGACTCTGGTATGATGGGAGGAAAAATATCACATGAATATATGTACCTTTCACAAATTGGTGAGGATACAATAATTACTTGTGATAAATGTGGTTATACTGCAAATAGACAAGTAGCTGTTTTTAAAAAAGAATATTATAGAGAAGAAGAAAAAGAACTAAAAAAAGTTGAAACTCCTAATTGTAAAACAATTGAAGATTTATGCAATTTCTTAAACATTGAAAAAAGACAAACAGCTAAAGCTGTATTTATGGTTGGAACATACATTGACGAGAAAACAGGAGAGGAAAATAATAAATTAATAACTGCTATTATTCGTGGTGACTTAGATATTGAAGAAAATAAACTTCAAAAAGCAGCTAAAGCTAATACATTAAGAGCTGCACATGAAGAAGAAATTCTTGCACATAATATAGTTCCTGGATATGGCTCTGCAATAAATTGTGATGATAGAACAATAATAATTGTTGATGATTCTGTTAAAAAAAGTAATAACCTTGTCGCTGGAGCAAATGAAAAAAATTATCATTTTCTTAACACAAATTATGCTAGAGATTATTCGGGAAAAGTTGCAGACATAGCTAGTGCTAAAGATGGATACAAATGTCAATGCTCTAATACTCTAAAAGAAAATAGAGGCATTGAAGTTGGTAATATATTCCAATTAGGTACAAGGTATAGCGAAGATATGAACTGCTACTTTACTGACATTGATGGTAAGAAAAAACCTGTCATTATGGGTTCCTATGGTATAGGTGTTGGCCGATTCCTAGCTTGCTTAGCAGAAGAGTATAACGATGAAAAAGGTTTAAAACTTCCAATATCTGTAGCTCCTTACCAAGTTCATTTAATAAACTTATTAAAAGATAAAGCTCTTGGTGAAAAAATATATACAGAACTTTCTAATCTTGGTATCGATGTATTATTTGACGATCGTAAAGAAAGCCCTGGTGTAAAATTTAATGACGCTGATTTAATTGGAATTCCAATAAGAATTACACTAGGGAACAGAAGTGTAAAAGAGGGAAAAGCTGAAATAAAATTTAGAAAAGATTTAAACACTAGCTTCCTTTATGATTTAGATACATTAAATGAAGAAATAATGAAATCTATTGATGATTTACAAAATGAAATTAATAATAATTTAATTGAAAAAGAATTAGACCTATAATAATTAATAAAAGTCTTGATATTTATTTAATCAAGACTTTTATTATATTTTTTATAACTTAGAACATACTTTTTTAATATACATTAATAAACATTATATGCCTTATTTGTGAAAAAAAATCTATCATAAATAAAATTTACATAAAATATTTATTTTTTTTAAAATTTTTATAAACTTTTAATTGACTTATTCAAACTTATAACATATGATAACGAATGTAAGTAAAGGATATTTAATTTTATTTACTTACACGTCTCTAATTACTTTTATTGACAACACAAATAAGCACAACAAAAAAAGCAATATAATAAAATATTGCTTTTTTTGTCACAAAATATATTTTAAAAAATAAGCTAATTCTTAGAAAGAATATATATTATAAACTAATACTCGATATTCATCTTTTTTAATGAATTAATAATGTATTTTCTTTTATTTAATTTTGCATAATCAAAAACGCTAATCTCTTTATAATCTTTCTCAGAAGCATTAGCCCCTTCTTTTAATAGCGTTGAAACAACTTTTGTTTCTTTGTTATTTTTCACTGCCATTATTAATGGAGTTTCACCTAAATAATTTTTTTCTTCTATATTAAATTCTTCTTTTAATAAAGTTAATATTATTTTAGGATTTGAATTACTATTAGCAGCTAAATGCAAAGCATTTGATTTATATTCAGGCTCTACCCTAGTTAAATCTGCACCTTCTTTTATTAACACATTAAGAACTGCAACAGCAGGATTATATTGAGCTGCTAACAATATAGGTGTTAAACCACAATCATTC
>Ga0102926_1002288_pt1 | contig 11137 bp, 13 predicted proteins | sample SalPonR1_A_D2_MG_FD_78173 | JGI IMG/M metagenome (GOLD analysis project Ga0102926, IMG submission 78173) | Salt pond soil microbial communities from South San Francisco under conditions of wetland restoration - Salt Pond MetaG R1_A_D2_MG | ecosystem: Environmental > Aquatic > Marine > Intertidal...
CCAGATAGCTGCCGAGGTGAGCTATCCTGAGGCAAGCATCACGCTTGCCTCGGTCCGGCCCAGCCTTGCGGTGCTGTTCCGCTCGCTTGGCGGGGCGCCGGGTGTTGAACTCTCCGAAGCTGCGGCCACGCTGGCGGCGCACCGTCGCCCCTTGCGGCGCAAACTGGGGGCTGAGCGGGACCATGAGTGGCTTGCCCGGTTCGACGGCGAGCGTCTGGCACTGCCCCCGTTCATCGCGACCTTTCCCGAAGAGCGTTTGAACCGCGCCGCCTATTTCTGGCTGACGGCACTGGCGGCATGTGCGGATGTCGCAGAATTCGACTTCTCCGTGGATGGCCCCGCCCAAGACTGCTACCAGATCCGGGCCAACATGGAAGCAGCCGATGCCGCCTATGCCGCCTGTCCCGGCTTGCGGCAAAGCTATGAAAAAATGTCGCGGCTTTGCGCCGAGGCGCGGCCGAACGTCATCCGCCCCGCGCAGGAGGCGGCGATGGAAGCCGCCATTATTGACCAACTCTGCGGGACGAAGTCCGCGATCAGCCCGCCTGTCACGGCGCGCGGTTACATGCCAACGGCCCCGGTGCCGATCTGGCTGCGCTTTGGCAACCCCGGCTCGGGCGCTGCGGCCAGCGGCGAGGAGGCCGATCCGGCCGCCCCACTGCCGAACGCCGCGCATACCAGCCGCAAACCGGGCCAACGCAAGGATCAGGATCAACAGAACCGCAAGGACAGTTTCATCATTCACCGGTTCGAATCGATCCTGTCCTGGGTTGAATCGATGAACATCAACCGCAGTGTCGATGATGACGACGACGAGAACGCCCAAAAGGCCGCCGACGACCAAGACCAGATCACCCTGTCGAAACAGGACCGCAAGGCCGCGACACGCCTGCGCCTGCATTTGGACCTGTCGCCCGCAGATGCCGATCACGAGGCGCTTTCGGGCGAATATACCTATGCCGAGTGGAACCACCGCAGCCGCAGCTACATGCCCGGCCATTGCCGTGTGCTGGATGCGCCCGCGCGGCCCGGCGGCACGCCTTTCGTGCCCAATGCGCGGCGGATGCGCGAGGTGCGCCGGCAGTTCGAAGCGCTGTGCCCCCGCCGAATTCTGCAACCGCGGCAAGTGGATGGCTCTGAGCTTGATCTTGATGCCCTGCTGACCGCGCGTGCGGACCTTGCGGCGACGGGGCGCGGCTCGGACCGGATATGGCAATCAGCCCGGCAGACCGAGCGTGACCTGTCGGTGGCCTTCCTGATTGATACCTCACGTTCGACCGAGGCGGCGATCGGCGACACATCGGTGATCGAAGTTGCGCGCGAGGCCATGGCCGCGCTGGCAGGTGGCATCGACGCGGCGGGGGACCGCTTGGGCATCTGGGGGTTTTCATCCCTGCGTCGCGACCGCGTGTTCCTGACGCGCTGCAAGGACTTCGATGCGCCGATGTCGGCAGAGATCACCGCCAATATCGGCGCGCTTAGCCCCGGCCACTACACCCGCCTTGGGGCCGCAATTCGGCATGTCAGTGCGCAACTGGCCGAACAGCCCAGCGCGCGCAAACTGTTGATCGTGCTGACCGACGGCAAGCCTAACGACCTTGACCATTACGAAGGCCAACACGGCATCGAGGACAGCCACATGGCCGTGCGCGAGGCCCGCAATGCGGGCCTCAGCCTGCATGGCATCATCATCGACGAGGACGGGCAGGATTGGTTCGCGCGCATCTTCGGGCGTGGCGGTTTTACCCTTTTGCCCGATCCCGAACGTCTGACCCGGGCTTTGCCCGATATCTACCGCACCCTGACACAGGAGACCTGATATGCGCGGACTGATCCTTTCCCTTGCTACGCTTTGTGCATCGCCCGCCCTTGCAGAAGGCTTTGACCGGCCGATTCCACAGGCGCAGTCGGCTACGGCCGAATTCTGGTACGCCTTGGCCTGCATCGCCCTTGTCGCGTCTATGGTGGCGGTGCAGCGACTGGTATCGCGCCGATGACCCGGAAAGGGTGGTCCACCGGGCGCATCGCGCTGGCGCTCTACCCGTTCGGGGCCGGGGCGGCGGCGGTGAACGTCTTTTTCGCCTCGCTGATCTTCAGCTGGATCGGTGGGCCGATCGCCTCGACCGCTTGGTCGATCGGGCTGGGCTGTCTTATCGGGGCGCCTGCGACGTGGTATTTCGCCCGGCACATTCGCCACCTGATGGATGTGGCCGACGGCAAGGAGGCCCCATGAAGATCGACATGCAAAACGGCAAGCCCACCATAGACGCGACAGACCTTGCGGCACTCTTGAACCTGACGCCGGACGAGGTGCGCCAAAGGATGTGTGACGGGAAGATCACCAGCAAGCTGGAAATGGGCGAGGGCGAGGACGCGGGGAAAATGCGCCTCCACTTATTTCATCAAGACATCCGCGTGCGATTGACCTGTTCCCGTGAAGGAACCGTGCTCAAGACTTTGCGGGCCAAGACCGGAGCAAGATGATGGCACAGACAACGGCAGAGCAGATGCGAGCGTGGCAGGGGCCGGCGCTTTTCAGTTTTGGCTTCAGGCCCTTCTTTTTGTTCGGCGCGCTTTGGGTCGCGCTGGCGATGGTGCTTTGGCTTCCTGCGCTGTCGGGCACGATTTTACTACCGACGCGGATGGATCCGGTGTCATGGCATGCGCATGAATTCCTGTTCGGCTATCTGGGCGCGGTTCTGGCGGGTTTCCTGTTGACGGCAGTGCCCAATTGGACGGGCCGTTTGCCGATGGTGGGCTGGCCTCTGGCGGCGCTTTTTGCGCTATGGGTGGCCGGGCGCGTCGTGGTTCTGACCTCGGGCGTTATGCCCGCGGCGGTTGCCCCGATTGTGGATTTGGCGTTTCCGCTGGTTTTGGGAGGATTGATCCTGCGCGAAATCGTGGCGGGCCGGAACTGGCGCAACCTGATCGTGCTGGGCCTGCTGGCGGTGTTCACGCTGGCCAATGGTATTTTTCACGCCGAGGCCCTGAGCGGCAACTACGCCGCGCAGGGTTTTGGGCTACGACTTGGCCTTGCCACCGGCATCATGATGATCGCTGTGATCGGCGGGCGGATCATCCCGTCGTTCACCCGCAACTGGCTGGCCAAGGGAAATAACCCCGCGCGGCCCGCGTCGCCAATGCAACGCTTTGACAAGTTGGTGTTGGTGACCAGCATCGGTATTTTGCTTCTTTGGGTTTTGCGGCCCTTCGCGGCCCAGACCGGTGTGGCGTTGATCGCATTCGGTGGGTTGCACCTGATACGGCAGGCTCGCTGGACGCCACACCTGACAGGGCGCGAGCCCTTGGTATGGGTGCTTCACGCTGCCTATCTGTTTATCCCATTGGGCGCTCTAGGCCTTGGGGCCGATCAGATCATGGGCAATACGGGCACAGCCGGGGCGCAACACCTTTGGATGGCCGGCGCCATCGGTGCCATGACACTTGCCGTGATGACCCGCGCCAGCCTTGGACATACCGGGCATGCGCTGACCGCGAACTGGGCGACATTGGCCATTTACCTGTGTTTTTTCGGCTCGGTCGTGGCTCGGGTCTGGGCATCGGGTTACCCGCAGCTTATGCACCTGTCCGGGGCGCTATGGCTTGCGGCTTTTGCGGGCTTTGTGATTGCCTATGCACCATTACTCCTGCGACCCAAACCGGAGAGATAAGATGGGATGGTTCGGCTTCACCGCTGTATTCGCGGCCTTTTTTCTCACCCATTCAATCCCGGTTCGCCCGGCGGTGAAATCGCGCATCCTGAACAGGGTCGGTGCGCGAGGCTTTGCTATGGCCTATTCGGCCCTTTCGGTGGCGATGCTGACGCTGCTGATCTGGTCGGCGGGAAAGGCCCCCTATGTGCAACTTTGGCCGCAGATGGAATGGCATCGCCACACCGCGCATCTGGGCATGCTGGCGGTTTGCCTGATACTTGCGCTTGGTGTCGCGCGGCCAAATCCGTTTTCCTTTGGTGGGGCGCGAAACAACAGCTTTGATCGCACCCGGCCCGGCATTGTGCGCTGGACACGGCACCCGATCCTGCTTGCGCTTGCGCTCTGGGCGGGTGTGCACTTGCTGCCGAATGGTGACCTTGCGAATGTCATCCTGTTCGGCGTTCTGGGCGGTTTTGCAATCGCGGGCCGCGGCCTGATCGACCGGCGCAAGCGGCGTGTGTTGGGTGACACAGAGTGGAACGCCCTCGATACTGCGCGACGGACCGCGCCCTTCTTCCATGCCCCGCGCTTTTGGCCCGAACTCTGCATCCGGCTGCTGATCGGTCTCGCCGCTTTCGCTGGGCTGCTGTTGGCCCATCCCCACGTGATCGGAGTGCCAGCATTGTGACCTCGCGTTGAGGGAGAAAGTCGCGCTGACGAAAGGCTCTGGTTTTCGTATCGATAGCTTTGCTGCGGATTCTGAGGCATCCAAGGGAAAGATATCGAGGAACACGTGCGCGATTGAGGTCCATGCATGGGTGAATGAGGATGCAGCGAACGACCACGTTTCGGCGAACCTGCGTAAACACCTGCCTGCGGTCCGAGAAACCAGAACCTAAGAGGTCTGAGAATGCCCTCCCTGTCAGGCTTATTGCCCAATAACCGCCCTTTGTGAGTTGAAAGTTTGTCCTATGGCAAAGAGCCTTGCTTTGAGGTGTTTCATAAGGTGGTATGGAACATACAAAAGCACTCAAGGCACTTGGCCTTTTCGATACGCGCGTACCGCGCTATACATCATACCCCACCGCTGCGGCCTTCACGACCGAGACCGGCGCTGCCTTTCAGAGCCGCGCACTCGAAACGCTGGATCCGAACGACCCCGTATCGGTCTATATCCATATCCCCTTTTGCGAGCGGCTGTGCTGGTTCTGTGCCTGTCATACGCAAGGCACGAAGACTCTCGGTCCGGTGGAAAGCTATATAGAGACGCTTGAGGCGGAACTCGAGCTGGTGCGCACGAGGCTGCCGGACGGCTTGAAGATGGGTAACCTTCACTGGGGTGGCGGAACACCGACAATCTTGCCTCCGCAAATGATCCACCGCCTGTCCAAAGCGATACGCAGGGCATTTCCCCCCACTGATGCATTAGAGTTCTCGGTCGAGATCGACCCGACGATGGTGGATCGGGCCAAGATTGATGCCCTTGCCGCCGAAGGTGTGAACCGTGCGTCAATCGGCATTCAGGATTTCAATCCGGAGGTGCAAAACGCCATCGGCCGCCTGCAGCCTTTCGATGTCACACGCGCTTGTGTCAACGACCTGCGCGCGGCAGGCATCAGATCGCTCAACACTGATCTCGTCTATGGCCTGCCACATCAGAGCATCGAACGTATTGACGACACAGTCCAAAAAGTTCTGACCTTTGAACCGGATCGCGTTGCTCTCTTTGGATACGCGCATGTTCCATGGGTTTCCAAACGGCAGAAACTGATCGATGAAGACGCGCTTCCGGACGATCTGGCGCGCTACAACCTCGCCAAATATGCCGGGGAAAAATTTATCGCGGTCGGCATGACGGCCATCGGCATTGATCATTTTGCACGCCCCGGTGATGATCTTACGACAGCGCTCGAGACAGGCCGCTTGCGCCGTAATTTCCAAGGATACACGGCAGACTCGTGTCAGACCCTTATTGGACTTGGCGCATCGTCGATCTCCCGCTTCCCGGGGGGATACGTGCAGAACGCGCCTGCAACAGCCGCCTATAAACAACGGATTGCGCAGGGTGGTTTGCCCGGCACTCGTGGCTACCATATGAACCGGGAGGACCAGCTGCGCGCACGCGCGATCGAGCACCTGATGTGTACCTTCGCGCTGGATCTCGACGACCTGAGCCAAGAATTCGGACCACGCGCCTGGAAACTTTTGCCGTGCTTGAAAGAGGTGGCAACAAACTTCTCGCCATTCGCGAAGTTAACGGGAAAGCGCATCGACATTCTGCCGGAAGGCCGATCCTTGACCCGAATTATCGCGTCGGCTTTTGATCAGCATGTGCCAGAGGGCGTCCGCTACTCACGCGCGTCCTAACGTGCTTGAAACGCAACCAAGCCGGTCCCTTCGCCCATGACTGCCAGTTGTCAAAGCGTGAGCAGCGGCCCCGCCATCAAGCATGGCGGCAGCAAGGGAATGGTGTGAAACTTCCTGTGTGCGGCATATGACTGCTTCCGAGGCCATGTATTCCATCAAAAAGAACGAATGAACTTTTCTCGGCGCATCGGGCCATCAATGTTTGGTCCAGCGAAGGTCCAATTTTTGCCCGCATCCCGATCAGTCAGGTTCCGGACGAGACCTCCAAGTAAATGTCCGCATCCGCGGTCGATCTGGGAGGCCATCGCTACTGCAGTGAATGACGGGCCTCCGCCCTGACTGTCGGACGTTCAAAATCAGCCCAGAACTATTATTCGCACTTCGTAATCGTATTGTGCCCCCCATGAAACCCGGCATTTGCCGCAGGCATTTAGCCCTTTGCGGTTCCCCCGTTGCTTGCCATATACACGGAGATTTTATTGACTTTTACGCGACTTGGCGGGTAATCGCTTAGGTCGCGTATCAGACCTTCTCTGGGTGGTAGACGCAGTCAGCCAGAGTACTGCGGTTGAGGTCTGCGATGAACGCAGCATTGGCATCGGCCAAACGACTTTTGAGTCGGCATTGCGGCAGCAAGGTGCAGGCGTTCGCGCCGGGCGCAAAGCATTCCACGATCGCCTGATCGGCTTCAAGTGCGGCGACGACGTCGCCCAGACGAATGTTCTCGGGTGAATCGGCCAAGGTCGCCCCGCCGCCTCCCCCGCGACGGGTTTCCAGGCAACCTGCCGCGGCAAGGGCCGATATCACCTTGGCCAAGTGATTTCGGGAGATGCGGAACTCTTCCGCCAACTCCGCCGTGGTGAAGGCCCGGCTTGGCTCGCCGGCCATGCGCATTAAAACGCGCAGGCCGTAGTCGGTGAAGGAGGTGAGGCGCATGGTCGCAGTCCTGATTTGGTAATTGAGATGCGTATTAGGGTGGTGGTATGCGCAATTTAGATACCAATTTGTTGCAGTCGGCGCAAGGCGCGGGCGGCACGTCTGAAACTGGGCCTGCGATGAACAACCATACCGAAGCGGGTATCCCAAGCGATACCGGCGCGTTGACCGACCCTATAAGCATCCGCTTCCACGCTGGACACCGGCGCGAGCTGGCTGAACTGACCGCACTCGCCCGAAGGGTCGAAAAGGCCCATCCCGCAGACATCGACACGCCGCAGGGTTTGACGCAGGCGGTGGAGGCGCTGACCACTGAGTTGGAGGCGCACATGCGCGCCGAAGAAGACGCCATCTTTGCCGCGCGCCGCTTGGGAACGGTTCGGGAAGCGGTGGTGTCGACCCCGCACTATCGCAAGGACCACGACGGTCAAGAGGCTGCGATGAACCGGATTGCGGCGAACACACACGTTTTCTGCTTGTCCCACAACGCCTGCGCAATCTCGCGGAATCTATATCCCAGGCTGGGCAAACTCGCTGAGGTTTTCGATGAACATAAGTATCTGGCGGACGGTGTGCTGTTTCGACGGCTCGCAACGCAGGCATAATTAGGCCAGTTCTGAGCGCGCAACGAAAGGAACAATCATGAGTATGAGCAGCGAAACGCCCCTCGCGCGCAGACCCGGAGAAGGTGTCGTGGCGCGGCTGTCCTGCCTTGCAGTGCAGCCGATCCTGACGCGGATCGTTCGCCGGATCGCGGCGCGGCATCCGTCGCTCTTTGATAGGCTCGGGCCGCATCATGCGACCGACTTCTTGATCGACCCGCAGGAGCTGCCCTTTGCTCTTCATCTTCGTCCGGATCCGCAGGCACTTCTGCTTCGCGCCGTTCCACGCGACGCCGCACCTGACGCGGGGGCCGTGATCCGGGGGCGATTTCTTCTTTTACTGGAACTGATTGACGCCGAACAAGACGGCGACGCGGCCTTCTTCTCACGCGATCTGGAGGTGAGTGGCGAGACCGAGGCGGTTGTGCGACTGCGCAATGCGCTCGATGACATGGACGGCTCGCTGGCTGAAGAAACGGCGGCGATGTTCGGACCAACAGGCCGCGCAATCCTGACACGTCTCCGGCGGACCTATCTTGGCGAAACGGAAACAAGAGAGAACACATGAGCCTTGCCGAACTGATCTGCCCTGCCGGGACGCCCGCTGCCTTGCGGACCGCCGTGGATGCCGGTGCTGACGCTGTTTATTGCGGCTTTCAGGATGCCACCAACGCGCGCAATTTTCCGGGGCTGAACTTCACGCCCGACGAACTGGCCGCATCCGTGGCCTACGCCCATGAACGCGGCACCAAGGTGCTGCTGGCGCTCAATACCTACCCCCCTGCGGGCAAGGTGGATCTCTGGCGAGAGGCTGCCGACACCGGCGCCCGGCTTGGCGTCGACGCCTTCATCGTCGCGGATATGGGCGTGGCCGACTACATCGCCCGCACGCATCCGCAGGTCCGATTGCACCTGTCGGTACAGGCCGCCGCTTCCAGCCCCGAGGCGATCCGCTACTATTGCGAAAACTTCAGCGTCAAACGGGTTGTCCTGCCGCGCATCCTGACCGTCCCCGAGATCCGCCAGATTCGCAAGGAGATCCCCTGTGAGATCGAGACCTTCATTTTTGGCAATCACGGCCTGATGGTCGAAGGGCGATGCAGCCTGACCAACTACCTCACAGGTCAATCGACCAACATGGATGGTGTCTGTTCGCCTGCATCGGATGTGGACTACCTGCGTGAGCCAGACGGGTCGATGTGCTCACAGCTCGCCGGCTTCACCATCGATCGGTTTGGTCCGGAGGAAAAGGCCGGCTACCCCACCATCTGCAAGGGCCGCTACACCGCCCCCCATCGACCCGACGGCTACTACGCCTTCGAGGAGCCGGTGAGTCTGAACCTCTCACGCCTTCTGCCTGAGTTGATTGATGCCGGGGTCCATGCCTTCAAGATCGAGGGGCGGCAGCGGTCGAAAAGCTATGTGAGGGGCGTGGTGTGCGCCTTCCGCGAAGCCGTGGACGACATACGCGCTGGACGTCAGCCCAATATGGCCAATCTCATTGCCCTGACAGAAGGGCAGAAGCAGACCCAGGGCGCGTTTGAGACAAAGAAATGGCGGTGAACGATATGACAAAACTGACACTTGGCCCAATCGCATATCACTGGTCCGCCGACGACCGCCGCGATTTTTACGCGCGGATTGCCGATGAATGCCCAGTCGACGAGGTCTACTTGGGAGAGGTGATTTGCTCCAAGCGCGCGCCCTTCCACGAGGCCGACCTGCCCGCCACCATCGACCGGCTGGAACGTGCGGGCAAGCGGGTGATCTTGTCCACGCTTGCTGAGGTCATGCTGAAGCGCGAACGCAAGGCGACCGAGGATCTGGCCGCGATGGACGCCCCGGAGATCGAGATCAACAATGCCGCGGGCCTTTTTGCGCGGGGCCAACGCCCACATCGCATCGGCCCCTTCATGAACGCCTACAACGAGGCAACGATCAGATGGATGGCCGCAAAGGGCGCGACGCATGTCTGCCTGCCTTCCGAGATGCCGGCGTCGGCTATCGCCATCGCAGCGCAAGCCGCTCGCGATCTTGGGCTCGGCGTCGAAGTGCAAGTCTTCGGCCGCGCCTCGCTCGCTGTCTCGGCGCGCTGCTACCATGCCCGCGCCCATGGCCGAACCAAGGACAACTGCCAATTCGTTTGCGAAACGGATCCTGACGGAATGCCGCTGCGCACCCGTGATGACCGGCCGATCCTGCGGGTAAACGGCATCCAGACCATGTCTGAAAGCTACTTGGATCTGCTACCGGAAACCCCGCAGCTTGTGGCCGATGGTATCAGTCACCTGCGCCTGATGCCGCAGGCAGTGGATATGGTTGCCGTGGCCCAGACCTTTCGCAACGCCTTGGAGCAGCGCGAGCCACTGGCAAAGGCCGACACGCGCCTCGCCGCCCTGTGCGGGGACGCAGGGCTCAGCAACGGCTTCTACCACGGTGAGGCAGGCTATCGCAGAATTTCCATGAAAGCGACGGCCTGACACCGAAGCCGACGTTGCAAGACAATCTCAGCGAAAGTCTGGATTCCGCCCGATCTGCAAGTGGTGCCTTCCGATGCAGGTGCAGAACTTTGAATCGCCCCGGGTTTGTCGGAGACCATCAACTTAAGTAAGGATGGTTGTTATGACGAAAAGCAAAATGGCAAATCGCTACTCGCCCGAGGTCCGCGCGCGTGCGGTGCCGATGGTGTTCGAGCATCAGGGCTCCTATGAGACGCAGGCGGGCGCGATCGCGGCCATTGCACCCAAGATTGGCTGTATTCCCCAGACCCTGCGCGATGGCGTGACCACCGAGGAACGAGACCGGAGTGAGCCATTGAAGGCGCTATTGGTTCAAGCCCAATGGCGAACGCCCTGAAGCGTGAAGTTCGGGAGCTTCGCCAGACGAATAAAATTCTCCGCAAGGCGTCAGCTTATTTTGCGCCGGCGGAACCCGACCGCCCACTGAAGCGATGATCGCTTTTATTGAAGATCAGCGCATTGTTTATGGCGTCGAGTCAATCTGCAGGGTGAGCGGGTGAACGCCACTGGTCCGAGAGACCCCGCGAACGCCGATTGCGCCGTCAACGTTTTATCACCGCCTCGCATGTCGCGCTGATCCTTCCAAAGCATCGGCGCGACATCAGCGGGATGCGGAATTGCGACCAGAAATCAAAAGGGTCTGGGATGAAAACTATCAGGTCTATGGGGTGCGTAAGGCATGGCACCAGATAAAGCGTGAGGGCTTTACGCTGGCGCGCTGCACGGTGGAGCGACTGATGAAACAGATCGGCATCCGTGGGGCTGTGCGCGGCAAGGTGGTCAAAACAACGGTTCCAGACACGTCAGCGCCCTGTCCGCGTGACAAGGTGAACCGTGAGTTCCGGGCATCGGCACCAAACATGCTGTGGGATGAGCCATTGTCGCGCCATTGGTCCGAGAGACAATGGCGCATGACTTTACCTACGTGTCGACATGACAGGGCGTTCGGCATCGGTCTTGAACCGATGGCGACCTTCGTCCCCACCATATTTCAAAAGAGCAAATAAATCACTGGAAATCAAAACGTTGGGACGGTCTGATTTTCAGAACCCACCCACGC
>Ga0102926_1002290_pt1 | contig 11136 bp, 9 predicted proteins | sample SalPonR1_A_D2_MG_FD_78173 | JGI IMG/M metagenome (GOLD analysis project Ga0102926, IMG submission 78173) | Salt pond soil microbial communities from South San Francisco under conditions of wetland restoration - Salt Pond MetaG R1_A_D2_MG | ecosystem: Environmental > Aquatic > Marine > Intertidal...
TATAAAATTATTATGAATTTGTTATAATATTTATAAAAGGTCAAAATAGTGCATTATATAGATATTTTTTTATCGATATAATGCACTATTTTATTAAACTTTTACTATTTTTCTATGTTAATAGTATCCTTTTATAAGTTAATATTAATCTTCTTTTTAATATTATAATTTTACACTAATATCTAATTAGATTATAAGTATTATCTGTATCAAAATAGGATATTCTTTTTCTATAAAACATATATTTAAATATATTTTTTAGGGTATAATAAATATTTATAATTTATTAAAATATTCTAATAAATATTTAAGAGGTAGTTATGTATAGTTTTAGAAATGATTATAGTGAATTATGCCATGAAAAAGTTCTAAGCAAATTAGCGAGTATAAATAGAAAACAATTTGATGGGTATGGTGAAGATGAAATTACTCTAAAAGTTAAAAATAAAATTAAAAGTTTATTAAATAATAATAATGTTGATGTTTATTTTATAAGTGGAGGAACTCAAACTAATTTAGTATCTATCTCCTCAATTCTTAAACCTTATCAAGCAGTTCTTTCAGCTGATAGTGGACATATTGCTACACATGAAGCAGGAGCTATTGAATCAACAGGTCATAAAATAATTACTCTAAAGCCAAATAATACTGGTAAAATTAAAGCTTCTCAGATTTCACAAATTATGGATAATCACTTTAAAGATGAAGCTAGAGAGCACACTCCTCAACCTGCTATGGTATATATCTCAAATCCTACAGAATTTGGTAGTATTTATAAATATAAAGAATTAAAAGAAATTAAAGAGGAATGTGAAAAAAATAATATTCCGTTATATATTGATGGAGCTAGATTATCTCAAGCTTTAGCTAGTGAAAAATCAGATATAAAGTTTTCTGATTTAGTAAATCTTTGTGATATGTTTTATTTGGGTGGCACAAAAAACGGAGCAATCTTTGGAGAGTGTTTAGTTGTTATTAATGATAATTATAAAAAAGACTTTAGGTATAATTTAAAACAAAAAGGTGCTCTAATGGCTAAAGGCTTTTCTATTGCTTTGCAATTTGAAGCACTTTTTGAAAATAACCTTTTTTTAGAGTTAGGGAAAAAAGCTAATTATAATGCAAAATATATTGTTGAAGAGTTAACAAAAATGAATATTCCCTTTTTAGTTGAACAAGAAAGTAATCAAATATTTCCAATATTGAATAATACTTTAATTGATAAACTTAGAGAAAAGTATTTGTTTTATAATTGGCAAGTCATCGATGAAAATTATTGTGCTATAAGATTATGTATTTCTTGGGCTACTGAAAAAGATATAATAAAAGAATTTATCAATGATGTTAAAATAAATATATAAAAAGTTTTTTTACTAAAAAAAAGATTATGTCTCTCGTTGAATTATTTATTAGTATTAGAGAAAAAAATAATTTTAAATATAGGTAAAAACAAAAATAAAATATTTTGAGTGGATTAATAATAATTTATCATAACATGCTTTTTCTCAAAGCATTCTCTTTTAAAGAATGCTAATAAATATTCTTTTTATAGACGATATTTTTAAATCATGAAAAAAAGATTGATTAATCCATCCAATCTTTTTTCAATATTTATAAACATTTAAAAACTCTTTTTTTCTATTTCTTTATTTAAAACTTTTTTTATTGACCATGATATAATACAATTAGTTAGTGATTTAATCACTTTGTTTTATTATTTTTTAAATTAATATTAATTTAATATTGTTTTATGGAGGTTAGATAATATGGATAAAGCATCTATAGGTTTAATTGGTCTTGCTGTAATGGGTGAAAATCTTGTTTTAAATTTAGAAAGTAAAGGTTTTAATGTTGCAGTTTATAATCGAACTCATGAAAAAATAGATAAATTTGTTAATTCTAGAGCAAAAGATAAAAATATTATTCCAACTTATTCAATACCTCAATTAATAAATACTTTAGAAAAGCCTAGAAAAATAATGTTGATGGTAAGAGCAGGGGACGCTGTTGATAAAACAATAGATTCATTAATTCCTCATTTAGATAAAAAAGATATTATTATTGATGGGGGTAATTCTAATTATAAAGATACAATTAGGAGAATGAAAAAGCTAAATTCAAATGGCATTTATTATATTGGAGCTGGAGTTTCAGGTGGTGAAGAAGGGGCTCTTAATGGTCCCTCAATTATGCCTGGAGGTAATACTGAAGCTTGGAGTGAAGTAAAGCCTATTCTTCAAGGAATAAGCGCAAAAGTTAATGATAGTGAACCTTGTTGTAATTGGATTGGAGTTGGTGGATCAGGACATTTTGTAAAAATGGTTCATAATGGTATTGAATATGGTGATATGCAATTGATAAGTGAGATTTATGATATAATGAGAAAAATCTTAAATTTATCTTATTCTCAAATGAGTTCTATTTTTAACAAATGGAATGATAAAGAACTAAATTCTTATCTAATTGAAATTACAAGAGATATTTTATCTCATAAAGATACTGATAATTCTCCTTTAATTGAAAAAATATTAGATGTTGCAGGGCAAAAGGGAACTGGGAAATGGAGTGTTATAGAAGCTTTAGATAATAGTGTTGATTTATCACTTATAACAGAAGCAGTATTTGCCCGAATTAATAGTGGTAATTTGTCTCAAAGAGTTGAAGCTAAAAAAGCTTATTCAGATATAAACTTTAAAAAAATTGAATATAATGAAGATTTGATAAACGATTTATACTCTGCCCTTTTTGCATCTAAAATAATATCTTATGCGCAAGGTTTTTCTCTTTTACAAGAAGCTTCTCAAAATAATGATTGGAATTTAAATTTAAGTGATATAGCTTTGATGTGGAGAGGTGGTTGTATAATTAGATCTTCCTTTTTGAATAATATAAGTGATGCATATATAAATAATAAATCGTTAAACAACTTATTGTTGGATTCTTATTTTAAAGAGCAAATTCTAAAAAATCAGAAAGGTTTAAGAAATATTGTATCTTTAGCCGTTTTAAATGGAGTTGCAACACCAGCATTAAGTTCAGCTCTTTCATATTTTGATAGTTTTATAAGTGATAATTTACCAACTAATTTGATTCAAGCTCAAAGAGATTTTTTTGGTGCTCATATGTACCAACGAAAAGATGACAAGTCAAAAAAATTTATTCATACAAATTGGACAAATAAAGGTGGAACAACTGCATCAACTAATTATGATGTTTAGGAGGTTGTAATGAAAGAGTCTTTTACTTTTGTTATTTTTGGAGCAAGTGGTGATTTATCTCAGAAGAAATTATTACCATCTCTTTATAAATTATATAATAAACAAATGTTTGATAAACCTTTCAATATATTAGCAATTGGGAGAAGAAATATAGATGATATTCAATTTAGAAATCAAGTAATTAATGCATTGGAAAAGAAGAATTTAAAAGGAGTTAATGTTGAAAATTTTTCTTCTGTAATAAATTATTTTAAATTAGATTTAATGCATAATGAAAATTACAATGATTTAACGCAATTTTTGAAAATTAAATATACAAAACAAAATTTTATATTTTATTTTGCAATATCTCCTACTTTATATTGTTCGGTTGCAAAAAAATTATATTTATCTAATCTTACAAATCAAAATGATGGTTTTAAGAGAGTTATTATTGAAAAGCCTTTTGGTCATGATTTAGAAAGTGCTATATCATTAAATAATAATATACATAAATTTTTTGATGAATCTCAAATATTTAGGATAGATCATTATCTAGGAAAAGAAACCGTTCAAAATATTTTAGTTACTCGATTTGCCAATGGAATTTTTGAACCTTTGTGGAATCGTAATTATATAGAATTTGTTGAAATAACAGCAGCAGAATCTTTATCTGTTGGCTCCCGTGCAGGTTATTATGATAAAGCAGGAGCTCTTAGAGATATGGTGCAAAATCATCTTCTTCAAGTATTAGCACTAATTGCAATGGAACCTCCAATAAATACAAGTTCTAAAGCATTAAGAGATGAAATGGTTAAAGTGTTTCAGTCTTTAAGAGAAATAAAAAAAGAAGATGTTTCTAATTATGTAGTAAAAGGTCAATATGTAGAATCAACATATAAAGGCGAAACACAAAAAGCTTATAGGGATGAAGATAATATTAGTGTTGATTCAAAAACTGAAACTTTTGTGGCAATGAAATCTTATATAGATAATTGGCGATGGAGCGGAGTTCCTTTTTATATAAAAACAGGAAAAGCCTTAGCAACAAATGTAAGTGAAGTTGTAATTCATTATAAAACAACACCTCATACAATTTTTAAAGATAATGAAGATATTTGTGATGAGCACAATAAATTAGTAATTAGAATACAACCTGATGCTGGCTTTTTAGTAAATTTCCAGATGAAAGTTCCCGGTGCTGGTTTTAAAGTCCAACCTGTTAATATGAATTTTCATTATGATTCTTTAAAAGAGGGTGAAATACCAGAAGCGTATGAGAGACTTTTATATGATTGTGTTGAAAATGATGCAACACTTTATCAAAGAAATGATTCAATTGAATATACATGGAAATATGTTCAACCAATCTTAGATGCATGGGAAGACGGTGATGATATTCCTTTATATGGTTATCCATCAAGAAGTTGGGGCCCTCAATATGTTGAGAATATAATATCTGAAAAAAATCATAAATGGCGATTTCCTTGCAAGGATTTAAGTGATGGAAAATATTGTGAATTATAATGGTGCTAATATAGAAATATATAAAGAAAAATATCAAGCTTGCTTTGAAGTAGTTAAACAACTTGTTGATTTAAATAAAAATAAATGCTCAAATATTGCATTATCTGGAGGGTCCTCTCCAATACTATTATTTGAAATAATGAGAGATAATTATAGTAAAAAAGATTTTTCAAATTTAAAGTTTTATTGGGTTGATGAGAGATATGTTGAAAAAAGTGATGAGCAATCTAATTTTGGAAAATTTGAAAAAATATTAATTGATACTAATATAATTGAAAGAAAAAATGTTTTTCCAATGTATAAAAAGAATAATGAAAAAAGAGATAAACGTATTATTGAAATATCTACAATAATAAAAGAGAATATTTCTTTTAAAAATAATCTTCCGTTTTTTGATTTAATATTATTAGGACTTGGCGATGATGGACATACAGCCTCTTTGTTTCCAGATAATTTAGATATTTTAGAAGATAATAATATTATTTTAAAAACAATAAACCCTAATAATAAACAAAAAAGGTTAACCCTTTCAAAAAATGTAATTAACAATGCTAATAAAATATTTTTTTTAGTTTTTGGTCAAGAAAAAGCAATTATAGTTAAAGAAATTCTTGAATATAATAATAACGATTTACCTTCATCATATATTAAGAGAGATAATAGTGTTAGTTGGTATTTGGACAAATACTCAGCTATACTACTTTCATAACTAAAATAGGGAAAAAATAATTTTCTTAACAATTATTTTTTTAAAATATAGGAAAAAAAGCTCAAAATAAGTTAAATTAACACTGTTCTAACAGTTCTTTATAATTTCATTAACATCTATTATGTATCTTCTAAAACAAATATAGGAGATAAAGAAATGAAAAAATTATTCTTAATTTTATTAGTAGCAATGTCAAGCTTTGCATTATTTGCACAAGGTTCAAGTGAAAAAGAACAAGTTGAAGTAAAAAATTATACTTTTGGTGGATCTTCAACTGTAGCTCCAATTGCTAAATCAGTAATACCTGAATTTGAAAAAAAATATCCTTCAGTTGAAGTTGGTTATGAAACATTAGGCTCATCAACAGGTATCAAACAATTAATTGCAAAAACATTATCTCTTGCTGGATCTTCAAGAGATTTAAAAGCAAGTGAATTAGAAAAAAATTGTGTTCCAACAACAATTGCTTTAGATGGTTTATCAGTAGGTGTTAATTCTTCTGTAAATATTAGCAATTTATCAATTGGTCAATTAGCAGCTATTTTTAGTGGAGAAATTACTAACTGGAGTGAAGTTGGTGGCAAAGATATGAAGATTGAATTAATTGAAAGAGATGAAACTTCAGGTACTTATGGTTCTTTCAATGAAATCGTTCTAGAGTCACAAGGAAAAGAACCAACAAAAAATGCTATTATAGCAAAAGAAAATGGTGAAGTTGCAACAAAAATTGCTTCAACTCCTGGTGCAATAGGATACATTGGAATGGCTTTTAATGGAATTATAACAAATTCAGGTGGTAAAATATTAAGCATCGATGGTGTAGAACCTAAAGCAGAAAATGTTATTAACAAAACCTACCCAATTAGTAGAGCTTTATATGTAGTAACTTTAGGAGAACCTAAAGATGGTACAGTAGAAAAAGATTTCATTGACTTCTTATTATCAGATAAAGGCCAAGCTATTGTTGAAGAAAATGAATTCATCTCAGTTAATTAGTATTATGAAAAAAAATACCAATAACAAAAGACGAAGAGTTATTGAGCAAGGTAGTAAAGTTGTTTTACTACTTTGCGCTCTTGTTTCAATTACAGCCGTTATAGCAATTACATTATATATTGTAAATCAAGGTGTTCCATTTTTTTCAGAAGTAAGTTTTACAGAATTTATGTTTTCCCTAGATTGGTCACCTTCTGCCGATATTCCAAAATATGGTATAGCTTCATTTATTTTAGCTAGTTTTGAAGTTGTATTAATTGCAATTATACTTGCAATTCCAGTAGGTTTATCTACTGCAATTTTTTTAAGTGAATTTGCAAAAGGAAAATTGTCTAAGATAGTTAGAAATACAATTGAATTATTAGCAGGTATTCCTTCAATTATATATGGATTATTTGGGATAGCAATTGTAGTGCCAGCGGTTAGAAATACATTTGGTGGAAACGGATATAGCTTGTTATCTGCAAGCATAATATTAGCAATTATGATTTTACCTACAATAATAAATATAAGTGAAGTTTCTATTAGAACAGTTCCTGATGCACTTCGCCATGCATCAATTGCAATGGGTGCGACAAAATGGCAGACAATATATAAGGTAGTTGTTCCAGCTGCAGTAAAAGGTATTGTTACCTCGATAATATTAGCTCTTGGTAGAGCTATTGGTGAGACAACTGCAGTTTTACTTGTAGGTGGAAATGCTGCAGTTTTTGCAAAATATCCAACAGATATGGGAAGAACCTTAACAATGAATATTATAACTGACATGAGTTATGCAGAAGGGACCCATTTGTCAGCATTATTTGCAACTGCGATGTTATTATTTATATTTATTTTATTACTGAATTTCATTGTTGTATATATTTCAAATAAAAGTAAAGTTGGAGCAGGTGAATAATGGATAGAAAAAAATCAAATAGAATAGCTTTAACACTTATTCAATCTTTATCTGTGTTAACAATATTAATTCTCGCTCTAATGTTATCTTATTTAATTTATAGAGGACTTTATTCTAATAAATTAATTGAGAGAGAAGTTAGTGATTATGTAAATTATGATTTACCTTTTGAAGTATATTCATCAAAAAATTCAAATGTTGATGAATTAGACTATTTTACTTTAAGAAAAATAGTACAAGGTAAAATTTATTCTCTTAGAAAGGTAAGCAATGTTAATAGAGATATTAAATTATATATTGATCCTTCATTAATAAAATTTCTTTCTTCTTATCTTAATTTAGAAATAAGTGAATTTGAAGATGATAATGTAAATATCTTAACTGCTAATAATTTAATAAATGATAAATCACTATTAAAAGAATTAAAAAGATATGAGGCTTCAATAATTATTAGTGAAAAAAATTCAAATATTAAAGGCTTTAATTCTGTTGAAATTAGTGACATGGTAATTAGTGTTAATAAAGATGTTAAAGCACTCTATGATAATAAAAGAATTGGAAATTTAAAAAATGAAGAAGTTGAGTCATTAATCAATGACTCAATTAAGAATTGGAGTGAATTAAATGGTCCTAATTTAGATGTAAAAAAAGTTGATTCTTTAGATGAAGTTGCAAAAATATCGGGTGCCTTTATGCCAATTCAGGCTTCTCTTTATCAAAAAGCCATTAATGCTCAGAAACAAATTCAATCTTTGCAAGTTTTTCATGAAGTATCAACGCAAAATTTGAAATTAAATTATTTATTGAGCGAAAGTGAAGATGAAGGTAAGTATGGTGGGATACTAAGTATAATTTTTAATACTTTAGTGATGGTTTTTTTAACAATAATTATCGCGACTCCTATTTCAGTTGCTGGAGCAATATATTTAGTCCAATATGCAAAAAAAGGGAAATTAACATCCTTAATAAAAACTGGAATTGATTTATTAGCTGCAGTTCCTTCAATTATTTTTGGTCTATTTGGTCTTTTAATTTTTGTACAATTAATGGGATTAGGTTTTTCTCTGATAAGTGGCGTTCTAACTGTTTCAATAATGATTTTACCAACAATATTAAGAACAAGTGAAGAAGCTATAAGAAGTGTAAGTCCTTCCTTAATTGAAGCTAGTAGAGGCTTAGGTGCAACAAAAATAGAGACAATATTTAAAGTTGTATTACCAAGTGCATCACGAGGAATTACTACTGGAATAATTTTAGCAATAGGTAGAGCTTTAGGAGAGACAGCCGCTTTAATATTTACAATAGGATCCTCAACTTCCTTTGTAAGTGGATTAAAAAGTTCATCAAGAGTTTTAGCTCAACATATATATTTAATTATTATTGAAGGTGGGTCAATAGATGATGCTTTTGCATCAGCTCTTGTGCTAATTATTTTAGTATTATTAGTTAATTCTATTACAAAGATTATTATGAAAAAGGAAATAAAATAAATGAATGAATCTCTATTTAAAGTAAATGATTTAGATTTATGGTATGGTGATCACCAAGCATTAAATAAAATAAATATGGAAATTGAAAAGAATTCGATTACTGCTTTTATTGGGCCTTCTGGTTGTGGTAAAAGTACGTTTTTGAGAGTTTTAGATAGAATGAATGATTTAATTGATTCTGTTACTATAAAAGGTAATGTATTTTTTGAAGGAAAAAATATTTATAATGATATGGATATTTTAGAATTAAGGAGAAGAGTTGGTATGGTGTTTCAAAAACCAAATCCTTTTCCAATGACTATTTTTGATAATATCTCTTATGGCCCAAAATTATATAAAAAATATAAAAAAAGCGAATTGTATGATGTTGTTGAGAAATCGTTAAAACAAGCAGCTTTGTGGGAAGAAGTAAAAGATAGGCTTCATACAAGTGCATTAGGTCTCTCTGGAGGTCAACAACAAAGACTATGCTTAGCTAGAACTTTAGCAGTTAATCCAGATGTAATATTAATGGATGAACCTACAAGTGCTTTAGATCCAATTTCAACTACAAAAATCGAAGAACTCATGATTGAACTAAAAAAAGAATATACTATTATTATTGTAACACATAATATGCAACAAGCTTCTAGAGTATCAGAGGCAACTTCATTTTTCTTAATTGATGATAATAGAAGAGGATATTTAGTTGAGTCAGGAGAAACTAGTGAAATATTTTTAAATCCAAAAGACAAGAGAACAGAAGATTATATTTCAGGAAAATTCGGTTAAATCGAGGGTAATAAAATGAAAAAAAAGCAAGTACATCAAATTGATGAAAAAATTATGTTTTATCGAGAGCTATTGTTACAAATGGTTACTAGAGTAGAACAAGCAATTTTAAAAGCAACTATTTCAATGGAAGAGAGAGATATTAAATTAGCTAACTCTGTAATAAAAGAAGATTATTTTATTAATCAATTAAGAGATATGATTGAAAGTGATGCTGTTAGATTATTAATAAGTGAAGCTCCTTATGGCCATTATATGAGACAAGTTGTTGCTGGATTAAAAATGGCAACTAGTTTAGAAAGAATGGGAGATCATGCTGCACATTTAGCAAAAATGGTAGGAAGTGAATGTTTTTGTGATGATGAGAGAGAAAAAAATATCATAAATAAAATAGTTGAAATGTCTAATGTTGTTGCAAAAATGTTTAGAGGCTCTATAGATGCTTTAATAAATATTGATGCAGAATCAGCTCAAAAGGTTGCATCAATGGATGATGAAATTGATAAAATGAGGGAAGTATTAAAGAAGGAAATATTGGAAGCAGGTCCCTTTGAAGGAATTCAATTGCGAAAAAACATGCATAATTATTATTATTTAGTAATTGAATTAGAAAGAGTTGGGGATCATATCACTAATATATGTTCTTGGGTTGTTTATATGGATAAGGGCATAAAACCTCATCTATAATAAATTTAATTATATATAGAAAAGCTTAGAAATTAATTTTTCTAGGCTTTTTCATGTTTAAAAAATATTTGAAAAATTATTTTATTCTTCTTGTTTCAGATAAGCATAAAAAGTTGAAGAGGGAATAATATAAAATATTATGAAAATCCAGATTTTTCTAATAATGAAAAATTCTCTCGAATTATATTTGAACTTTTTTAATCTGAGAAGTTTGTTATTAAACATAAACTAAAAAACCCCTTAGCCTAGTTAATAAATAGTTAAAATATCTAGAAATTATATTTTAATAACATATTTAAAAAGAATTAAGGGGTTTATATATATCTAAGGTTGTTTATAAAGGAATTGATATAGAAATATTTTCTATAGAGTCTTTTTCTGATTCAACTTCAATATTTGTATAATTTAAATCATCTAAAATATGATAATTATTCGAATCATCAACACCAGTAATAATTAAATCATAATTTCCTTGAGCTAAAAAAGGTAATATATAATTGTTTCCTTCTTCACTTAGTACTACTTGAGAGCTGCTTATTGCATTTTCAAAATATGTAGGATTATCTCCTTCTTGAGATAATTCATTTTCATTATATTCTCCACTTTCATATGCAAATATTGTGTATGTATTATACTCTTCTATATTATTAAAGGAAAAACTACCTTTAATAGAACCAGCTTGATTATTTGCAATTAATCTTATTGTTGGTTTCAATGAGTAATCGTGAGAATCAATATTTCCTTTTTTTATAACAGATTTACGAACATCAAAATCTGCAGTAATTTCAACAGTGCCATTAGATGGAATAATAAATTCTCCTACAGCTTTATATCCTGTTTGATCTCCACTGGGAACAAAAA
>Ga0102926_1002291_pt1 | contig 11135 bp, 10 predicted proteins | sample SalPonR1_A_D2_MG_FD_78173 | JGI IMG/M metagenome (GOLD analysis project Ga0102926, IMG submission 78173) | Salt pond soil microbial communities from South San Francisco under conditions of wetland restoration - Salt Pond MetaG R1_A_D2_MG | ecosystem: Environmental > Aquatic > Marine > Intertidal...
CTAACTCTCCAGCCATGGTTGAGGTGCGGTTGGCCGATATCCATCCCGATGAGCTTACGCCTCGCGATGCCTTGACGCTTGTTTACGAGCTCAAGTCTCTCATCGATGAAAAGTGATTACGCCGACGACCCGTCGTTTTGAATCGGCTCGGCGCATCAGCTGGTCATAAATAAGCTTAGTTTACTGCGAGAGTCGGCTTTATCCAGTGTTCGAAGAAACACCAACTTGCGCTGGCCGCAGCATGCGGTCATGCAACATGAAGCCTTCAGCAGAAACTTGGATGATCTCGCCAGCTTTCGTGCCTGGTACGGGTGCCTCGAACATCGCTTCGTGATGCTGAGGGTCAAACTTGTCGCCGACTTGGGGCGAAACCATCGTGATGCCGTGCTTGTTAAATACACTCAAAAGTTCTCTCATCGTCAGCTCAACACCTTCGATCAAAGCTTTGGAGACATCTTTTTGCTCGTCCGTCGCTGCTTCTACAGCGCGTTTGAGGTTGTCATATACAGGTAGCATATCCCGCGCCAACCGTGAGCCCCCGTATTGTTCAGCGTCGCGGCGAGCTTTATCGCCTCGTTTCCGTGCGTTTTCCGCATCAGCCAATGCACGCATGAACTTGTCCTTGAGAGCATCCCGCTCTGCTTTCAGGGCATCAATTTCGGCTTCTTCATCCGACACTTCCGATGTCTCCGACTCAAGCTCTTCTGCAAGTGCTTGATCAATATCATCAAGGAATTCGTCGTTTCTGGACTCTGACATTTCTTACCTCTTCAACCACGGTCGGAAATCAGTTTGCCAACCAGTTGTGCTGTATAATCCACGATCGGCACGATGCGCCCATAGTTGAGTCGCTTTGGTCCAATGACCCCCACCGCGCCGACGATCTTACGATCAGCGTTCATATAAGGAGACACCACCAAAGAGGAACCCGAAAGTGAGAAAAGTTTGTTCTCCGAACCTATAAAAATGCGCACACCTTCACCTTCGTCCGCCAGTTCCAGAAACTCGGCGATGTCTCGCTTGCGTTCGAGATCATCAAAAAGCTCACGAATGCGTTCCAAGTCACCTTCGTCACCGTCTTCACCCAAAAGATTGGCCCTGCCACGTACGATAAGGCGCTCTGGCGAATCACCTTCGCGATCCCAAACGGCAAGCCCGCTATCTACAAGTTCCCTGGCAAGAACATCGATCTCTTGCCGCCGCACCGAGATATCGGTGTTGAATCGCGATCTCAGATCACTCAGAGTCGTTCCCTCAATCAGCGCGTTCAGAAAATTTGCCGCCTCTCGCATCGAGCTCGGGGTTTGACCGGGAGGTGGGGTAAATATCCGATTCTCAACATTTCCGTCTGCAAAGACCAAAACCACCAAAGCCCTGTCATGAGCCAAGCTTACAAATTCAATGTGTTTTATGGGTGCCTCGTGTTTCGGAGCAAGCACCAAGGACGCTCCTTTGGTCACACCGGATAGAGCCGAGCCTACACGGTCAAGGACATCGGTGACGTCCTGTGAATTTCCCGAAACCGTGGCGTCAATCTTCTCTCTATCGTCGGAGCCAAGGTTACCAACCTCAAGGAGCCCGTCCACGAAAATTCTCAACCCGTCCTGTGTGGGAAGGCGACCGGCACTCACGTGTGGAGAACTTAGAAGACCAAGATACTCAAGATCCTGCATGACATTGCGTACCGTAGCCGCACTGACCTTTTCTGACATTTCTCGTGTCAGCGTGCGGGAGCCAACCGGCTCTCCGGTCAAAAGATAAGAATCGACAACGCGGCGAAATACCTCTCGCGAGCGATCATTAAGTTCTTCAAGAAGTTTACCGGCGTTTGTCATTCAGGTTTCAACTCTGATCAGCGTTCGACCATTAAAGGTCGTTGATTCTTCGGGTCAATCCTACTTTCATTCCACTAAGGACAAAGGTATTTGCGGGGTGAGCAATTACAAGGATGATCAGATGCGCCCTTCCGGCAGAGAACTCGACCAGATGCGCCCCGTTACCATAGAAACAGGCGTAACCAAACACGCCGAAGGATCATGCTTGATCCGCATTGGCGATACTCACGTCCTTTGCACTGCAACAATCGAGGAACGGGTGCCACCTTTTGTCAAAGGCACGGGTCTTGGCTGGGTGACTGCTGAATATGGCATGCTCCCGCGTTCCACCACGAGTCGGATGCGTCGTGAGGCGACCGCTGGCAAACAGGGCGGTCGCACGGTGGAAATTCAGCGGTTGATCGGTCGATCACTACGCGCCGGGATTGATCGTGTCGCACTTGGTGAACGTCAGATCACCGTCGACTGCGATGTTATCCAAGCGGATGGCGGCACTAGATGCGCTTCAATAACCGGCGGCTGGGTCGCCCTAAAACTAGCAGTGAGCAAGCTAATGAAAGCGGGTGAGGTTACCTCTGATCCACTCACCGATCCTGTCGCGGCAGTGTCCTGTGGCATCTATGCCGGGCAAGTTCTCCTTGACCTCGATTACCCGGAAGACAGCGAAGCCGGAGTTGACGGCAATTTCATAATGACCGCCTCAGGCAAGATGATCGAGGCACAGTTGTCTGCGGAGGGTTCGACCTTTAGCCGCGACCAAATGGATGGTTTACTCGACCTGGCTGAAAAGGGTGTGCGCGAATTAGCTGATATGCAATTGGCTGCTGTAAATGCGTAAGTTTGCTGAAAATCGTCTTTTGGTTGCAACCCACAATCAAGGGAAGCTCGAAGAGATTGAGCATCTACTCAAGCCGTATTCGGTTTCCGTATGTGGAGCCGCTGAGTTAGCGTTGCAGGAACCCGATGAAACAGAAACTACTTTTCTTGGAAATGCTCGCATCAAAGCTCATTCCGCGTCAAAGGCTACCGGCCTTCCCGCGCTTGCCGATGATTCCGGACTTTCCGTTGCCGCGCTAAACGGTGCCCCAGGGGTTTATACTGCCGATTGGGCAGAAACCGAGACTGGTAGAGACTTCGACATGGCAATGAACAAAGTTCATGTGCTCCTCAAGGAGAGCGGCAATTTGGAGCCGTGGCTGGCGAAATTTTGCTGTACGTTGGTCCTGGCTTGGCCAGACGGACACGACGAGGTGTTCGAAGGCGAAGTGCAAGGCGGAATAGTCTGGCCTCAGCGTGGTAAAAATGGCCACGGATATGACCCTATTTTTCTTCCCGATGGCTATAATGTGACCTTTGGCGAGATGGACAGGTGGGAAAAGAACAAGATCAGCCACCGTGCCGATGCCTTCGACAAGCTTGTGACGGGCTGCTTTGACTGAGGACTGGCAAAATGGTGGCTTCGGCATTTATGTGCATTGGCCCTTCTGCAAATCAAAGTGCCCATATTGCGATTTCAATAGCCACGTTTCTGATAACGTCGATCAGGAGGCATGGCTCAGCGCCTATCTAAAAGAACTGGACCGGTATTCTCGCCTTCTTCCCAACCGGGTCGTGAACTCGGTTTTCTTTGGCGGGGGAACACCGAGCCTGATGGAGGAGCATGTCGTTTCCGGCGTTATTGACGCTATTGCGAAGAACTGGACCACCGCGAATGATTTGGAAATCACGCTTGAGGCCAATCCCGGGTCCGTAGAGGCTTCGCGTTTCCAAGGTTATCGAACTGCCGGCGTCAATCGCGTATCTTTGGGTGTGCAGGCGCTCAACAATCACGATCTTAAACGATTAGGTCGCCTTCACACGGTTGAAGAAGCACATTCAGCCTTGGACATCGCGCAAAACTGCTTTGACCGCGTGAGTTTTGATCTGATTTATGCCCGCCAGGACCAGACCATCACAAATTGGGAAGCGGAATTGAGCCAAGCACTCACTATGGCCGCTGACCATTTGTCATTGTATCAGCTTACTATAGAAGACGGCACAGCCTTCGGTGACCGCTTTGAACGCGGGCTTCTCAAGGGGCTGCCAGAAGATGATATCTCAGCAGATATGTTTCAGATAACCCAAGACATTTGCGCGTCTGTCGGCATGGCAGCATATGAGATATCGAATCATGCTTTGGTCGGAAGTGAATCCCGTCACAACCTTATCTATTGGAATTACGGAGATTATATCGGCATCGGCCCCGGTGCCCATGGGCGTGTGACAGTTGATGGTCAGAAATACGCAACAGAATGCCACAAGAATCCAAATGAATGGTTAGACGCTGTTTCCAGTGGTGACGGAGAAAGCATCTTTTCTTCCGTTTCAGCAGCAGATCAAGCGACTGAGTATCTATTGATGGGAATGCGGCTGACTTCAGGCATTGATAGGCAGAGGTTTCAACGGCTTGCAGGTCACAACATTCCTGACGCCGACCTGAATCAGCTCTCTGAATTAGGGGTTATCGAATTTACCGAAAACACAATCCGGGCAACGGAGCGCGGTAGGCCAATTTTAAACGCCATCTTGACCGAGATCGCCACTTTAGATTGACTGTGAACAGCGTTCTATTCCTCACTAGATTTGAGGCCCATACTCAACATTGAACAGAGCGCATCAAGCTGATTCAGTGACTTGTAAGACAAGGTTATGCGGCCGGTTCCACTTGATGAGTGATCAATCGCAACCTGCATCCCCAAATTTGCAGAAAGATCCTTTTCCAATGACCGCGTGTCCGCATCTTTTGACACTGAATTCTTTTTCGATTTATTGCGGCCGTCTTCGGCAAACACGTTATCGCGTGCAGATTTAACGAGCTGCTCGGTCTGGCGAACAGACATACCCTTACTGATAACTTTCTTGGCCAATGCATCGGGATCATCTGCGGTGATCAACGCTCGCGCATGGCCAGAAGACAAACGCCCATCCGACAGATATTCTTGGAGTTGTTGCGAAAGCTGCAATAACCGCATCGTATTTGCAATGTGACTTCGGCTTTTGCCAAGCGCTTTCGAGAGCTGTTCTTGCGTATGTCCAAACTTTTCCATCAGCTGGACATAACCTGCAGCCTCTTCGACCGGGTTCAGGTCAGCACGCTGAATATTCTCTATAATCGCGATCTCGAGTACTTCTGTATCACTAAATTCTTTAATGATAGCAGGTACTTGATGGACATTGGCTCGCTGAGCTGCGCGCCAACGGCGTTCACCAGCAACAATCTCGAAGCATCCTTGCTTTTTGGGATGCGTCCGAACGATCAAAGGCTGAATGATACCCTTTTCCTTGATCGAGTTAGCAAGGTCGTCAAGCTTTTCTTCGTCAAAGCTGCGTCGAGGCTGATCAGGGTTCGGAAACACTAAATCAATTGCAATGGTTTGCGCCGAACGTCCGGAATCTTGGCCCGCACTCGGCGCACTTTCGTTAACGTCAGACATCAACGCCGAAAGACCTCTGCCCAGCCCACGCTGCTTTGGATTTTTATCGCTCATAGTCAGACCTTTCTAAGCGGCAAGCTGTGGCGCGTTGCGCATGACTTCTTTGGCAAGCTCCACATATGCCCGAGCCCCAGACGACGTCGGATCATAAGACAGCACCGGGACTGAATAAGAGGGCGCTTCGCTCAGACGGACATTCCTTGGAATTCGCGTCTTATAAACAAGATCACCTAAGTTCTCTCGCGCATCGTCCTCGACCTGACGAGAAAGATTGTTGCGAGCATCGTACATGGTCAACACGATCCCCTCGATTCTCAAGGCTGAATTTGCTGACTCTCTCACGTCTCGAACTGTTAGCATCAATTGTGAAAGGCCTTCGAGCGCAAAGAACTCACTCTGGAGCGGAACGAGAACTGAATCGGCCGCCACAAGTGCGTTAACGGTCAACAAATTCAATGATGGCGGGCAATCAATGATAATGAAATCGAACTCAAATTTGTCCATTGCCGGCTGTCTCAGAGCATCACGTAGCAGAAAGCTTCGTTTCTCGCTCGAATAAAGCTCAATATCCGCAGAGCTCAGATCTGTAGTTGCCGGAATAACATAAAGCCCTGGCGTCTTGGTTTCACCGATAGCGGACTGCAAATCTATATCTTCGAGCAGTAGATCGTAGGTTGTTGTCTGCCGATCTTCCTTCCCTACACCAAGACCCGTAGAAGCATTGCCCTGAGGATCAATATCAATCACCAAGACTCTTTGCCCAATCGCAGTCATTGCCGCGCTTAGGTTGATCGCTGTTGTGGTCTTACCAACCCCGCCTTTCTGATTGGCGATAGCGATGATTCTTGGCTCACGAGGACGACTTGGGTCAGACACGAGAGATTTCCTTTACTCGTAAAATCCGTGCTTGAGTGCTCGTTGAACTATTAAACGCATCGCATTTGAATTTCCACCGGCTTTGAGCGCCGCGAAGCTCTTCTTGCCATTGCTCACCTTTTAAAAAGATGGCTGTACCCTCTGGAGCAAGATGGCGTTCACTATACTCCAGAAGCTTACTCAGCGGGGCCAGTGCGCGCGCTGATATTACCTCTGCATGCAACGGTGGAATATCTTCAATACGTTCATCGATAATCTCTACCGAAACACCTGTTTCACGTGAAACACTTCTTAGAAATGCACACTTACGGCGATCACTTTCGATCAGTTTAAAACTACATTTTGGCCGATACTCGGCGCAAAGAATTGCAATAATAAGCCCAGGAAACCCGCCTCCTGACCCAAGGTCTACCCAATCTTCAAAATGAGATGGGGCTATGTCGAGCAGTTGCCAGGAATCTTTAAAATGACGGGTTTCCAAATTTGCCAACGAGCTTGGCGCGACAAGGTTTATTTTTGCGTTCCATCTTGTGAGTAAATCTCTGTATGTCTTAAGGCGCTCACTTGTTTCACGTGAAACATGTCCGAACTCCCACATTAAGACACCGCGATTTGCCGCTCTGCTTGCTTCAACTTAGCAAGAATGAGCGTCAAAGCAGCCGGTGTCATGCCATCAACACGACTGGCTTGTCCCATATTTTCCGGGCGGATGTGATCAAGCTTGGTCTTTAGCTCGCTGGAAAGCCCCATAATATCGGAAAACGAAAAATAAGAGGGTATCTGTCTTTGTTCATCCTTCTTAAGGCTTTCAACATCTTTCTTCTGGCGATCGATATAACCAGCATACAAGGCGTCCCGCTCGAGCTGCGTACGCGAAACTGTATCAATCGAGACAAAGGTCTTATCCAAGGACACGAGCGCATCAAAATCAAACTGCGGCAAGCCAAGGAGCTCATACGCGTTGCGCTTCTTTCCATCCTGATTGACAGAAAATCCTGCTTCAACAAGCATGGTTGGAGTAAACACCTGAGATTCAAGTAGAGACCGCGCTGAGTCCAGCCGATCTAATTTCTCATTAAAAGCATCTTTTCGGCCCTCTGAAACACAGCCTAGGGCGATACCCAAAGGCGTTAATCTTTGATCAGCATTATCCGCTCTCAGTGAAAGCCTGAACTCGGCCCTGGACGTGAACATTCGATAAGGTTCGCTCACACCTCGGGTGATCAGGTCATCCACCATCACCCCGATATAGCTGTCGCTTCTACTGAACGATACGGGTGACTTATCTAACGACATCGCCGCCGCATTCAACCCTGCAACAAGGCCTTGAGCGGCAGCCTCCTCATAGCCCGTCGTTCCATTGATCTGACCTGCAAGAAACAATCCAGGAACTTCTTTCAAGGCAAGATTTGAATTCAGCGCCCTTGGATCAACATAGTCATATTCTATGGCATATCCGGGCTGAACTATCTCTACATTTTCCAGTCCCGATATCGATCGAACGTAAAGCTCCTGAATCTCAAGAGGTAAAGACGTTGAAATCCCATTTGGATAGATCAGGTCATCGGATAGGCTTTCGGGTTCCAGAAACACCTGATGGGAGTTTTTGTCTGAAAACCGCACCACCTTGTCTTCGATGGACGGACAATACCGAGGGCCTACACCATCAATCCGCCCACTATACATGGCTGAGCGGTCTAGATTTTCATTTATGATTTCATGCGTGCGCTCGTTCGTATGGGTAATGCCACAACTTATTTGGCATGTCGTTGGCTTGCCCGAAAGGAACGAAAACAGAGCTGGATCGTCATCGCCGGGCTGCATTTCCAAGCCAGCCCAATTGATGGTTTTTCCATTCAAGCGCGGGGGTGTCCCAGTCTTCAACCTCCCAAGCGGCAAACCGAAATCGTCGATCCTTTCTGCAAGCTTGACTGAAGGTTTATCGCCCATACGCCCGCCTGGTCGCGAAACGTCGCCGATATGGATAGTGCCACGCAAAAACGTGCCCGTGGTCAGAACCACCGCTCTGGCATAAATCTCGGATCCATCAGCAAGGACCACCCCCGAGACCGCATTGCCGGTCATCAAAAAGTCGGCAACCTCACCTTCAACAATATCCAACCCTTTCTGTGATGCCATTTCGTGCTGCATGGCAGAGCGATAAATACGCCTGTCCGCTTGCGCTCTGGGCCCTTGAACTGCTGGTCCCTTACGTCTGTTCAGCAGACGAAATTGAATACCGGATTTATCCGCCACCCGGCCCATGACGCCATCCAATGCGTCAATTTCCCGAACAAGATGTCCCTTACCCAATCCGCCGATCGCTGGGTTACAGGACATAACACCTATTGAATCGAAAGTAAGAGTTACGAGTAAGGTGCGCGCACCAAATCGAGCAGATGCGTGTGCGGCGTCCGCGCCCGCATGTCCGCCTCCTACGACGATCACTTCATATGGGTTGTGTTTCACGTGAAACACTCCTTATTTACCCAAGCAAAAGCTCGAGAAAATTTCATCCAAAAGAGTTTCTACATCGACACGGCCGACCAAAGAGTCAAGCGCATGAGCTGCAATTCTTATTTCCTCTACGATAATCTCGTATGGATAATCGCCCTGCAATAGTTTTGCACGCGCATGTCCGAGCGCTTCCCGCCCGTGCTCCATCGCTCTCTTATGTCGTAAATGCGTAGCAACGCCAGCATTGGCCGATCTCTTTGAAAGAGTTGTCCCAATACGTTCGACAAGCTCTGCTATACCTTCTCCCGTCAAACCCGAGATACCGTCTTCGCACTCCGACAAATCTGACTTTGCCCTTAGTAATATGTCGCCTCCATCAAGGAAATCGGGTCCGGCGTCTTCATTCTCGGTGAGGTACACCCGAAGATCAGCGTCCTTTGCCCTGGTGACAGCTCGCTGAATGCCCATCGTTTCAATGATGTCATCGGTTTCTCTCAATCCCGCGGTATCTAGAAATGTCACCGGAAGCCCAAACAGGTCCATTCGAACTTCAATCACGTCTCTTGTTGTGCCAGCAACCTGTGACGTGATCGCTGCCTCACGTCCTGCAAGTTTATTGAGAAGCGTTGATTTCCCTACATTCGGCGCACCTATAATGGCAATTTCAAACCCTGTGCGTATGCGTTCCGCGGCTCCGAACCCGGCTATTTCCTGCGATAAACCCTGAGCAACTTGCTCTAACAAAGAGGCCACCTCATCAGTGACATCTTCTGGAACATCTTCATCAGCGAAATCAATGGTCACTTCCAAGAGCGCCATCGCCCGGATCAGACCTGCGCGCCAGCTCTCACACTTCAGACCAAGCTCGCCAGAAAATGTTTTCAGAGCTTGTCGCCGCTGAGATTCTGTCTCAGCCTCGAGTAGATCCGCCAACCCCTCTACCTGAGTAAGATCAAGACGCTCGTTTTCCAAAGCGCGCCGTGTAAATTCTCCGTTTTCCGCGGGTCTACACTCTTCGAACCGTCCAAGGCATTCGCAGATGGCGGATACGGTTGCGACACTACCGTGAGCGTGGAACTCAACCACTTTTTCCCCGGTAAAACTGTGACCCTCTTCAAACGTCAAAACCAACGCCTGATCAAGGAGGCTCCCGTTACTTCTAAGCTCCCTCAGGGAAACTTGTCGTGCTGGTGGAACGACACCCGCAAGCTGATAACAGACATCAAATGCCTGCGGTCCGGAAACGCGAATTACCGCGACCCCCGCTTTCCCCGGAGCGGATGAAAGCGCGAAAATTGTATCCATGGCAGAAACCTCGTTGCCGAGGACAACATCAAGTGTTCATTGAGTCGAAAAACTCGGAATTTGTCTTGGTCTGCTTCAGCTTTGAAATCAAGAACTCAATCGCATCTGTTGTTCCCATTGGATTCAAGATGCGCCGCAGGACGAATGTCTTTTGAAGATCGACCTTGTCCACAAGAAGTTCTTCCTTCCGTGTCCCCGATTTGAGGATATCGATGGCAGGGAACACGCGTTTATCGGCAATCTTTCTGTCAAGTACGATTTCCGAGTTGCCCGTTCCTTTGAACTCTTCAAAGATAACCTCGTCCATACGGCTGCCTGTATCGATCAGGGCTGTCGATATGATAGTAAGTGATCCGCCCTCTTCGATATTACGAGCTGCTCCGAAGAAACGCTTGGGCCGCTGAAGTGCATTCGCATCCACACCACCAGTCAAAACCTTCCCCGAGGATGGCACAACTGTGTTGAAAGCCCTACCAAGTCTTGTGATCGAATCCAGAAGGATAACAACATCTCGCTTATGCTCAACCAAACGCTTAGCTTTATCGATCACCATTTCCGAAACGGCGACGTGCCGCGCTGCTGGTTCATCAAATGTGGAGCTGATAACTTCGCCCTTAACGCTTCGCTGCATATCGGTCACTTCCTCGGGACGCTCGTCAATCAGGAGAACGATCAGATAGCATTCAGGATGGTTTTTCTCGATGCTCGCCGCAATATTCTGAAGAATAACAGTCTTACCCGTTCGCGGCGGCGCCACGATCAAGGACCGTTGCCCCTTTCCGATCGGAGCGACAAGGTCGATAATCCGCGCAGTCCGGTCCTTGATCGTCGGATCCTCGATCTCCATTGTCAGTCGCTCATCAGGATAGAGCGGAGTCAGGTTATCAAAAGCGATCTTGTGGCGCGCCTTTGCCGGATCCTCAAAATTGATCTGCGAAACGGACGTCAGGGCAAAGTAGCGCTCATTGTCTTCTGGCTGCTTGATTTCGCCCTCTACAGTATCGCCGGTGCGAAGTGAGTGCAGACGAATTGTATCCGGAGACACATAGATATCGTCCGGACCAGGAAGATAGTTCGCCTCAGGTGAACGGAGAAACCCAAAGCCATCCTGCAAGACCTCAAGAACGCCATCACCGAACACCGTCCAGCCTTCTTCGGCGCGCTCTTTCAAGATCGAGAACATCATCTC
>Ga0102926_1002293_pt1 | contig 11132 bp, 6 predicted proteins | sample SalPonR1_A_D2_MG_FD_78173 | JGI IMG/M metagenome (GOLD analysis project Ga0102926, IMG submission 78173) | Salt pond soil microbial communities from South San Francisco under conditions of wetland restoration - Salt Pond MetaG R1_A_D2_MG | ecosystem: Environmental > Aquatic > Marine > Intertidal...
CAATCATAGTAATTATTATTAATATTTTATTCTTAATCAAAGCATACCTCCTTATACAACATTTATTTTCTTAAATATATATTATGTATTGTCCTATAAAAAGGATTATTAGATTATTTATTTCTGTAATTAAAAAACCGCCCTACTCCCTGAAAATTCAGGTTTCTGACAGTCTTTATGTGGAGGCGACACCCAGATTTGAACTGGGGAATGGAAGTTTTGCAGACTTCTGCCTTACCACTTGGCTATGTCGCCATATATTTATGATATTGTGTTGTTTGCTTGGCTAGGGTAGCAGGATTCGAACCTGCGCATCATGGAATCAGAATCCAATGCCTTACCACTTGGCGATACCCCAATAAATATGGGGTGGGTAGTGGGAGTCGAACCCACGTATACAGGAGCCACAACCCTGTGTCTTAACCACTTGACGATACCCACCATATATGTTTTTGCAAAAAAAATTATAACATTTTAATATTCCAATGTCAATTAAGTAAAATAAATATGGCGACCTGGATCGGGCTCGAACCGACGACCTCCAGCGTGACAGGCTGGCATTCTAACCAACTGAACTACCAGGCCGAATATTTAATTGGTGGGCGTAATAGGGCTCGAACCTATGACCCCCTGCTTGTAAGGCAGGTGCTCTCCCAGCTGAGCTATACGCCCCCATGGTAGCGGCGAGTGGACTCGAACCACCGACCTTCCGGGTATGAACCGGACGCTCTAGCCAACTAAGCTACACCGCCAAAATAGCGCGACTTTCAAATCGTCGCAAGTGATATAATACCAAAAAACAGAATTTTTGTCAATGTTTTTTATGATATTTTTTAATTAATTCTTTTAGTCCCATCCACAATTTTTATTGTTTCAAAAGAAGCTTTATAACCTATTTTATTAAGGTAAATTCTGCCCACATTTTCCGTGAATTCTTGTAAATATTTAGTATTTACTATAGCTATTGCACATCCACTAAATCCTGCACCCGTCATCCTAGCTCCCAACACTCCATTTTGCATTCTAGCAGCATCTACTATTGTATCCAGTTCTAATCCTGTAACTTCATAATCATCCCTTAGCGAATCATGAGATACATTAAGAAGTTTTCCAAAAGCTTCTATGTCATTTAATACCAATAATTCCTTTGCCTCATATACCCTCTTATTTTCCGATATAACGTGCCTTGCCCTTCTATAGAAGGTTTCGTCTGGTATTAACATTTTCTTCTCTTCTAGCTCATTTAAGGCTATCTCACATAGACTCTTAGCTTCGACTTCTTTATTTAAATACATAAGAATCTCGTTACACTCTTTTCGCCTATCATTATATTTGGATTCACTAAGTTTTCGCTCTTTATTAGTGTTACATATTACTATTGAATAACCCTTTAAGTTTATAGGCACATATTCATAGTCTAAATTATCAGTGTCAAGATATATACAGTTATTTCTTTTACCAAGAATCACCGCCATTTGATCCATAATGCCACACGTAACACCTATATGTTCATTTTCAGCTTTTTGACATAATAGGGCTAACTTTTTATCTTCAATAAAAAGCCCGTATTCCTCGTTAATTATGTGTGCAGTTAATGCTTCTAAGGAAGCAGATGAAGATAAACCACTTCCCTTAGGAAGATTACTCTTTACATGTAAATTAAAACCTTTATCAATGGAATGCCCCATGGCTTTTATCTCAAGCAGTACAGCTTTTATGTAACTCGACCAACTATCATTTACTTTAATTAAAATTTCATCTATATCAAATACATATTCGCCATCTTCAGAAAATTCATAGCTATATAAATGAACTTCTTCATCATCACGCTTTGAAAAATAACCTGTGATACCTAAACTAATTGCACAAGGGAGCACCTTGCCACCGTTATAGTCAATATGTTCGCCAATCAAGTTCACTCTTCCTGGAGAAAAATATTCATGGGCTTTCTCCATAACAAAGATTCTAGAAGAAAAGTCAGGTAAAATCCTTGTATCATCGTTGTAACCCGTACCAGAAAATCCAGCTTTTAATTTAACTCCTAAATTATTCAAATATTCACCAGTTAAGAAATAGTTCTCAACTTCTCCATTTAACTTAACAAACTTGGAAACAACATTATGTAGCGTTGATTTATTCTTAATATGAATAGGTGATACCGTATTTATAAGGCTTCCAAACTCCATTATATTAGTATCAATAACTCTATTTTTAAAGCAATAATGTGAATCATTTTCCAAATCCTTAGATATAAATTTTAGATATCCGTAATTAGGCTTTGCCAATTCCTGAAAAATCATTCCTATTCCAACAGTTTTATCTTTATTAGTTACCATCCAAGAATTTTTATCGATCCTCTTAAAGTCACCAAATTGAAGATCTTTCCTATATTCCTTATACCAGTTAATTTGTTCTTTTATTACATCTTTTTCTTCTTTGCTCAATTCAGAGATATTTAGTTCATATCCTAAAAGCCCAAAGCAAGCCACTTGAAATCTAGTTTCAACACTTGTCTTTCTCAACGTCTGATGGTTAGGACTATCAGAAACATGTGCAGATATTGTTGATAATGGATAACCATAACTATACCCTCTTTGTATAGACACCCTACATAAAGCATCAGTGTTATCACTTGCCCATATTTGGGGCATATAGCAAAGCATCCCTAAATCAAATCTGTTTCCACCAGACGCACAACTTTCAAAAAGAATCTCTGTAAATTCTTTTTGAAGCTTATTAAGAATTTCATATAAACCTAATACGTATCTATGAGCCACTTCACCTTGTCTATCTTTAGATAGAGACTTTGAGTAAATATCCGAGAAAATCCTATTCATATCCCACTTGACATATTTTATATTTCCAGAATTGAACAGATTTTTCATTTGTTCATATATATATTTTTTCACTTCTTTTTTAGTTAAATCAAGTAAAAGCTGATTGCGACCCAAACTTTGATTAACTTTATCATTTTCCATAGCGTATTCAGGATGCTTTCTGTAAAGGTCACTATCCCTGTTTACCATTTCAGGTTCAACCCATATACCAAAATCAAGTCCAATTTCATTTATTTTATTGGCGATTCCTTCTATCCCGTTTGGTAATTTCTTTTTATTTGGATACCAATCCCCCAAGGATTTAGTATCATCATTTCTTTTGCCAAACCAACCATCATCCAAAACAAAAAGTTCAACGCCAACCTCTTTTGCTGCTTTCGCCATATTCAATATTTTGCTTTGATTAAAATCAAAATATGCAGCTTCCCAACTGTTATTAAGCACCGGCCTTTCCCTATTCTTCCAATATCCCCTTATTATATTTTCGTTAACAAAGGAATGCATATTATGGCTGATACCATTAAACCCTTTATCAGAATAAGTCAATACAGCCTCTGGGGACTCAAAGGTTCCACCCTTTATCAGTCCCCACTTAAAACCATTTGGATTTATTCCACTTACAAATCTTAGCTTATCATAACTATTAATTTCAACAGCCTCATAGTGATTCCCACTGTATATTAGATTCATTCCATAAACATTGCCACTTTCTTGATTTGAATTAATATCAGATAGCATAACAAAAGGATTATGTCTAGATGAGGATGTGCCTGTAAAGGAACTATTTACTAAAAGACCTGTTTTACAAGGCATTTTGTTAATTTCCATTTCCCTCGCCCATGCACCAGAAAAGGTTATAAATTGGAAATCATTATTATCAAAGTCCAACTGCGCACTCATTATTCTATTAATATTAATAGAATGTTCACTTTTATTAACTACATTAGCCCTTCTTGTAATTACATTACTTTTGGCATATATGGTATAGAAAAGTTCCAAATATACATCTCTACTTCTTTCTTTCAATGTTATTTTTAACCTTTCCTCCTTTTCACTACCATAAGAGATTGGAAGAGTCTTGCATTCGTCCTCATAACCTATTTTATATTCTTTATATATAAAGTCGGAAGTATTGCTCCCATCTTTATATTCGCATAATATAAAAGGCTCTCTAATATCACCCTTGCCGTAGGAAGAATATTCCAAGCACATATCCTCCAAGCAAAGACCGTTGAATTCATCAGAATAACTTATGGTACTGCCCCTAGGAAACTCATGCTTTTCTCTTGCAGCTTCATCCATAGGGAAAGGCTTGATCTTTTTTCCATAATAAACATGCTCAAGCAAAAGAGCTTCAGTAACTCTGAAGATATAACTTGTATTATCAGTATTAAGTATAAACAGATTGTTAATCTTATTTATCATTAGCGACCTCTTCTTGCCTATCTTTTATTTCACCCATTATTTCATTCATTCTATTCTCAGTAAGCTTATACTTAAAAGCAAAGAAAATTATAGATATTAATAGTCCAACCATAGGCACTATTATCATTAAAATTCTCAAACCGCTTAATGTAGAAACAGTTTGAATAGCTGCATCCTTATCAAGTTTAATGAAATCTAATCCAATTCCAGCAATAAATACCGATATTGCAGAAGCAAGCTTAACTACAAAAGTTTGTAGCGAAAATACAACGCTTTCATTTCTTTGACCATTTTTCCACTGACCATAATCAACTGTATCAGCCAAAAATATTGTAGTAAGCACTGTAGCAAGACCAAATCCAAAGAATATTATAATGGCTGCAACGCAAAGAAGTATTATGTTTTGATTATTTAAGATCCCCAATGTAAATAACATTGTGTATCCAACTAATGTAGTTATAATTGCACCAATTAATATTCTTTTACATCCAAATTTTTTTCTAAACATCGGTAAACTTATCATGGATAATACTTGGACCGCACCACCTACTGTAGCAAATAAACCAAATAATTCAACATTACCAATATCAAATCTGAAGAAATATATTGCAAGTTGATTAGTTAGATAGAGGGAAGCATTAAACACTATAATTGCAACTACTACTACCATAGCTTGGTCATTATGAATTAAAGATACAAACATTTCTTTTACTGTTGCAGCCTTTTGCTTACTTTCATGTTTCTCATTTACATTAGTAACTGTAGCCAATATTCCTATTATAAAAAAGGCACAAATTAACAGGGAAACCCTACTGAATCCTAAGCTTTCATCTCCGCCACCTAGTAAGGGAACTAAAACTAATGCCAATGCTGTTGGTATTGCAAACCCCAACCCCGCGCAGCTTCTTGCTATTACGGAAATATTTTCCCTTTCCTTTCCAGGCTCTGTAATAGCAGGAATCATTGACCAATAAGGAATATCCATTATTGTGTATGTTACGCCCCATACAATATATGCTATTGATGCATATACTAATAGGCTGTTACCTTCCAAGCCTTCCGGTACCGAATACATGGCATATAGCACAGCTGCATTTATAATAGTACCTATTAATAGCCACGGCCTGAATTTACCATATCTTGTTCTTGTTTTTTCAACAACAATACCCATAAAAGGATCATTTACAGCATCAAATATTCTCGCTACCATAAAGAGTACACCTATAAATGTGGCTGATATACCCAAAACCGTATTATAATAATACATTAAGAAACCTGATACAAATGCATAAACCATGTCTTTACCAACAGCACCTAAGCCGTAGGAAACCTTTTCTCTAACAGATAGTCCCATACTAAATTTCCTCCTTGATTTTTATTGCTTTCTTAATTACGTTATACGCCCCATCATAAATTCCAAATTCATAATTTCTCACAATATTATAACACATTTTATTTATTACATCTCGATCTTCCATCATCATTTTCAACATTTGAATAATATTTGGAATATCCTCGCATTCAATCGTTCCATCTCCAAGTTCAGAAGAATGAATTGCTCCCCATTTCTCATGACCTCCAACTCTTTTTATGAATAGTTTTGGTATAGGATAAAAAGCAAGTTCGCTTGGCTTTGTTATTAAAACATCACTGCATCTAATTAATAAATTCGTCATATATACCGCTTCAAATATATCCTCATGATAAAAAGAATGAATGCCGTAAATGTCTTTATTTAACCAATGATTAGCATATTTTACCGACTTGTCCCAATCGTCAAAATGCTCCATGGTTATATTTTTTAGCCCTTCTATATCTTTAACTAAGTTTATCCACACATTTTTATAATCTCCAACATTTACAAATACTACTGCCTCCTTCCTTTTCACAAAAGGCATTAAATATTTAATTATAGCAGCAAATATTTCCCCTTGGGCACCTGCTCCACCTATTGTTAACAAAAATCTCATAGGTTTATTGCTCTTGTTTCTCTCTATTCTTTTTTCACAATCAATCTTTATATTAGAAACAAGCTCGTGATCAATATAATGTCCCGTTTCTTCTATGTATTCCTTTGGTATAGATTTTAATATATTATTTCCATCCATACCTCTTAATGCCCTATATCCCAGATATGAAGAATACGTTTGCACAGTATGATAACTGCCTTCAGCTAGATGAAGTGCCATGGGCCAATTATCAGGGATTACATTAACAACATGTTTCATTCCTCCATGAACAGCTGCTTGCGCAGGCCATACATGAGTTGCAACAACTGGTATATCCTTAGGAACCTCTTTAAACAACGGTGCCATAAGCTCAGCATTTTTTTGATCCACTGCATTATATGATATCTTTCTAAAACCTTCATAATTTAAAGGTTCCCAATAGTATTTATTAAAAGTTTTACTTTTAGATGATAACCTTGAACCAAAAGAATATAGTTCATTTTGATTATTTATAACTTTTCCTCCCGTTGAAACCTTCATAGAATTCAAATCCATCCAATATGGCGTATATCCAAGAGAATTAGCAGCTGAAGCCATGGCCATTGAAATCCTATAATGACCAAAACCCATTCTGATGTTTCCAATAATTATACTTTTATCATCGTATATATCTTCTTGCTCTCCTAACACCATATTTTTAACACCAAGGGGCTCTTTAAGTGTCCTATTATCCTCTAAATGATAATAGTATGATATATCTTTATCATCCCCAAACTTTTCAATGAATTTTTCTTTTGATTTTTCAGCTTTAAGGACAGTTTTTTCAGACATTTTATTACCAAATATTTTTTTACTTCTGTCAATCATATTTTGATTACCTCCTCCTTTTCGATTGAAAACTCAATTGACTCTATAATTTTATCTTTTTCTAATATATTAAGTCTACCTTTTCCCTCTTTGCCTATGGTTTTAATATACGTTCCACCCATACCACCTTTTAAACTTATAATTTTAGGGCCAATGATTTCGAGAGGTCCCTCGGTTTTTAAAACTATGGGTTCTTGGTAATACCTCATTATCTGATTAAATTGATTTAACATTCTCAATCTAAGTAATGCAACATCATATGTTTCTCTTTCTACCAATTTTTGATTTTCAACATTTACTTCCAAATGTGATTCTTTATAAGATCCTTTTACAACACTTGTTGCTTCTTTTCCATCAACACATCCTACAAACCTAAAATCAGGTCTTTCCCCTCCCCAATTACCTATATACTTTTCATAAAGTCTAGTAAATTCCATAGGGTTTAAACCATCAAATATCATCAATTTTATTGCTTTTATTTTATCTTTAATTTTAAATCCAGATAATCCTACTTTTGAATATTTTAATAAAAGATATTTTATACTTTCTTTAGCTGTACTCTTGTATTTCTCACTGTCAAGCTTATTACCTATTATATCATCAATCTCTATAGGCGGGTGTTTTAATCCTTTATACTTATTTTTGTCAGGATAAAACCTATTTATGTATTCGTCATTAATATATAGCTCAACGTAATCTGTATTTGTAAAAGCATAAATCTCCCCTAATCTGCTCTCTGGATTTTCCCCTAAATTCATAGATGGCATTATCTCAAGTACAGGGATATCATCCCCTTGACTTTTATATAAATATCCAGCTGGTTTTAAATTTCTAAACATATCGCATACACCATGATAACAAATCATATCATCACCACCAAAATCAACATGAGTTTGATAGTCTGACATGCACCATCCAAATCCACCAGATATATCATCTCTTTTACTAATTGTGTCTACTACTTTTGCATGCCTTAAAGCATGGTTGAGCAAATGTGATTCCGAATCAAAAGGTTTTGTAGGATACATATGACCGTTATATTCAGTAATTATATATGCTATTTTATCTTTGCCCGTTACACTCTTTCTACTTCTGACACCTTCATTATAACCATTATAGCTAAAATCATTGAATGTATATACATCTTCTAATAAATTACTTTTATCATAGCATCTGACACCACCAGTAGGTCTGTATGGGTCTAGTATTTTAGCCACTTCATTTGTTTTTCTATAGAATTCATCCGAATCCTTGGATTCGTTAATTCTAACGCCCCACATAATTATAGATGGATGATTTCTATAATTTAAAACCATATCCTCAACATTTACTATTGATAATTGCTTCCAATTTTCGTCTCCAATATGCTGCCATCCCGGAATCTCAGTAAATACTAATAAGCCCAATTCATCACAAGCTTCAATAAAATGCTTTGATTGGGGGTAATGAGAAGTCCTAACAGCATTTAGGGCTAGTTCCTCTTTTAGAATTTTTGCATCATAAATTTGAGCACCTTTAGGCATAGCATAACCAACATATGGATAAGACTGATGTCTATTAAGTCCTCTAATTTTTATCTTCTCACCATTCAAGAAGAAACCCTTCTCAGTAAACTCAATATCCCTATACCCAAACCTTACAGTTTTTTCATCAATTATTTCACCATTGTTATACATTATGGCTTTTAAACTATACAACTTCGGATTATCAATCCCCCATTTTTCAACTTCGCCCTCTATGGTAATTCTATATTTATTTTTCCCAATTAATTCTATGTTACAATCAATTTTTTTCTCATCATCAAATAATTCAAATCCAATATCATAATCTAATCCATTATCAATATATATATCCGAGTATAGATTATCATCTTGAGTGTGAACATACATATCAGATATGTATGATTTATTTCTTATGGATAAGCTTACCTCTCTGTACAACCCGCTATAAGCTAAATAGTCCACAGTTCCACCAAAAGGTGGAATTTCAGGTTTCTCCCTACTATCAACCCTTATACCTAAAGTATTATTACCTTTTAATAAATCGTTAGTCAATTCAGTTTCATATGGAGTATATCCACATTTATGTTCATTTAAGAGTTTGCCGTTAAGATAAACATATGAATGGTGTGCCGCACCTTCAATAATTAGAAACACTCTTTTGTTAGACCAAGCATCATCATAAATAATATTTTTTAAATAAAGGGAATCCCTTTGATATGTTTCATATCTAGCATAATTTGAATTTAGTAATACAAAATTATGGGGAAGTCTTACTTCTTCTCCATTACTATCACTATTTATTAATATACCTTCACTGAAGTTTTTATAGTATTTCCAATGATTATTAATATGGATTATCATAGATCCCTCGCAATTAATATTATTTATTAATTATACACCTTATTTAAATATTTTGCACTAATTAATCCCCTTTACTAAGTAGCGCTGTAATGTTAAAATATAGAAGTTAAAATAATGAAAAAGGAGCTTGATATGGAACCAATACTATTAATTATGGCTGCTGGTATGGGCAGTAGATATGGCGGATTCAAACAAATAGATCCAATCACAGATGAAGGCGAAATCATTATGGATTTTTCCCTATATGATGCCTACGAAGCCGGATTTAGGAAAGTAATATTTGTCATTAGACACGATTTTGAAGACGCCTTCAAAAGATTCATAGATACTAGAGCAGGAAAGTATTTTGATGTAAAATATGCATATCAAAGTTTGGATGATTTACCTAGTGGTTTTGAACTTCCTGAAGGCAGAAAAAAGCCATGGGGAACAGGTCACGCCATATTAGCTGCTAGAAATATTATAGATGCACCCTTCGCGGTAATAAATGCAGATGATTACTATGGGAAAGAAGCTTTCGGAAAAATATATGACTATTTATTAAACAAAGCTGATGAAAAAAATTACTGCATGGTAGGTTATAACGTTGAAAATACACTTTCTGATAATGGCAGCGTTACTAGAGGAGTTTGCAAGACTACTGAAGATAATAAATTAATCGGCCTTAAAGAAACCTATGACATCGAAACGATTGATGGTAGAATTATATATTTTGAAAATGATGCTGAATTTGAAATAGAAAAAGGAACTTCCGTATCAATGAATATGTGGGGAATAGACAAGAGCTTTATAAAAGAAGCTCAATTAAGTTTTCCTAAGTTTCTAAAGGAAACGGCTGTATCTAATCCTTTAAAGGGAGAATATTTACTTCCTACAATGATTGATGATTTAATTAAAAAAAACAAGATTGCAGTAGAAGTTCTAAATTCAAAAGACAAATGGTTTGGTGTAACATATAAAGATGATAAGCCTATTGTAATGGATTCTATTAAAAAAATGAAGTCAGATAATAAATATCCTAAAGTTCTTTGGAAAATCGAGTAGGGGCTAACAAGTAAACCCGCTCACACCACCGAGCATGCCGTTCGGCACTCGGCGGTTCAACTCATATAATAATCTAAGCAACTAACTAGCCCTCGTTTTCCGAGGGTTTCTTTCTTAATTTGGTGTAATCCTGTGGTTTTCGCTACAGCTTGATAATGGTCTCCAAAGCCTGCTGATTGCTTTGCCATCCATTCTGGTACGCCGAGTTTTCTCAGTCCCCATATTCTTTTCTGTCTTGTTTTCCACTGTTTCCAGATGACAATTCTCATTCTCGTTCGTAGATGTTCGTCTACTTTTGTCATTTGCGTTTTCATCTTTCCAATCTTAAAATAGTTTATCCATCCTCAGATAACCCAGTTAAGTGATTGGATTCTGGCATCCATACTGATTGACCACGAGCGTTTGGTGAGTTTCTTCAGTTTCCTCTCAAATTTCTTTACAGAATCTCTGTGAGGTTTGCATTCCCATTTACCACCCATTTTACAAAATCCGAAGCCAAGATACTTTAGGTTCATGGGTTTTGTAACCTTTGTTTTGGTTATATTTACCTTTAGCCCTAGTTTCTTTTCTATCCATTTTGTTGTCGTATGCATTACTCTATTTGCAGCTGCACTGCTTCCTACTGCGATTACACAGTCATCGGCATA
>Ga0102926_1002296_pt1 | contig 11129 bp, 8 predicted proteins | sample SalPonR1_A_D2_MG_FD_78173 | JGI IMG/M metagenome (GOLD analysis project Ga0102926, IMG submission 78173) | Salt pond soil microbial communities from South San Francisco under conditions of wetland restoration - Salt Pond MetaG R1_A_D2_MG | ecosystem: Environmental > Aquatic > Marine > Intertidal...
CCACCACCTGGACCACGCCGGCGTGATCGCGCAGGCCGATGAAGATCAGCCCGCCGAGGTCGCGCGACCGGGCCACCCAGCCGCATAATGTGACCTCGCGTCCGTCCAGCGTCTCGTCGACGCCTCCGCACAAATGACTACGCATGGATACTCTCCCGAAAATCGTGCCGCCGGCGAGTGCCGGCGGTAAATTGTAATGAACGCTGGCCGGTTCGGCGCGACTCAGGCGGCGCTGGAGGTCGCACCACTGCCTGAAGACTTGCCGGAACTGTCCGAGGCCTTGCCGGAGGACTTGCCGGCGGATTCGCTGGAGGATTTCGACGCATCCTTCTTGCCGCCATCCCCGCCGCCCGTGCCGGCTGATTCTGAACCGCCGCCGCTGGATTTCGGCGGCCCATTATCGCCGGCCAGGTTGCGCTTGCCGTCCTTCTTGAAATCCGTTTCGTACCATCCGCCACCCTTCAGTCGAAACCCGGCCGCCGAAACCAGCTTGGTCAACGACTCCTTGCCGCACTCGGGGCAATGGGTCAGCGGCGCGTCGCTCATCTTCTGCAGTTTTTCGAGCCTGTGGCTGCATTCCCGACACTCATATTCGTAAATTGGCATTGCTTCAAATTCTCGACAGACGGTAGATTGGGGAAATGGCGGCGGGCAGCCGCTTTTTCGAGTCCTTAATCCTGCTATTGTAATTTGCCGACCCGCCCAGCGGCGCGGCAACGAACAGACCGTAGCCCAGGCCCACACTCCCGGATACGCCCGCCAGGAAATGCCGAACCCGACGCCCTCCCTCGATACGCTGGTCAGTCCTGACGCACTCGCCCGGGCCGACGTGCTCGCACGCAGCAACCAGGGCGTGATCTACCGCCTGACCCTCGAAGGGCGGGAACTGGCGGTCAAGACCGCGGCCGGCAAAGGCCCGCTGCTGGCGATCAACCGCCACGCGCTCAAGCGCGAGTTCCGCGCCTACAGCCGCCTCGACGGCGTTACCGGCATACCGCGCTGCCGCGGCCTGGTCGACGGCCGCTTCCTGGTCCTGGACTTCATCGACGCCCGGCCCTTCCGCGACGCACGAACCGGTCCGGAATTCTTCGACCGACTGCTCGATACCATCCAGGCCATGCACAGCCGCGGCGTCGCCCACGGCGACCTCAAGCGCAAGGCCAATCTGATGGTCGATGCACAGGGCCGGCCGGTGCTGCTGGACTTCGGCGCCGCAACGCTGCTGCACTCGGGCTGGCATCCGCTCAATCGGCGACTGTTCGAATTCATGCGCCAGACCGATCTCAATGCCTGGGTCAAGCTCAAGTACGGCGGATATTCCGATGTTTCGGAGGCCGACCGGGTGCTGCTTCGGCGCTCCTGGCTGGAGCGGGTACTCAGCCGATCGCGGCAGTGATGTGGGCAGCCAGGCCGCGTTTTGGGGGCCATTGTGATGTCAAGCCGGCCTGCAGGACCATTGCCCCCGCGCTGCGCTTGCATCGGAGATTGAAATTGAAAGCAAAGAGTGCCCGTCCCGACCGGGGTGCCGTCTGGGTTAGGATCAAGCAATCCGGCCCTCAGCTGAGCCATACAAGATGAAAAGCGACAACAGGACAACCATGGTGATCGCCCTGACCGGCGGCGTAGCCAGCGGCAAGACCGCGGTTTCCGACCGATTCGCCGAACTCGGCGTACCGGTCATCGATACCGACGTGATCGCACGCGAAGTCGTGGCATCCGGCTCCGGCGGATTGGCGGCGATCGAGGCTGCGTTCGGTTCGGACATGATCACCGCCGAGGGCACGCTTGACCGGCCGGCGCTGCGCCGCAAGATCTTCGACGAACCCGGGGCACGAACCCGGCTCGAGGACATCCTCCACCCGCGCATTGCCGAGCAGGCGCGCCGCCGACTGAACGAACTCGACGGGTCTTACGCGATCCTGGTGGTGCCGCTGCTGGTCGAATCGGGCCTGTTTTCCGATGCCGACCGGGTGCTGGTCGTCGACGTGCCCGCCGACGTCCAGATTTCACGTCTGATGCGGCGCGACGGAAGCACGCGGGAACAGGCCGAGGCCATGCTGGCCGCGCAGGCCAGCCGCGAACAGCGCCTGGCGAAGGCCGACGACGTTATCGAAAACACCGGCCCGCTCGAGGAACTGCACCGGCGCGTCGACGAACTCGCCAGAAAATACCACGAACTTTCGGCGCATTGACCCGCTTCGATCATGACCTGGCCGGGCGCCTTCATGGTGCTATTCGTGCCCGGGCTTTTCTTTTTTCAGACAGTCTCGAACTCCGTTTCCTGCCCGGAGCATCAAACATGACGAGGCAGGTTCTGCAGGACCCTGCGAACCGGTTGCGGCAAACCGGCGGCCAGCGCGCGATCGAGCGTGAACCATTCCAGACCGACGCCCTCGGCCACATGCGTCGGGGTGGCATCGACGCGCGCGTGATCGAACGACATGTGCAGGGCGAAGTGCGTGAAAACGTGTCTGAAACTGCGCGGCACGGGCAGGGCTTCCAGGCGTTCGAATTCGATATCGCCGGTCTCGGGCAGGCACCACAGGCCGCCCCAGACGCCGCTGGCGGGACGCCGCACCAACAGCACCCGGTCGGATGCATCGCGCGCGATCACAAAGCGCGAGGCGCGCTCCGGCAGTTCGCGCTTCGGTCGCGGCGTGGGCAACTCGTGCTGGATATTGCGCGCCGCCGCGACACAGTCGGCCACGACCGGGCAGGCATCGCAAGCCGGGGAACGACCGCGGCAAACGATCGCGCCAAGGTCCATGATCGCCTGGGTATAGTCGGCCGCGCGATGGGCCGGCGTTCGATGATCGGCCTCCCGCCAGAGTTCACGTTCCACGGCCGGTGCGCCCGGCCAGCCGCTTATGCCGGCATGCCGGGCGAGTACGCGCTTGACGTTGCCGTCCAGGATCACCGCGCGCCGATCGAATGCCTGGGCGACGATTGCGGCGGCGGTGGAACGGCCGATACCGGGTAGCGCCGTCAAGATGTCTTCGTCGGCAGGAATGCGACCGTCGAGCGTCTGCTGGATTCGACGCGCCGCTGCGTGCAGGTTGCGCGCCCGGGCGTAGTAGCCAAGACCCGACCACAGCGCCAGCACGTCATCGAGTTCGGCCCGGGCCAGCGCTTCCAGGTCGGGAAATCGGCGCATGAATCGATCGAAATAGCCGACGACGGTATCGACCTGGGTCTGCTGCAGCATGATTTCCGAGACCCAGACGCGATAAGCCTGGCGCGGATGCTGCCACGGCAAATCGTGACGGCCGTGTTGCTGCCACCAGGCGAGCAGGCGATCGGCGAAGGTTGGCGGAGCAGTGTTGGGCACGTGGCTTTCAGTTTCAGATGTCAGACAGGCGCGAATTTTCGGCCACGACCGCGAACCGGTGCAGGCCGCCAGCGCCATGATACGGCCCATGGCCGGCAGTCGTGTCGCGTCCAGTCGACGCAGTCGGTTTCGTATTGGTCTGGAAGCATCGTTGCTGGTCGTTTCGGAACACGACAGCGTAGGATCACTGCGCCGGGTGCGTTGCGGCGCCGGACCGGCCGCGCGTCACCATGGGAATCGTGAGCATGGTGCTGAACGTCGCCATCAGCACCAGCGCGGTGAAAGTCTCGTTGCCGATAACGTTCCGATCCAGCAGGATGCTCGCAAAAATGATCAGGATCAACGCCTTGGTCTGCAGCAGCCACCCCACCAGGCGGGCTTCCCCGGGCGGCCAGCCCAGGCGGTGCGCCGCCAACGCGACGCCGGCCAGCCTTCCACCGACGGCGGCTGCAAGCAACGCGATCGCTGCGACCAGTACCACCACCCCACCCAGCGCCCACTCGGTTCTCAGTCCGGTGGAGAGAAAGAACACCGGCATCAGGATCAGCAGGACGTGATGGCGCAACCGGTCCATCGCCGCCTGCCCGAACCACTCCGCTTCCAGCACCGTACCGGCCAGAAACGCGCCGACCATGTAGTGCAGACCCGACCAGTCGCCGGCCAGACCGCAAAGCGCCAGCCACACCAGCGCCAGGAACCAGCGATCGCTTTGCGCCAGCCGCGGCATCAGCTGTCGAAGTCCGATCGCGGCCATCCCGAATGCGAGAAAAAATGAAATTTGACGACCAAGCCGGTCGAAGTCGAGCAGAATCAGTGCCAGAAGCGCCCACACGGCAATGTCTTCCAGGCTCGCATAGCGCAGCACGCGCTGGCCCAGCGGGCGGCGCAGGATATCGAGCTTTTCCATGAACAAAATCAGGATGGGCAGTGCCGTCACCGCGCAGGCCATGCCGATTGCGGCAACGAACTGCCATTCGAGCGCGGCCGGGCCGATCCACTCCGGACTGTGCCACAGCATGATTGCCGCAACGCCACCCCCGGCCAGCATCGGAAAACCGGTTGCCAGCGCCACGGTGGTCACGGTATCGCGGCGCCGCTGCCAGACCTGGTGCAGGTCGAGCTCTATGCCCGCGATCCAGACGAACAGCATCACGCCCCAGGTCGCGATCCCGCCCAGCGCGCCGATCACTTCGGTCGTGAACAGCCACCGGTAGGCTTCGGGAAAAGCGGCACCCAGCAAGCCCGGCCCGAGCACGATACCGGTCAGAATCTGCACCACCACCAGCGGCGCCCAGCGCTCGGTGCGGCCCAGTCGCCATATCAGCCACGGCACGGCCAGGATCACGATAAGCGCGATCAGCATTTTCTCGACCATGGTCATGGCAATCGTTTCCAGGGGCTTCCCGGCCCGGGGCAGGCGATATTATTCACTACTCGCCGGCTGCGTACCTTCGCAGCACCTTTTTCCGGCGACGCCGGCCTTCCGGTTTCGCCGGGACCTTGTGCCCGATAACCTCAGGTCCGCCGGCTACGCCGGCAGCGTGGTCCGGTTGCCGGCGGTCGACTGGACCGTGGTGATGTTCATCAATCAGCGTTGTCGCCTGGATCACTTGCCCTGGTTGGCTGCGCCGCTCGCCGGGGCTGCTTTTTCAGTTGCGCCAGGCTGACACCGGCGGCAACGATCGCCAGTCCGGCAAGGTCGCTTGCGCTCACGGCGTCGCCGAAAGCCAGCCAGGACATCAGCATGGTCACCGGCGGGCCGAGGTAGAACAGACTCGCCACGCGGGTCGCGTCCATGCGTTCGATCAGCTTCCACATCGACGCGTAGGCGCCCAGCGAAACGCCTACGATCAGCCACGCCATCGCGGCAACGAATGCTGGATTCGGATCTGCGTAAAGCCCTTCGATCGCAAGCGCCGGGAGCGTGAACGCCACTGCAGTGGCAAGCGCCTGGTAGAAAAGCCCCAGCATCATCGGTATCCGGTTCGGCCCTTCATCACGCAGCGTGGCACGACGCTCGAGCAGGCTTGCCAGCGTGATTGCAAGCACCGCCCCGAACGGCAGCAGGTATGCCACCATCGAAGCCGTGTCACCCGTATCGACTCGGGCCAGAACGGCGACGGCCACGCCCGCGAAGGCCACGATCAGACCGAGCCACCGGTACCAGGGTACTGACTCTCCAGTAACCACACCGGAAAGCGCACCGGTCGCCATCGGCTGCAACGCGACGACCAGGGCCACGATGCCGGCCGGCACGCCGCGTTGCAGCGCGACGATAACGCAAATCAGCCATGCGCCATGGGCAAGCAGGCCGATCGCGGACTCGAACATCGCAGTCGAAAGACCCGGCCAGCGCAACTGACCGCGAAGCATGAGCACGGCTGCAAGCAGGGCCGCCAGAAGCCAGTAGCGCCAGAACATCAGCGAGAAAGGCGCGGTGAACGGCAGCACGAATTCGGCACCGATGAACCCGGAGTTCCAGAGCAATACGAATGCCAGCGCCAGGCCTGCACGGGAAGCCGTCGCGCCGTTGAATCGGCCGTACATCAGCGCCTGGCGTTCGGCAGCGCCGCCGCCGAATGTCCGCGGATCGAAACCGGCTCGCCGCCGGACGGGTTCAGCGTCCAGACCCGCATGAACTCCGGAAAATCGGTTTACCTGGAATGGCGCGCCCTTGTGCCGGCTTTCCATTGGTTGGATGCAGCAGACTTTCGACCACGATCACGCCCGCTGCTCGGGTGTCATGTTGAATCGTGGCCGGCTGGGCGCGGATCGACAGGACGGGCGAATTGATCATCTGACGAGTGTAGCACCACCGTGCGCGAGCCCGAAGCGAAGGTCGGAACAGCGGCCGGATCGCGGCGCCCGACAGCCGCATCCTCCACGTTCAGTCCGGCGTCTTGCCTGAGATCGGACCGGCGATAGCTGACAGTTCGGCACGCTGACAGCCGCTGCTCAGCATCACGAAGCCAGGCCTTTCCAGGTCATGGCTGGCCTGTCACTGAAGATACGCCGACACCCGGCACGTGGTGCTGCCGAGGGGCAGCGATGGAAATGGCGGAGTATGCGGTTTATACTCCGGGCGCTTTCGACGCGCCCTGGATCAAGGTTCCAGGCGACCGCAACGCGCTGTTTGCCAGTCGAAAAGATACTGACCGACATGAAATATAACGCCAATAATCGGGGACGGACATGCGAGAAATGAACGATGCTGCAATCGAGGGCACTGGCAATACGGTGCGGGTGTTCTTCCTTTCTATCGTTGCAGCTATCGGAGGTTTTTTGTTCGGCTTCGACAGTGGTGTCATCAACGGTACTGTAGACGCTTTGCAACTGGCCTTTGATTCCGACGCCGTCGGTACGGGTTTCAATGTGGCCTCAATGCTCCTGGGCTGTGCCGCCGGCGCTTTTTTTGCCGGAAACCTCGCCGACAAGATCGGCCGAAAGCCGGTGATGATGATGACGGCAGTCGCGTTCATCATAAGCGCATGGGGTTCGGGCATAGCTGTCGATTCACTGCAGTTCGTCCTGGCCCGTGTTCTGGGTGGCTTTGCCGTTGGGGCGGCAAGCATTCTGGCGCCGGCATATATCAGTGAAATTGCGCCGGCCAAGATTCGGGGGCGCCTGGCGACGCTGCAACAGCTGATGATCGTGACCGGGCTTTTTGCCGCGTTCATAAGCAATTACTGGCTCGCGGGCATTTCCGGCGGCGCCAGCGCAGTGCTCTGGGCCGGCTTCCAGACCTATCAATGGATGTTCTGGATGGAAATCGTTCCGGCCTCCATCTTTCTGATCGCGCTTTTCTTCATTCCCGAATCCCCTCGTTATCTTGTTGCAGTCGGAAAACTGGACCGGGCCGAAGCGGTTCTCCAGACGCTGTCCGGCAACGTTGATGCCGAAGCCAAGGTCAACGACATCAAATCGACGCTCATCGAAGGCAACAGGCCCAGCCTGGGTGACATCGTGAGCAAATATACGGGAAGAATCCACCCGATTGTGCTGGTGGGCGTCGGGTTGGCAGCACTGCAGCAGTTCACGGGCATCAACGTCGTTTTCTATTACGGCGCCACGCTCTGGCAGGCCGCCGGATTCACCGAAGAGAATGCGCTGTTGCAGAACGTGATCAGCGGGTCGGTGAATGTCGTCTTTACCTTCGTCGCCATCGCGCTGGTCGACAAGGTCGGACGAAAGCCGCTATTGCTTGTCGGCGCCCTGGGTCAGGCCGTCATGCTCGGCGCGCTTGCGCTTCTCTTCGGCACGGCGGGCGTAGACGCCAGCGGCGACCTGGCACTTGAAGGAAACAACGGCCTGTATGCACTGCTGGCGGCCAACGCCTATATCGCGTTTTTCGCATTCTCCTGGGGCCCTGTCATGTGGGTGATGCTGGGCGAGATGTTCCCGAACCAGTTCCGCGGCGCCGCACTGGCATTTTGCGGGCTGGTACAGTGGGGTTCGAACTTCCTGATCACCATGACGTTCCCGATCATGCTGGCCGGTATCGGCCTCGGCTTCTCTTACGGCATTTACGCCATGTTCGGGTTGATTGCCTACATTTTCGTCAGAAAATTCGTCAACGAAACCAAGGGGCGCACGCTCGAGGATCTGTCCAGGGAGGCTCAAGACTAGTAGGCCATACGCCTCTTTCCTCATTGGTCGAAGGCCCGGCAATCGAAAAGCTGCCGGCCGTTCCTTGTCGAACCCCGGCGTCAGAGCGCCAGCTGTAAAGATCAGCATCGGGCCGCCCGGAATCCGACGGACGCACGCATCACTGCGGGCCGGCTCCGAAAAGGCGGGTTTCGCTCAGGCGTCTGGCGAAATCCATGTCACGCCGTCACGGCGAATCGAGCTGCCGCACCGCGGCGCCAGCCAAGGCTGAGCCGGAACCGGAAAAAATCCATTGCAGATTTGAAAAAGCCGATTGTTAGCGCTGTCATTTTGAATTATCATCACCGCTCGCAGGTTTTTTGCCCAGACCAAGAAGCTCGGACACCGCCGAATTTTCGAACCAGCCACCCGGGGATGAATGGTGACGCAGAAAAGACGACAGCGGCCGAATACCGGCAGAGTCACCATCGACGACGTCGCCGAACATTCCGGTGTATCGATCAAGACCGTCTCGCGTGTCTTGAACAACGAGCCTAATGTTCGGCCCTCGACGCGCGCGCGCGTCGAAGCCGCGGTACGCGCGCTGGATTATTCCCCCAATCCGTCCGCCCGCGGGCTTGCCGGCACTCAATCCCGGATGATCGGGCTGATTTATGAAAACCCCAGCCCCAATTACCTGTTTCGGGCCATTACCGGGGCGCTGGAAGCCTGCAAGGCGGCCGGATACAGCCTCTCGCTTCAGACGACGCCACCGGGCTCGCTTGATCTCGCCGAAAGCGTGACCCAATTCGTTTCCCGCTCGCGCGTCGATGGCTTGCTGCTGATTCCGCCGGTCGGCGACGTTCAGTCGGTGCTGGACGCCCTTGAAGAGCGACGCCTGCCCTATTCGCGCGTCGCACCGCTGGACGGTCGCCCGGGCCTCGGGGTTTCGGTGGACGATCTCCACGCATCGGCCCAGGTCGTGGCCCATCTCGCCGACCTCGGCCACCGACGCATCGGCTTCATCAGCGGCCATCCGGATCACGGGGCCACGCAAAGCCGGCTCGAGGGCTATCGCCTGGGCTTGCTGCGCGCCGAGCTGGAGTACGACCAGACGCTGATCTTCGAAGGTTTTTTCGATTCTGAATCAGGTCGCCGCGCCGGTGAGTATTTCCTGGCCATGCAAGATCCGCCTACCGCGATCTTCGCCAGCAACGACGAAATGGCTGCGGGATTGCTGCAAGTCGCTCACGAACAGCGCTGGTCCATTCCGGCGCAACTGTCGATCGCCGGGTTCGATGACACGCCGCTTTCACGAACCGTCTGGCCGCCGCTGACCACGGTTCATCAACCGATTCGACACATGGCGCTACGCGCCACCGAGCTGTTGCTGGAACGAATCGGTGCGCAGGACGATTCGGACCGGAGCGACCGCGTCTCCCGAATCGAAGTATTCGATGCGCCCCTCGTCGTGCGGGGCACCACGGCACCGCCCGCCGAACCGGCCAGCGCCTCACTCAAATCACTTTCAGAGCCCACCTCATAATGATGCATAAAGATTTTTTGCGTTCCAAACTCGTGTTACCGATACACGCCGTGGCGCTGGCCACAATCATCACCAGCTCGCTGCTGATCATCGCCGGATGCTCCGCCGAGCCGTCTGCGCACTGGCCGAAGGCCACACCGACGCCGGACGCCGAAACCGAGCGCTTCATCGACGACATCCTGGAGCGGATGTCGCTGGAGCAGAAGATCGGGCAGATCATCCAGGCCGAAATCCAGCACGTCTCGCCCGCCGAGGCCCGGGAATTCGGCCTCGGTTCGGTACTCAACGGCGGCGGTTCGTTCCCGGGCCTCGATCGCCGCGCGTCGATCGCACAGTGGACAGCGCTTGCGTCCGAGTTCCAGCAGGCCAGCCGGCAGCCGATGGACGAAGCCCTGCCCGCGATTCCGTTGCTGTGGGGCACCGACGCGGTGCACGGCCACAACAACGTGTTCGGTGCGACGATCTATCCTCACAATATCGGTCTCGGCGCAACCCGGAATCCGGCCCTGGTCGAGGCAATAGGCCGCGCCACGGCCGCCGACGTCGCGGCAACGGGGATCGACTGGACCTTCGCACCGACACTGGCCGTCGCGCGCGACCTTCGCTGGGGACGCGCCTACGAAAGCTTCTCGAGCGATCCCGAACTGGTCACCGAACTCGGCCGGGCGGCCGTGATCGGCATTCAGGGCGCGCCTGGCGAGAACTGGCTGGGCGAGGACAGGGTGCTGGCCACGGCAAAGCATTTCGTCGGCGACGGCGGCACGCATGAAGGCATCGACCAGGGCGACACCCGGCTCCCGGAATCCGAGCTCGCCGCGATTCACGGACTGCCGTACGGCGCCGCGCTGGACGCCGGCGCCCAGACCGTCATGGCCTCCTTCTCGTCGTGGAACGGGCGCAAGTTGCACGATCACGGCTACCTGTTGACCGAGATACTGAAGGGGCGGATGGGTTTCGACGGCTTCGTCGTCGGCGACTGGAACGGCCATGGGCAGATTCCCGGCTGCAGCGTAACCGACTGCGTGCCGGCGCTGGAGGCCGGCATCGACATGTTCATGGTGCCCGAGGACTGGCGAGAATTCAGGACCACGATGCTCGAACACGCACGCAACGGACGCCTGCCCATGGAACGGCTCGACGACGCGGTGCGGCGAATCCTGCGGGTCAAGAAGCGTGCGGGCCTGTTCGAGGGTCCGACCCAGGGCACCGACGCCCTGCCCGATCAGGCGGCGCACGCGGCACTGGCCAGACGCGCAGTTCGCGAGTCACTGGTGCTGCTCAAGAACGACGGCCAGGCGCTCCCGATCGACCCGCGCCAGCGGATCCTGGTGGTCGGCGACGGCGCCGACGACATCGGCAAGCAGTCGGGCGGCTGGACTCTCGACTGGCAGGGCGTCACCGATACCAACGCAAGCTTCCCCAACGGACAGTCGATCTTCGGTGGGATCGCCGAACAGGTCCGCGCCGCCGGCGGCACGGTTCACCTGGGCGAGACCGGCGCGATCGAATTCGATCCGGACGTCGTGATCGTCGTGGTCGGGGAAGACCCGTATGCCGAAGGCCAGGGCGATATCGTCACGCTGGAATTCCAGCCAGGATCGCGCGAGGCGCTTGACCTGCTCGAGCGCGTGGGTGCGCTGGAAACACCCATCGTCACGGTATTTATTTCGG
>Ga0102926_1002297_pt1 | contig 11129 bp, 9 predicted proteins | sample SalPonR1_A_D2_MG_FD_78173 | JGI IMG/M metagenome (GOLD analysis project Ga0102926, IMG submission 78173) | Salt pond soil microbial communities from South San Francisco under conditions of wetland restoration - Salt Pond MetaG R1_A_D2_MG | ecosystem: Environmental > Aquatic > Marine > Intertidal...
AAAAATATCACAAAAAAATGCGCTCTGATGGCGACGTCCTACTTTCGCGGCGCGAAGCCGCTATCATCGGCCTAGGAGTATTTCACTACTGAGGTCGGAATGGGATCAGGTGGGACAACTCCAGTATCGTCGCCATCACAACGCACTTTTTAATTACAAAAAATAATTTTTATTCAATAAGCATTAGATGCCAACTAATAAAACTCAAACAAGCGTTGAGTTTATTAGTACTTCTCGGCTGAACACTTTACAGTGCTTACACCTGAAGCCTATCAACCTAGTCGTCTTCTAGGAACTCATGGATTCTTATCTTAAGGTGGGCTTCGTGCTTGAGATGCTTTCAGCACTTATCCCGTCTCGACGTAGCTACCCAGCGGTGCTCCTGGCGGAACAACTGGTACACCAGAGGTCAATTCATTCCGGTCCTCTCGTACTAGGAATGAGTCCTTTCAAAATCCGAAACGCCTACAGCAGATAGAGACCAACCTGTCTCACGACGGTCTGAACCCAGCTCGCGTAAGTTTTTAATTGGCGAACAGCCAAACCCTTGGGACCTTCTTCAGCCCCAGGATAACTTGAGCCGACATCGAGGTGTCGAACAGGGCCGTAGATGTGGACTCTCGAGCCCTACCAACCTGTTATCCCCGGAGTAACTTTTATTTGGTGTCTCCCGCGATTCTATGAACCACGGTCGGTTCACTAAGCCCCTCTTTCGAGACTGCGCGACATAGCCGTCTTGCAGTATAAAAGCTGACTTGTGGCTTTATCCTATCACTCCGATTTCCATCCGGAGTTAGTCAACCTTATGGACGCCTCCGTTACCATTTAGGAGGCAAGCGCCCCACTTAAACTACCTCCCAGACACTGTTTCGATAGTTATTTACACTATCCGATTAGAACTGAGACCATTAAAGAGTGGTGTTTCATGGACGACTCCATCTGATCCGAAAATCAGACTTCAAAGTCTACCACCTACGCTATGCATTAATGACCAAAGCCCAATATCTGGTCGTAGTAAAGCTTCCGGGGTCTTTTCGTCTTGCTGCAGGTAACCGGCATCTTTACCGGTATTGCATTTTCACCGAGCACTTTGTTGAGACAGCTCTCCAGCCGTTACGCCTTTCATGCGGGCCTGAACTTACCAGGCAAGGGATTACGCTACTTTAACACGGTTAGAGTTACCGCGGACGTTTACCGAGGCTTCGGTCGGTTAGCTTCTCTCCGAAGAGAAAAACCGCCAAACTTGACCTTACGGCACTGGTCAGGCGTCAGCCCCTATACATCCTATTACTAGTTAGCAGGGACCTGTGTTTTTGATAAACAGTCGCCAGAGAATCGCTCGCTGCGTCCTAAGTAAAAATTACTTAGGAAGTCCTTATTGCGAACTTACGGACGCTTTTTTGCCGAGTTCCTTAACAAAGTTTAACTCGTTCCCCTTAGTGCATTTGCACTCGCCTACCTGTGTCGGTTTTGCGGTACGGTACCGAATAAAGAGTATAGAAGGAACTTTTCTAGGAATGATGCTCGTCCAAATTCCTCTTCCCGTAGGAAGAAGTTTTGGCTTTTCTTGGGCAAAGCCCTTAAAAAACCAACTTGAATCCAATAACAAGTTTGGAGTACTATCATTCGCATTCCCTTTTCTTTAATCGGTGGGACGGAATATTTACCGTCTGTCCATCAGCGACTCCTTTCGGATTAACCTTAGGACCGCCTAACCCTTGGATGACAACCATTGCCAAGGAAACCTTAGGCTTTCGGGGTTCAGGATTTTCACCTGAATTGCGGTTACTCATGCCAACATTCTCACTTCTCCTCGCTCCACAGTTTCTTCCAAAACTGCTTCGGTGCCAGAAGAACGCTTCCCTACCGGTTAGATTAAAAAATCTAACCTCCTGTCTTCGGTAGTAGACTTTAGTCCCGGAAATCTATAGCGCAAAGTTTCTTAATTGGTAAGCTATTACGCACTTTTTAAAGGACAGCTGCTTCTAAGCAAACCTCCCGACTATCTACGAAACTTCACTACCTTGCTTACACTTAGTCTACATTTAGGGACCTTAGACGAGGATCTGGGCTGTTTCCCTTTCGACCATGAAGCTTAGCCCTCACAGTCTGACTGTCAGATTAAATTTTTTGGAATTCGGAGTTTGATTGGGTATGGCGAGCAAAAAGCCCAGCCATATCCATTCAGTGCTCTACCTCCAAAAAGGAACCTCTGACGCTAGCCCTAAAACTATTTCGGGAAGAACCAGCTATTACCAGGCCCGATTGGCTTTTCACCACTTACCACAGATCATCCCAAGGTTTTGCTGCACCTACGGGTTCGGACCTCCTCTTGGGTTTAACCAAGATTCATCCTGTCCATGGTAAGATCGCCTGGTTTCGGGTCTTATCCATACTGCTTTTGTCGAGCTGTTAACCCTCGCTTTCACTACGCTTTCTAGAGAAACTCTAGTTAAACTGAGCAGTATAAATAAACTCGTTGGCTCGTTCTGCAAAAAGCACCCCGTCACCTCCCGAAGGAGGCTCCGAGTCTTTGTAAGTTATTGGTTTCAGATTCTATTTCAACGCCCTCACCGGGCTTCTTTTCACCTTTCCCTCACGGTACTAGTTCACTATCGGTGATATTGAGTATTTAGCCTTACCCGATAGTTCGGGTAGATTTAGACCAGGTTCACTTCCCTGGCCCTATTCAGGAATAAATCTCGATAAGTTAAATTGTTTTCGTCGACGGGACTATCACCCTCTATGGTTCTCACTTTCCAGAGAGATTGAACTAACAATTTAGCTTGCCGGCCACAAAAGTGGCAACGACCTATCCTACAACCCCTACAACTGAGCAAAGCTCTAGTTCTAGGTTTGGGCTCTTTCCTGTTCGCTCGCCGCTACTAAGGAAATCTCTTCGATTTCTTTTCCTCCGCTTACTGAGATGTTTCACTTCAGCGGGTTTGCTGTCTAAAAGACTGTCTTAGTTAAATCCTAAGACGGGTTACCCCATTCGGAAATCTCCGGATCAAAGGTTGCTACGCACCTCCCCGAAGCTTATCGCAGCTAAGCCGCGTCCTTCATCGCCTCAATATCCCAAGGCATCCGCCAATAACATTTAAAAATAACCGCTTGTTTCAATATATTAGTTGGCAACTAATAATTATTGAACAAATTATTTTTTTGATACTTAATTTTTTTGATACTTGATGTTTTCCGTATTCAATTTAAAAGAGCTGAATTTATTCAGCTTATATATTGTAACAAATATAAAAGCCTTGTCAACAAAATTCAAAATAAAAAAAGAAAGAACCCCGGTTTTATAACCAGGGCTTAAATTAAATAAAATAAAATTATTTTTTTTGCTTGATGTCAAAAAACAATTTTGCTTTAGTATAAAAACAACGGCTGTTTACGTTTATTTTTGATAAATCAAGTTCGTCGTTTTCGTTTCTAAAAAGTTTTGTTCTCTTACTCAAGCAGATAAAAAATAATTGATTACCTCTCTCTTTTGTCCATTGATAACAAGGATATATAAATACTTCTTCTTTTGGTGAATAGTATTTTTCTCCCGAATCATAATAAAAAAGTTTTAAATGACCTTCTTCATGATTTTTACATTTCTTTTCATGAGTAGAAAATATTTTCGGGCTTCCAATTTCGTCAAGAACAATACTGATGTCAACTTCTTGATCTTGAGGAACACAAATTCTAAGAGGAATATCGATAACCGGACTTTTCTCAAAACAATAAATAGTATAACAATCAACATTTTTAAAACTCATAATTACCTCCTTTATCCATAATTGGATTTTCTTTTTTGATTAAAACTTTTTTGTCATAATAAATTTTAATATCATTCTTTAGACTGTTTGCGTGTTTAATCTCCTCCTCGGCTCCTTCCGAATATCCATCAAGTCGCAAGATAATTTGTGAGCGTTCAATCATCCATAAATCTAATTTCATCCAAAAGCTTCGGGGCTGAGGAGTTATAGCGTCCCAAATTACACTTAAGTGTGGAATATAAACACAAAACCCGGCTTCCATTAATTCATTAGCAACGCGAATTGCTTTATTCATATTTTTAGAAGCAACTCCCGACGAATATATCGGGCCAGAGATATAAACCAATTTTCTTTTTTTCATTATTCCCTCCTTTCTTTATTTTATTTAATTATTAAAAGAACAACTTATTTTATATTTTAACACAACTTTAAATATTGTCAAAAAAGATTCTTCTCTCTAATTCGTCGACTAATATTATAAATATTTCCCGCCCCCATTAAAACTAAAACATCGCTATTATTAGGAGCTCGTCGACAATAATTATAAATATCTTTATAAGGTAAATATTTAACCGGGCCAATTGTTTTTTGAGCAATTTTAGAACTATTAATTAAACAATTCTCTTCTTCCTGTCCGGGGGCTTGATAGATATCCGTTAAAATAAATTTATCAACTATTTTATCTTCTAGAATCAAGCGGAATGTTTTTTTAAATTCTTCTAAAAAATAATAAACTTGTTTATATTGATGAGGTTGAAAAATAAAATGTATTTTCCGATCGGGGTATTTTTGACGAACGGTTTTTAGAGTTTCTTTTACTTCGGTAGGATGGTGACCGTAATCGTCACTAAGCGTCAGGTTTTTTCTATTAAATTTAATTTCGTGTTCTTCAAAGCGTCTTTCCACTCCGCGATACCTTCGAAGACCACTTATAATTATGTCCTTTGGGATATTTAAAGCACGCCCAAGAGAAAAACTCGCTAAGGCATTATATAAGTTATATTCTCCGGGATTGTCTAGTAATTCCTTTAAGGTTTCTTTCTCGGACTGTAAAAAAGAAAAAGGCCGTTGATCTTTTTGAGGAAATTTTTTAACTAACTGACAAACATCTTTATCATCACGATTAAAAACAATTTTTCCGTCACGAGGAAGATGGTCTAAATATTTCCGGAAACTTTTTTTTAATTTTTTAAAGCTTTGATAGTAATCTAAATGATCTGGTTCTAAGTTTGTTAAAACAATAATTGTGGGCCAATAATTTAAAAAAGTTTCTTTAAATTCATCAGCTTCTATTATTAAATATTGACTAGTTCCTAATTTAAAATTACCTTCCGGAAATTGTTTTGTCTTTGTGCCAATAATTATTGTGGGGTCTAGGCCGGCCTCCTCAAGAATTGCCGCACTCATTGCCGCCGTTATGCTTTTTCCGTGAGTTCCAGAAACAGCAATTGTAGTATAAGGAACGGTAATTTCTCCAAGAGCTTGCGGATAACTTAAAACCCGACAAAACTGCCGAGCTTTTTGAAGTTCGGGGTTATCGTATTGGATAGCATTACTGTAGATAACAAGATCAACATCTTCAGGAAGATGCTCAGCTTTATGAGGACCAATATTAATAAGAACACCTCTTTTTTTAAGTTCCGTCGTTGTTTTGGATTCACATAAATCCGACCCCGCTACTAAATAATTTTGACTTAAATAATATTTAGCTAAGGCGGAAACACCAATCCCTCCAATACCAATAAAATAAATTTTATTCATCTTAAGATGATAGATTAACTTTTTCTAAAGTTATATATCGTGGCCCATTAGAAGATAATTTGCTTTCGATAACCTCGAAATTATCAATTTCAACCTGAAAATTAACTTTATCTTCAACGGTTGGTTTTTCGTAAGGATTCATTCTTTTCCAGGCCCATTTTTTTAAACGGGCTAAAGTTATATGAGGAATAAAATCATGTTTATCAGAACCATAATAAAGACGGGCGTTATGCAATTCTGTTTTTAAAGATTCTCGAAGTTTTTTTAAAGAGTCGGATTTTTTTCCTTCCGCCCAAATTAACTTTGGAATTTCTTCTTTAGGAGGAGCGTAAGTTACTTTTTTAAAAAATATTGAAAAAGGATTAAATTTTTTTTCTACCTCATGAACTGTTTCTACTGTTTTTCCAACTTGATCTTCTCGTAAACGTCCTAAAAACAACAAAGTCATATGAAGATTCTCTTCTTCGACCCACTTCGCAGGAAGTTCATTCCATTTATTTTGATAAGTAGCAAGTTGTTTTCGTAAGCCGGCGGGTAATCTAACGCCTAAAAAAATTCTTCGACGAGCCATATTTGATAAATATTAAAATTAATTATTGTTAATTTTTCGTTCTTCTAAAGCGCTTTTTAAAGTTTGTGAATCGGCGTATTCTAATTCAGCTCCTCGTGGTAAACCCTGTCGAAGCTGACTTATCTTAACATTCGTTTTGGATAGTTGTTTTTTTAAAAAATTAATTAAAGCTTGTCCTTCAGGAGTAGAGTTTATTGCTAAAATTACTTCTTTAATTTCAGAATTATTTTTAATTCTCTTTAGTAAAACGGTCAATCGTTTTTTTAATTTTGAAGAGTCAAAGAATAGTCGAGCTTCACCGATAATAAAATAAAGACCTCGGTAAGATTGAATTTTTTCAATAGAATTTAAATCAGCTTCTTTCTCAACTATACATAGTAATGATGAGTCACGTTTTTCATTTCGACAAATAGGACATAATTCTTTATCTTGACGCCTATCAAAAGGTTTAAAACAATTTTGACATAATTTGATATCGTGAAGTTCTTGAAGGCTATTCTGAAAAGCTTTAATCTTCTCTTCCGGAGAATGAACTAAATAAAAAGCATAACGAGTCGCTGTTTTAGGACCCACTCCGGGTAATCTTCGTAATTCTTGTATTAATTTCTGAACCGGTTGCGGATAACTCATTAATTTTCTTTTTCTAAATTACGGAAAGTTGTTTTTGGTTTATCAAAGAATAATTCTACTCGACCGATGGGACCATTCCGGTGTTTTCCAATAATTAAATCAGCAATATTTTCTCGAGGAGTATCTTCTTTATAAAAATCTTCTCGATAAATAAACATAACGACATCGGCGTCCTGTTCAATAGATCCACTTTCTCTTAAATCCGACAAACGAGGAATATGAGGAGTTCTTTTTTCAACCGCTCGTGATAATTGTGATAAAACTAAAATAGGAACATTAAGTTCTTTTGCTAACGATTTTAAGGATTTAGAGTTTTGAGTAACTTGTTGGACTATACCAACACTCGAGTCAAGAGGTTGCATTAACTGTAAATAATCAATAATTAATAACCCAAGACCATGTTGTGATTTTAAGCGACGAGCCATTGCTCTCATTTGAAGAACATTTGTCGCGTGAACATCATCAATAAACAAGGGGGCTTCCGATAGAGTTCCTAATGCTTCTTGAACTTTTGTAAAATCATTTACTTCTCCTTTTTCAGACAAACGACCCGTTCTTAATTTCCATAAATTAATATCTGCTTGTGAAGAAATGAACCGATCAATAATTTGGTCTTCCGACATTTCTAAACTAAAAATACCCACGGGAATATTTTCAAAAACGGCCACATTACGAGCAATATTCAAAGCCAGCGCACTTTTTCCCATACTCGGGCGAGCCGCTAAAATAATAATATCTGATTTTTGAAGACCGGCTAACATGTCGTCAACTTTACGAAATCCAGTTGGAATTCCTCGTAAACCCTCCTCATGTTTTGATAATTTATCAATTCGATCAAAAGTTTCTTCTAATCCTTCGCTAAGAGGACGAAATCTTTGATGAAGGGATTTTTGAGCAATTTTAAAGATATGTTGTTCAGCTTTATCTAGCAAGACATCACTATTTTTATCTTCCTGAAAAGCTAATCCTTCAATTCGATGAGAGGCTTGTAAAAGATCACGTAAAATTCTTTTTTTCTGAACAATTTTAGCATAACTTTCAACATTGCTAGCTGTCGGCACAGAATTAGTTAGCTCAGCGAGATAACTACGTCCCCCGATTTTTTTTAATTCTTTTTTCTCTTGGAGTTTATTTGATAAACTCAAAATATCAATCGGTGATGATTCTTGAAATAAATTTAAAATAGCACGATATATCTTTTGATGTCGCGGGTGATAAAAATCATTTTCTGATAAATAATGAGCTACTTTATTAATAGCTTCTCCATCAATTAACAAAGATCCCAATAAAGATCTTTCGGCTTTAATATTTTGCGGAGGTTTTTTATGAGTATTTTTTTTATTCATGTTTTTATTATAAAACTATCTATCCTTTTTATCAATTATTAGCTGGATAAACTTGTGTTCCTTGATCGGTGTCTTCAATTTCATATCCATGACGACGAATTTTTTGTCGAACTTGATCAGCTTCCGACCAGTTTTTAGACTTTCTTAATTTTTCTCTTTTTGTAACTAATTTTTTTATCATTTCTGGAATTTCTTCGGTTTGTGACGCTTTTTCATTAATTTTAATTCCTAGAACCTGGTCCATATTAATAAATAATTGATAAATTTCTTGAGCTTTCGAAGAACTTATTTTTTGATCATTAACTTCTTTATTAACTTCCCGAACAAGATTTAAAACGACTGCCAAAGCTTCCGGTGTGTTAAGATCATCTTTTAACGCTTGACGAAATTCTTTTTTATAATTTTTAATCTTTATACCGGAGTTACTCTTCTCTTCTCCAGTCTCTGCTATTTGGCGAATTTTTTGAACCGTTCGATATATTTTTTCTAAATTGCTTTGAGCTTGCTCTAAACTTTTAAAAGTAAAATTTTGTTCTTTTCGATAATGAGCAGAAAAGATTAAAAGGCGAAAGGCTAACGGGTGGTATCCTTTCTGTTCTAATTCGCCAATAGTATAAAAATTCTTTTCTGATTTTGATATTTTTTCACTGTTTATTTTTAAAAAATTAATATGAAACCAGTAATTAGCCATTAATTTATCATAAGCAGCTTCGGATTGGGCAATTTCGTTTTCATGATGAACGCCAATATGATCAACTCCACCAGTATGAATATCAAAAGGTTGTCCTAAATACTTCGTTGATAAAACGGAACATTCAATGTGCCACCCCGGAAAACCAACTCCCCAGGGCGAATCCCATTCTTGCTGACGTTTTTCATTTTTAGGAGAAAATTTCCAAACAGCAAAATCGGTAGGATTTCTTTTTTCTTCAGAAAGCTCAATACGAGCTCCCGCTTTCTTTTCTTCTAGTTTTTGTCCGGATAATTTTCCATAATTTTTAAATTTCGCCGTATCAAAATAAATTCCATCCGAAGTTTTATAAGTATAACCTTTTATCTCTAAAATCTTTACTAAAGACACCATTTCTTCAATATGCTGAGTAGCGCGAGGCATTTTTTCCGGAAGAGAGATATTTAATCTTTGTTGGTCTTTTTTAAAGGCATTAATATAAAAATCAGTAATTTGCGAGGCGGTTTTTCTTTCTTGTCGAGCTCTTTTTTCAACCTTGTCTTGTCCTTGGTCAGCGTCACTAGTTAAATGGCCGACATCAGTTAAATTCATAACCTGTTTTACATCATAACCGATGTATTCTAAAGTTCTTTTTAGAAAATCCGCTACCAGAAAAGAACGCCAATTGCCAATATGAGCATAATCATAAACCGTCGGACCACAATTATACATTGTTATCTGATCCGGGTTAATTGATTTAAATTCTTCTTTTTTATTAGTTAAAGTATTATAGAGTTTCATGCTCTTCAAAATTATTTCTAAATTAATTATAACACTAAAAAACAATTTTTTTTAGCTTTCTTGTATTAAAAAACCGAACCTTTTAAAGTTCGGCTAAATAATCTTTATTTTTCAATACTTTTTATTTCAACCGCTGTATAAGGTTGACGGTGTCCTTTCTTTTTTCGAGATCGTTTCTTGGGTTTGTATTTAAAAACAACCACTTTCTCGTGCTTCCCTTGTTCAAGAACCTCCCCTTTAACTGTTGCTTTCTTAAGAAAAGGCTTTCCAATTTCGGGATCTTTCCCCTCTTCTTGAACTAAAAGAACATCATTAAACTCAATCTTGTCGCCGGCTTTTTTCTCGGCAATTTTTTCAACTTTTACCACGTTACCCGGAAAAGCTAAATATTGTTTTCCGCCAGTTTTAAAAATAGCAAAAGTTTTTTTATTTTTTTTAGTTTTCTTTTTCTTTGAAGTCATCTTGTTTTAAATGAATAATTTTTTTAATTTTAAGTGATAAATTATTATGAGTGTGTTGAACTTTTTCTAAAATATTACGAGCATTCTTCAGGTGATTAAACAGTGTTCCTAGTTGAGAATCAACTTTATCTAAATCCTGACGAAAGGTTTTTGCCTCTTGAAGAATTTTAAATGAAGTTTCTTCCACCTGGGCCTGCTCTAGTCCTAACAATATCACTCTTAATAGATAATTAAAAGTGTTTGGTGAGCATAAATACACCTTTTTTTTATTCCCATACTCAAGTAAATTTGGGAAATTCATAATTATTTCGTAATACAAAGCTTCTGAAGGTAAATACATTAGAGAAAAATCAACCGTATTTTCTCCGGGACGAATGTATTTTTCACTAATATGACGAATTCTTTTTTTTATCCCGCGCTTAAACTTTCCTTTCCAAGATTTTTTATTCTTTTCCGAAGCCTCTTTCATTTTATGAAAAGTTTCGAGCGAGTATTTAGAATCAATAGGAATTAACCCCGACTCGGTTTTAATAATAGCATCCACAATTAAACCTTCTTTAAACCGATATTGAGTTTGGTATTTAGATTGCGGCAAAATTTGACGCATTAAATCCTCCAACATTTGTTCTCCTAAATTTCCTCGTAGTTTCGGAGATTGAAATATTTTTTGGATATCTTGAACGTGACTTCCTATTTCATGAACAACACCAAGTTCTTTTTGAAGGTTAATATACGAATCTTGAGCTCGATATAAAGCTTCTTTAATTTCTTGATGTTGATCGCGAGACCGTTGATCAACTTCTTTTTTCAAATTATGAATTTCTTCTTTTAAACGATCTTCTTTCCTTCTATATAAAAAAATAAATACAAGGCCGCCGCCAATAATTAAAATTCCCAAAACTATATTTAAAAGAATTAACTCATCCATATCAACAATATTTTAATATATTTTACTAAAAATAACAACTTTCTCCTTAATGCGAGTTATCATCTTCTTCATAATGCTCGCGATGAGGACGAATTTTTCTTAACCAGCGACGAATCCGAAATTTTAAAACTTCCCACCAGCAAGCTTTTTTCTCAATTCCAATAATGTTTCGGAATCGACATTCAATTTTTAGT
>Ga0102926_1002298_pt1 | contig 11125 bp, 7 predicted proteins | sample SalPonR1_A_D2_MG_FD_78173 | JGI IMG/M metagenome (GOLD analysis project Ga0102926, IMG submission 78173) | Salt pond soil microbial communities from South San Francisco under conditions of wetland restoration - Salt Pond MetaG R1_A_D2_MG | ecosystem: Environmental > Aquatic > Marine > Intertidal...
GCCACCGCCGAAGAACACCGCCGCCCGTTTCGCGTGGTCAGCTGGAAATATCCAACCCCCTCCTGCGAGGCCCCGTTATAATCGGGGTTGAAAGGGTAACCCGCCTCCTGCGCGGCCGCGACCCATGCATCGCAGATCGGACGTTGCAGGCGCATGTTCGACACCGACAATGGCCCTTGGTCGCCGTGAAACTCATCGGCCCCGCGTTCCTGGTTTTCCGAGCGTTTGAACAGCGGCAAAACCTCGTCCCAGCCCCAGCCCGGATTGCCCATCTGCTGCCACCGGTCATAGTCTTCGGGCTGCCCCCGCACGTAGAGCAACCCATTCAGAGATGATGACCCGCCAAGCACCTTCCCACGCGGCCAGTCCAACTGCCGCCCGTTCAATCCCGGGTCGGGTTCCGTGCGATAACACCAGTCGACCGAAGGGTTGTGCATGGTCTTGAAGTAACCCACGGGGATATGAATCCACGGGTTCCAGTCACGCCCGCCCGCTTCCATCAAAACGACCTTGATGGACGGGTCCGCCGAGAGACGATTCGCCAGAACGCAGCCCGCCGAGCCAGCGCCAACGATGACGTAATCTGCTGTAATCTCGGACATTTCTGACCTCCCGACGATGACCTTTGACCTTCGAAAAGATTTTCCTTGCCAGATTGAACATAGTTCTATCAATATTGAGACTGCAAGTATCAAAATTGCACAACATGGGAGGAGACCATGAAAGTATCGAAAACCCTGGGAGGGATATCCCGCCGGGACCTTTTCCGTCTTTCCGGCCAATTCGGCCTGTCATCGGTTCTACTTGGGGCAGGGGCGCTGACGGGCGCTGCAACACTGCCCAATCTCGCGAAAGCCGCAGAAAGCACCTATGATAAACGCTTCGCGAAAGAACCCAAGCATACCCTGAAGCTGGGTGCCGCGGGCTTCAATGTCCGCAACCTGTTGATCGAACGCGCTGGCGTTCTCACCTTCGCCCGCGATCTGGAGGAGCGTACCGAAGGTGAAATTCGTGTCGAATTCATCGGCGACAATCAGATCTGCGGACAGCTCAACTGCGTTGAGAAAACCCAGTTGGGCGTGGTGGATATGTATTCCGCCTCGACGCAGAACTCGGCTGGCGGCGCGCCTTACCTGAACGTGCTGGACTACGCCTATATGTTCCCCAGCCGCGCGTCGCAGTACCACTTCCTCTACAGTCCGGAATCGCAAACCGTGCTGCGCGATCCGATGGAGAAACGCCACGGCATCAAGTTCCTGTTCAGCCATTGCGAGTTGCGCGGCATCCAGATGGGCCAGTCCTTTGCCGACAAACCCACAGTTACCAAGCTCGAGGAACTCTTTGGCACCAAGAACCGCGTGACCGGCACACAGTTGGGCCGCATCGCGATGCAACAACTCAACCTCAATCCGGTGCCGGTGGCGTGGGAAGAAACGCTCGATGGCCTCAAGCAGGGCCTGATCGACGGCGCGGAAACATGGGCGTCTGCTGTGGCCTACGCCAACATGGCCCCGGTGGTCAGCCAATCGGTCGATCTCAAGTTCTTCTGCGGGACCGAGCACACCGCGATGAAGGCCAGCGTCTTCGACGAAATGGAGCCGCATCTGCAAGATGCGATCATGGAGTCGTCTTATCTGGCGCAGGTTTATTGTCAGCACGCCAACGAGGCGGCACTGGTCAACACCGTGGGCTTCTCGGATCCGCAGCTTCCCGGCACCATCTTCGCCGAGAACAACGTGCGCAACGCCTTCCTTGCCGACGATCAGATCAAGATGGCCGAGGAAATGTGTTCGCCCGAGTTCAACCCCGAGCCTTGGGCGCAATGGCGCGAGCGGATCAACAACTGGTCGGGTGGTCTGGACACCTACAAGATGATCTACGACGTCGCGCGTCAGATTCCCAAAGACACGCTGGCCGAAAACGTCGAGCCCCGCCGCTGGTGGCGTTCGGCCTGATCTGGCAAACTTTGAACCGGGCCATTCCACGCGTGTGGCCCGGTATCATAAGGCGGCACGAAAAAGACCGCCTCGACATACGGCAACCCAAAGGGAGGACTGGGCATGACCGGCTGGTTTCAGGGCACGGGGGACATCCTGAGCGCTCTTGCTTCAGGTGATTCATGGATGTTGAGCGAGGCGATGCGCAACCCGGCGATCTGGCCTTTGGGCCTGATTGCTATGTTGGCGGCGGCGGCTTTGCTCTTGGTTGTTTACCATTTTATTCCTTGGGTCGAACGCAACTTCGAAAAGACCGTCATGGTGGTTTCGTACCTTGCCATTGGCGGTATCATCTTCGTCGAGGTGTTCCGCCGTTTCGTGCTGAACGAACAGGCGCCTTGGTCAACCACCCTGCCGCCTTTCCTGTTTCTCATCATGACGTGGTTCGGCTGCACTTATAACGTCCAACTCCGCACGCATCTTGCCTTCGCCGAGTTTCGAACGGCAATGGGGCGAGGCGGGCAAATGGCCTGCCTCATGCTGGATGCTCTGCTTTGGCTGGGCTTTTCGTGGATCGTTGTCGTCACCTCGACCCGCGTGGTCGCCAACTCGGCCTCGAACTTCCAGATCATGTTGGGCACCGACAACGTCATGCAATGGTGGTTCCTGATCGCGGTTCCACTGGCCTTCACCATGCTGGTGGCGCGGGTTCTTGAAAACCTCATCATCGACGTTCGCAACTTCCGTTCGGGTGAGCCCTTGATCAAACAAGCCGTGATCGGGGGTGACGCATGAGCGATGCAACCATCATCACCGCCATTTCGATTGGCGTCACGATCCTGTTCATGCTCGGTGTGCCGGTCTTTCTGGTCATCGGCTACTGGGTCATCGGCATGTCGTTTCTAATGAGCCTGCCGCTCGACAATATCGGCGCGGCGCTGGCGGATGTCTTTACCGATGGCTTCGCGCTTCTCGCGATGCCGCTTTTCATCCTGACGGGCGACCTCATCAATCGGTCCGGCATCGCCCGGCGTTTGTCGGACTTCGCCTACGCCTGCCTTGGTTGGATCAGGGGTGGGCTGGCCATGGCCTCGCTTGGGGCCTGCGGGCTGTTCGCGGCGATCTCGGGGTCAAACTCGGCCACCACGGCCACAATCGGCTCCATGCTGCACCCTGAAATGGTCAAAGGCGGCTATGACGAACGCTTTTCGGCGGCCACGGCGGCGGCCGGGGGGACGGTGGGCATCATCATTCCGCCCTCCATCATCTTCATCGTCTACGGGTTCCTCCTCAACCTCCCGATTTCGGACCTGTTCGTCGCCGGGATCATCCCCGGGGCGCTGATGGTGGGTGGCATGATGTTTGCCTGCTTCCTTATATGTTGGCGCAACGGCTGGGGCTACCTCATCGCCCTCAGCCCTCTGCGCGTGATCAAGACTGCCCTCGGCGCATGGCTGGGCTTCTTCGCCATCGGCCTTGTCCTCTGGGGCATCTACACCGGCAAATTCTCACCCACCGAAGCGGCGGGTGTGACTGTCGGTTTCTGCGTCATCGTCGGCTTCCTCTGCTTGCCCATCCATAAGTTGATGGGCGGAAAGAAAGATGCCGACATCTCGGAAAAATCCGTGGCCAGCATGTTGGTGGTCCAAGGCTTTAGCCCAATCGAGTTGCCCTCGATCACCATGCGCTCGGCCCAGATCACGGGCATTCTTGCGCCGCTCATCGCGGTCTCTGTGGTGATGCAGCAAATCCTGTCAGTCTTGGGCGCACAGGAGGCGATCGGCGGTTTCGTCACCTCCATGGGTGGCTACCACGCGGTGCTGTTCACGGCGATGGCCATTGTCTTCGTGTCCGGCATGGTTCTGGAAAGCCTGCCGGTCACCATTATCCTTGCGCCGATCCTTGCCCCCATTGCCCATGAGGTCGGGGTCGAACCGGTGCAATTCGCCGTTGTCTTCCTCGTTGGGGCCTCCATCGGCTTCATCACGCCACCCTATGGCCTCAACCTTTACGTGGCTTCGGGGGTGACGGGTGTCCCGTATTTCAGGCTTTTGAAGTACACTGTGCCTTATTTGGTCGCATTGATCTCGGTCTGGCTTGTGGTGGCCCTCGTCCCTGAGCTATCGACGGCGTTGCTACCGAACAGATAACCAAGGGTGATGCATGTACGGGGAAAAATCGGAAACCATACCAACCAATCTCAGGTTGCTCTTGGTGATCGAAGAAATCGCCCGCGCGGGCGTTCCCATCACGCCGACCGAGGTCAATGCGCACCTCGGTCTGCCCAAACCCACCATTCACCGCCTGTTCAGTACGCTGGAGGAGGAAGGCTTCCTCCAGCGTGATCTCGACGGGCGGACATACTCTCCCGGCCCACGCCTGCGCACCATGGCGGGGGGGGTTCTGTCATCACTGCGTATCCGGACCGCGCGGCAGGCCATTCTCAAACGCCTCAGCCGCAGGATCGGCGAGACCTGCAACATCGCCCTGCCGGATCGTGATGCCATGATCTACCTTGAACGGGTCGAAACCGAATGGCCTTTGCGTATCCAGCTTCCCATCGGCACACGGGTGCCGTTCTACTGCACCGCCAGCGGCAAGATGTACCTCAGCACACTGGCCCGCAACCACGTGGTCAAATACCTCGAGTCCACCAAGCTTGAGGCGCGTACGCCCAACACCCTGACTGATCACGATGCCCTTCTGGACGAGGTGCGGGACATCCGCAAACAAGGCTATTCGCTCGACCGCGAGGAATTCATGCCAGATATGATCGCCTTGGCGGTGCCCATTCTCGACGTCAACGACCGGCTCATGGCGACCTTGGCCTTCCACGCACCCACGCAGCGTGTGAAAATCGAAGAGGCGCTTGAATACCTCGATGATATGCGCGCGGCCTCGCGCGATCTGTCGCAACTCGTCTCCGGCTCGGACGACGGATAGGCCGCGCCTGTAGAAAATGCTTTAACGCCGCGCTGCATGGGTCATTATACTGTCCATGACCCTGTTTCGCTCGCTCTTCCAATCGGTTCGCATGCGCCTGCTGGTGATCGCGCTTTTGCCGATGCTGGTGCTTATGCCCTTGCTGCTCGGCAGCGCGATGGTCCGTTGGACCGGTCGGGTGGACGACCTTCTGATCACCAAGGTCAATGGCGATCTGACCATTGCCGATCAATACCTGCAACGCCTGTTGGAAAACTCGGGCGAGCGTCTGGACGCCTTTGCCAAATCCGCCGCCCTGCGCGACGTGATGGACCGTCCCGCCGCCCGTCGTGCCCGACTGCGTGAACAGCGCCGCGCGCTGGGCCTCGATTTCCTCTATCTCACCAATGGCACCGCCCGTGCCGATGGTTTGCAGCCCACCGATTGGCCCGTGGTCCAATCCGCTCTGGACAAGGGGGAATGGGGCAGCGTGGTGGACATCATGGACCAAGAAACCCTCACCGCCCTCGATCTCGGTCTTGGTCAGCAAGCCGCAATCCAACTTGTGCCAACCCGCGCCGCCGTGCCCACCACCCGTACAATCGAAGACCGTGGCATGGTGATCCACTCCGCAGCCCCCGTCACGCTGCCCGATGGCCGGGCCGGCGCGCTTGTGGGCGGCCTGCTTCTCAACCGCAACCTCGACTTCATCGACACCATCAACAACCTCGTTTACCGCGATCAAAGCCTGCCCGACGGCAGCCAAGGGACCGCCACGCTCTTTCTCGAAGATGTGCGCGTTTCCACCAACGTGCGCCTCTTTGAAGATGTGCGCGCGCTGGGCACCCGGGTTTCCGCCGAGGTCCGCGCACGGGTGCTGGAAGAGGGGCGCACATGGCTCGACCGCGCCTTCGTGGTGAATGACTGGTACATCTCGGCCTACCAACCCATCACCGACAGCTTCGGCAAGCGCGTCGGCATGCTCTACGTCGGATTTCTCGAAACCCCCTTCCGCGAGGCCAAGACACGCTCGGCCCTGACCATGGGCCTGATCTTCGTGGCCATCGCGGGGCTTTCGATTCCGATCTTCCTGCGCTGGGCCGGACGCATCTTCGGCCCGCTGGAATCCATGACCAAGACCATCGCGCGCGTCGAAGACGGTGACCTGACCGCCCGCAACGGCCCCACCGGTGACAGCGGTGAGATCGCCCAAGTCGCGGGCCACCTCGACGACCTGCTCGATCAGGTGCAGGAACGCGACAAACAGTTGCGCGACTGGGCTGAAAGCCTTGAACTCAAGGTCGAAGAACGCACCCAAGACCTGCGCGAGGCCAATCGCAAACTCGAAGACACCACCGAACAACTCATCATGTCGGAAAAACTCGCCACCGTGGGCGAGATCACCGCCAGCGTCGCCCACGAGATCAACAACCCCGTGGCCGTGATCCAAGGCAATCTCGATGTCGCCCGTAGCCTTCTGGCCGAAGCCGAGGCAGAGAAGGTCAAGACCGAGTTCAACCTGATCGACGATCAGGTCTATCGCATCGGGGCCATTGTCTCGAAACTCCTGCAATTCGCCCGCCCCGAGGAATACTCGGGCGAAGACGCCGTGACTTGTCCCGCCGATGTCGTCCGCGATTGCCTCGTCCTCACGGCGCACCAGACCGAAAAGGCTGGCGTCACCGTGTCCACCGATCTGCAAAGCGACCATCAGGTCGCCATTTCGCGCACAGAGCTACAGCAAGTCATCGTCAACCTGATCATCAACGCCGTCCACGCCATGCCAAAAGGCGGCGAATTGAACATCGTCGTGTCCAACACTGACGGCGCGGTCCGGGTCGAGGTCACGGATACCGGGCGTGGCATCGCCCCGGATGTTCTCAAACGCATTTTCGATCCGTTCTTTACAACCAAACAGGCCGAAGGCACCGGCCTTGGCCTGTCGATCAGTCAACGGCTCGTGTCGCGCGCGGACGGTGAAATCTCGGCCATTTCCACCCCGGGTCAAGGCAGCCGCTTCACCGTCACCCTGCCTGCCATTTGAACGACCAAGGGGCGCAGTCACCCGCGCCCCCCATTCGCCTAGGCCACGCTCAGAACCGCCTCACCCGTGGCCACCGGCACCCATTGTCCGGCCTCGTAACGGCTGGCGATCTGCCCTTCGGCATCCAGTGTCATTAGCGCAAGCCATCCATTGTCGAACAAGGCCTTCACGCCCTCGTGCCGGTCCAGAATGGCCGATATCGCCTGTGTTGGTGCTTCCACCACCACGCTCAACCGCTGCGGCTCATGGCGCAGGGCCTCACCGTCATGCACCGATTGCATCGGCAAACCGGGGCGAAGCGTGCCGCCATTGCCCTCGACCACGCCAATGCCACCGGTCACATTGTGGATCAGCTTGTTGCCCGCGCCGAACACCTCCGGCGCCACGGCCGAGCCGTGATATTGCAGGGAAATCCAGCTTGCCACGACCACCGGTGCGGTCAGGATCACCTCCAGGGTGGCGAACTCCTTATCGGCCTGCCAGTCATAATCATGCAGGAAAACCCGCCCGCCAAGGTCCGCCCCGGCGCTCCGCCCGCGCGGCGCGGCAATGAACCCGGCGCAGCCCGCCAGCCCCCATTCGGGCCGCAGCTCTGACCAATCGCCGCCCCGCTTGGGCAGGCTCTCGGACGAGGCCGCCCGCGGCAGAAGCCCCGCGCGCTCTTCCCGCGCCAGCTTGCCCGCCGCCTCAAGGGCCGAGCGCAGCCGCGCCAGATCGCTGGCGTGCTGGGGCAGGGGGCTATCTTCGTAAAGGCTCAGTTTGTCTGACACGGTGTCATGCATGCCCGCGATGAACATCGTGTCATCCGGCACCTCGATCCCCTGATCCCGAAGGCCCTTGCGCACGGTGCTGTCATTCAAGAGCCCGGCCAACAGCCGCGCGTTCACATCGCCCGCATGTCCGCCACAGGCTCCGCATTGCAGCGCACTTGCGTGCGGTGCATTGGTCACGCCCGACCCATGCCCGGCAATCAGAACCAGCCGCGCGAAATTCTCGGTCAGCGACATGGCGCGCAAAACCTGCCCCGCCGCCGCGATCCGGGCCTCCGCGTCCCAATCTGCCACCGGCGCGGGCTCGACCTTTTGTGCCTTACCATGCGGTAGCGTATCCTTGGCCAGCTTCCACAGGTACAAAGGCCCCGCCGCCTCGACAAAGGCAAAGGCCGACACGGCGGCCATCTTGAACCGGCCCCAAGCGCGCAGCGCCCGCGCATGAATTCGCGCCGCCAAGTCTTCGGCAGGCGCCGCGCCCGACTGGCTTTCCAAACCCGGCGACAACAGCACCGGCGCGCGGGCCTCGATGATGTCCGAGGCCATACCCCGGTGTGTCGCGGCCAGCCCAAAAAACCCGGCAAAGCCCAAGGTGCGCACACCCGTATCGGCCCGCTCCAAGGCGCGGCGGAACACCTCGGACCGTACATCAATACAGAAAGCCGCTTGCAACGCAGGCCGCTCGGCGTCCTCTGCCGGGGCCTCAATCTCCGACAACTTGGCGCGCAACTCTGCCTCGCCCGCCCGGTCGGCGGCCTCTTGCAAGGCCGCATCAATACGGTCGTCCACACTCGGCTCCACCGGCGCAGCATAGGCTTCAAGCGCCTCGGCCCATTTCGCCCCGACCTGCTCCTCGAACCGTTCCAGCAACAGCATGTCCCAGATCGCCCGCACGTAAAGCATTTCCAAGGCCTCCGCATTGCGTCCGCCATCCCGCTCGGCGACCCAAGACAGATGCCGCGCGTATTGCGCCCATCCGCCCATGGTCATCAACAACCGATGGAAGTAATCCCGCGCCGCCTCGGGGTTCAGGCCCAAGCGCTCACAGGTCACGGCGAACGCCACGCCGGGATCATCCGGCAAATCGGCCACCGCCTCGGCAAAGCCCGACAGCCCTGCAATCCCGGGTGTCAAATCGCGGCTGGCAAAGGCCCGCCAGCCCGCGAAATAGCCGCCCTTCGGCGCAGGCCAGAAGGCTTGCCCCTTGTCGAAATGCACCGACGACCACACGCCCAGCCGATCTTCAAGGAACTCGGGCCAATCCACGTCAGTGGCCTCGGCTACAAGACAGGCCACCGTCGGCAGGGCTTGTGGTGTCGGGGCGGGGGCGTCCAGACCGGCTTGCAGTTGAGCCAGGTCCAGCCCCTGCATCGCCGCCGCGCGGGCCAAGTCGCTTTGACCGATCCGGCCATCCTTGACCATCGCGGCCACGTCAGAACGATCCCGGAAAATCCGCGCGCCCGCGACCCGCGCCAGCCGCGCCGCTGTCACCGCGCGATCTTCGCCTGCCTGACCAAGGAAGGGGTTGACCGCCACAGTGGCCGACAAGGGGAAGGCCGGTGGAAGCTGGCCCACCGCCCAGTCCGCCGCAGCGAAAAGTTGCAATTCCGGGCCTGTAAACTGAAATTTAGGGGCTGTCATCGGATTATCCTTTCGCCTGAGTGTTGGCATTGTGCGGCTGCCAATGGCCGGTCATCCGGTCGGTCAGCGCGTTGAGGTAAAGACCGTTCATAAGGTGGACCCGCAGGCCTGCCGCCGCCGGATGCCCGGCCCAGAGCGGGAAGGTGGCCTGCGCAAAGGCGGCAAAACCAAAGCTGACAACTGCCAGCGTGATCACCGCCCAGATCAGCCCATCGGGCGCGGGCGGCACCGGCAAGGTGCCCGCCGACAGGGCCGTCGCCCCGGTTTGCAGCGCGAAATAGGCCAGCGTCGCCGCCCCCGACATCAGCGCCGTACGCCACGTCAGCGGCCAAGGTGCCAGATCGGCCAGACCCTGGGCAATCAGGTACGCCACCCCGAAGATCAGGATCGCGCCAAGCGCCACCGCCTGTGCGGGCTTGTCCCACAGGCCAAAGATCACACCGACACCAAGGTATATCGCAATGGCCAGTCCAAAGGCCCGCGCCACCGCGTGCAAATCCGGCACCGCCACAGGCCCGGGCCGCCGGATCGAGGCCACCTGCTCAACCGCCCCGCCCGAGGCAAGGAAGGCATGCGCCTTGTAAAGCGAATGCGCCACGATATGCAGCAAGGCCAGCGGAAACAGCGCCAAACCACATTGCAGCACCATGAACCCCATCTGCCCACAGGTGCTCCAGGCCAGCGCGGTTTTTACCGCCGGTTGGGTCAGGGCCACCGCCGCACCGATCAAGGCACTGAACCCGCCGATCAGCGCCAACAGAGCCAGAATTCCCGGCGCGCTCAGCAAAACATCGGCAAAGCGGATCAACAGGAACCCACCGGCATTCACAACCCCCGCATGCAGCAGGGCCGACACCGGCGTCGGCGCTTCCATCACCTCGGTCAGCCAGCCATGGGTTGGAAACAACGCCGATTTATGCACCGCCGCCACGGCCAGCAAAAGCGCCGCCAACCAGACAAGCGGCGGCACCTCACCGCCGCGCGCGGCCTGCGTGATGCTGGCGATATCCGCCGTTCCATACCCCCAGACCATCAGACCCGCAGCACCCACAAGCGCCGCGCTGCCAATGATGCCCGAAACGGTTTTCTTTTTCGCCGCCCGCTGGGCGCGGGGCCGGTCGGGATAAAACAGCAGCAACCGGTGCAGGCCCACTCCCACCGCAACCCACGCCAGAACAAGCTGTACAAGGTTGCCCGCCGTGACCAGCAGCATCACACAAGCCAGCGTCACCGCCATCCCCGCCATGAAGGGGCTTTGCCGGTCCTCGCCATCCAAGGCCACTCTTGAGTAACGCAGCACGACCCAGCCAACCATGCCCACCGTCAGGAACATCGCCAATGACACCACATCGACCCGTACAGACAGGCCCACCGTGGCAACACCGATGAGCGGGCTGGTCGCGGGGCCGATCAGGGCATAGCCAATGGCGCTCGCAATCCCCAGAGCAAGGGCCAGCAAAGCGCCCCATTCCGGAAGGCGCAACATCCAATGCCCGCGGGCCGCTGGGCGCAGGGTCAAGGCCCCTGCGATTGCCAGCAGAACCATGGGCGCGATTAGCGGTAGAAAGGTCATCACTGCATCTCCTCATGCCATTTCGGCTTGGGATAGCTGCGCTGCGGCATGAATAAAAATACATTGTTTTGCTCAAATCATTCTGTTTAATAGATGAATGTCTGACCTCAATTATCACCACCTGCGTTATTTCCGCGAAGTCGCGCACGAGGGGCACCTGACCCGCGCCGCCGAACGCCTCAACCTGTCGCAATCGGCGCTGTCGACGCAAATTCGCCAGCTTGAGGAGCGTCTGGGC
>Ga0102926_1002303_pt1 | contig 11115 bp, 10 predicted proteins | sample SalPonR1_A_D2_MG_FD_78173 | JGI IMG/M metagenome (GOLD analysis project Ga0102926, IMG submission 78173) | Salt pond soil microbial communities from South San Francisco under conditions of wetland restoration - Salt Pond MetaG R1_A_D2_MG | ecosystem: Environmental > Aquatic > Marine > Intertidal...
CAAAGTAAAAAGTTCAAGATCAAGGCGCGCAAAATCCCGAGGAATGCAGCGTACTTAGCTGTACGTGAAATTCCGAGGGATGGAAGCGCAACACAGATATTGGACTTTTTACGAAGCCATCAAGCTTCAGTTAGGCGTGCACTTATACCGCTCAAGATTGTCAAAAATTTTATCCCTCTAAAAGCTATCCAGAAAATCAAGTGCAGCCTGATTGAACGCTTCAGGCATTTCCAAGGCGGACGCATGGCCGGTAGGTAATATCTTGACCAAAGCTGGTTCTTAAAGCACATGATTGATAACTTCATGTCATTATTATTGATTATTTGATAAATGTCAATTCCCTGTTTAAGATCCAAAGATAAGCGGCATCTAAAAGCAAAGCGCTTCCAGCTTCTCTTGCATTTGATCCCAAAATCTTTTTAATTTTACCTAAATTTATTTGCAATTTGCAAGTAAATATGGTCTGTTCGATTTATACCTAACGCGACAGGAAGATTCCCATGCTCCCGATACCCAGGCAACAAGTCGATGAAGTTTTGTTCGAAGCCCTGCGGGCAATTTACCGGTTTGAGCAGATAAAGGTAGCCAAATTTGCGCTTAACTTTGGCGCCGTCTATCTCCTCCAGTTTCTCCGCCGGCATGGACCCGCCCGGATGCAACAGATTGCAGCGGAAATGTATATCCCGGTGTCCTCAGGCACCCGACTGGTGGACCGTTTGGAAAAAATGAGACTCGTAAAACGGGCGAAGGGGAAAAAAGACAGGCGCCAGATCTGGGTTTGCTTAACGGATAGGGGGGAAGAAAAAGTCAGGTCCGTGGATTCGCATTCATATGCGGTTTTGATGAATAACCTGGACAGATACCATTTCAGCGCCTCGGAGGTTGAATCGTTTGTCAAGACGGCCGTTCATCTCGAGCACCTGTTGGATGTTTCCGAAAAACTTTAACCTAAATTGAGCGTTTCAATTTTTTGGAGGTTTAATTTTTATCTTATTTTCAGGATATTGAATCATTTTTTGATCAAAAAATTTGAAACGCTCAATTTAGGTTTAAGGATCATTGCCCGGCTGTCATTGGCAGCGGCTTCGGCGGAGGCTGCGCCGCTAGTTTTTTAGTCGGGTCCATCGGCAACACGGCAACCCCCGTCTACATCCTCGTCAGGTGCCATAGGGGGATTGAAACGAATAACCTCAAAAAATAGACGAGAAGACATCATGAGCAGCCCCTACTGGGTCAAGTCCCTAATCAAGAAAACGTTTTTCACCCGCTTTTTCCTGTCCAAACTGACCCATTACCGCCCGATCGGCCGGATTGTTGACCAGATGCTGTTTAAAAATGATGACATCATCTATCTGCCAAAGGACCAGGTCATCAAAATTGACGAATCCATCGAGGCGCCGGAAAGCGTGGCCGCACCCTCTCAAGTGGTGGAACACTTTATCAAGCGGGCCAATACCCGTTGGATCATGAACTTCTGTATCTGCCGGTATTCAAATCAATGCAAAAATTATCCCATTGAATTGGGCTGCATCTTTCTAGGAGACGCGGCCAGGGATATCAACCCGAAATTCGGCCGCCTGGCGACTGTGGAAGAGGCCCTCGACCATGCCCGCCGATGCCGGGAGGCGGGGCTGGTGCATATGATCGGCCGCAACAAGCTGGACACCGTGTGGTTGAATATCGGACCTTCGCAAAGACTGATGACCATCTGCAACTGCTGCCCCTGCTGCTGCCTATGGAAAGTTCTGCCCGTCATAACCCCGACCATCAGCGGCAAGATTCATCGCATGCCCGGAATCCATATGGAGGTCACCGAAAAGTGCGTGGGGTGCGGCACATGTACAAAAGAAGGCGTCTGTTTCGTGGATGCCATCCGCCTCGAAGGGGAGCGGGCGGTTATCGATCAGAATGAATGCCGGGGATGCGGCCGTTGTGCGGCTGTCTGTCCGAAAGACGCCATCCGGGTAGTGATCGAAAACGATGCATTTATTGAGAATGCCATCCGGCGCATTTCAAACGATGTGGATGTAACATGACCCACAGGTAAGCTATTTCAATGAAAAAAATTTTAATTACGGGATGTTCCGGCTACCTCGGCCGACGATTGGTTGATGCGTTGGGCCGGCGCGAAGACATCGAAGCGATTATCGGCATTGACATCCAGGCACCCGCCCATTTGCCGGAGGGATTAACATTTTATAAAAAAGACATCCGCGATCCGGATATCGGCCGGATCTTTTCCGCGCACGGCGTCGACGTCGTCTTCCACCTCGCCTTTGCGGTAAAACCCATTCACAATATTAAATTGATGCATGACATTGATGTCAACGGGAGCCGGAACATTTTAGAAAATGCGCTTTTTGCCGGCGTCCCGCATGTACTGGTGACCAGCAGCACCCTTGCCTACGGGGCCCTCCCGGACAACCCCGATATGCTTGTCGAAACCGATCCCCTGCGGGGCAACCGGAGATTTCCGTACGGTTATTACAAGAGGCTTACCGATCAGATGATACAGCGATTTTCCGAAGCCCACCCCCAGCTGCCGATTACCATCCTCCGGCCATGCACGGTATTCGGGCCCGGCATTGACAACTATATCTCCCGCATGCTTTTCATGCCGGCAACCATAAGGGTTACAGGATACAATCCGCCGGTTCAGTTCATACATGAGGACGATTTTGTCGCCGCCTGCATATCGGCAATGACCGCCGAAATTCCGGGCATCTTCAATATCGCCGGAGACGGCACGGTAACGGTTGATGAAATCGCCGGCATCGTCGGCACCCGGGTTTTGCCCCTGCCCGCCTGGATGCTTTATCCCATGCTCGAAGCGCTGTGGCGTCTGCACTGCCCCGGTATTGAAGTAAACCACGGCTACCTGGATTATGTCCGGTATCCGTTTGTGGCGTCAAACCAAAAGGCAAAAGAAAAAATGGGATTTTATCCGGACTTCTCCTCCAGGGAAGCCGTCATGGAAACATCAAGGAGGCAAACCATTGCTGAGACCCAAACGCAAAGCGAGACTTGACCGGTTTTCCATTAAAGACCACCTGGTGACTGTGATGCTGTTCCTGGGATTATTTGCCTGCGGCCTCATCATATCCCTTGCGTACGGCTGGGCCGGATTTGCCGCGTATCTGGCGCTCTGGGGACTGTCCTATCCGGTTATCTATGCCGGCGCGTGCCGCTATTGCGCCTATTACGGTAAAAGCTGCCCCATTCCGCTCGAGGGGGGCTTGGTCCACCGGTTTGTTGAAAAAAAAGCAGGTGGTTTCGGGTTCATGGCCCTGGTATGGGCCACGCTGGCCTATGGACTGCGAGTTGTTCTGCCCGTGGTCGTTATCATCGAGCACCGGGCTTATCCTATGGGGATTTTATATGGGGGGATATTTATCGCCTTCTGGATCGCCCATCTGCGCTTTTCCGGATGCCCCAACTGCATAAATACCGATTGTCCTCTGAATCCGGACGATCCGGAAGCCCATCCGTAAATGCCGTTATTCATATATCCCGGCCCGTCAGCTCCTTGAGTAACAGCGCCGCCGTGGCAATGCCGCCCGCAATGCCCGGGCTGTTTTTGGTGGCGGACACATTATAAAGGTTGCCGGGACAGTGCTTCTCCTTAACGGGGCCCTTCAAAACTTCATCCACGCAAAGCCGCCTGCCGTAGGCATTGCCCATTTCCCCGTTCGTATCGGCTTCGATGTCGATGGAAGACCTGACCTCGGCGTGCATTACCCGGGTTTTGATGCCCGGCAGGACGTTTCGATCCAGTATGTCGATAATGTGACCGGCCAGCCGTCGTTTAAACTGTTCAACTGAAACCGGCCCCTGTCCATAAATCTTTTTTTCCTGACAATAGTTGCCGGGACAAAAGACCACCAGGGCATCATCCTTGGAGCCCGCCAGCCGGCTATGCCCGTTTGCCGTGGGAGAAGCGATAAACAGCATCTGCGGCGGCGCGGTGACATCCGGATTGCCGTAGTCCACCTCATGTCCATCCTGCCACCAGTAATTGCGGCCTTTCATTTCCCTAATCGCTTCAAGCCCCCCCTTCACGCCGATACAGCAGGCGGGGATGCTGTGCGAGGGCGCATAATCGAATCTTTGAAACGCTTCGGGGATGCCCATAAGTTGAACCGTCAAACGGGGGGAGATGTCACTGAACAGGATATCGCAACCATAAACGGAGCCGTCTTCGCATAAGACTTTGCCCACCCGGTTGCCCTCGCATTCAAGCCGGACCACCTTTTTACCGGTTTCAACCGTACCGCCCGCCCGCCGGATACTTCCTGCCAGTGAATCAAAGAAATGATAAAACCCGTTCTTCGGGTAACTGGCCCCGGCATGGTAATTGCCGGTACCAACGATATAGGCAACGGCGGACATATCGGATTCGCTCTCCGCGAAGATCCCCCCATGCCCGTATAGGATTCGGCGCAATAGCGGATTGATGCCATAATGGTCAAAGAACCCCCTTACCGACCGGTAAAGGGTGTGAGCCAGCTTCAACTTTTCGGCTATGGGCACGCTGCCGGCCAGCATGAACCGGGTCGCCGGAAAAAACCGGCTTTCCCTGGCCAAGCGGCTGCTGAAAAAGAGCTTGAAATTATCGAATATCGCCCGCATATCCTTGAAAAGCGCGTCAAGCCGCTCACCCTCCTCCGGAAACAGGCATTTGAGCTCCCGGCAAAAAGGTTCCAGGCCCAGTGGCACCTTAAAATCCACAAAGCAGTTGTTTCCCGCCGATCCCCGGTTGCCGATGAGAATCCGCTCAAACCCGTCGGACTGCATGGGAACAAATGGGTTGGCCGCCTTGATCCCCAGAAACTCCAAAAACCGATCGCCAAGCTGTCCCTCACCGAATTCCCAGACATATTGCGGGCCCATGGAATAACGCAATCCGTCTATATCCAAACATCGGCCATGTCCGCCGATCAGCGATGGATTTTGCTCCAGAACGGTCACCTTATGGCCGGTTTGCGCAAAAAGGGCCCCTGATGCCATCCCCCCGATGCCGCTGCCGATCACCACGATTTTTCGGGGTTTGCCCTGCCCGTACGATTCATCTCCGGCCCGAAAAAACGGCAGCCCGATCTTTTCCCGGATGCCCTCCAACCGCGTCCCCGATGTTTTCCTGGAAATACCCATACGATCCTGGCTCTCATGTTGGTGAACACCCGGGCCTCAAATCCCCATGAGCGCCCGAATATCCTTCAAATGCATATGCCGCAAAATCTTAAGGGCGGTTTTAGCCTTCGCCCACCGGCTTTTTTCCGCCTTTATGGCCTCATACAGATCCTCGGTGGTCTCCGGCGGAATGGCGGGCACCTTTCTTTTTTCCAGGGACAGCGCCCCGGGTTTGCAGGCGGGCACACAGACGCCGCAGCCGATACAGCGTTTTGGATCAATGACGGCCTTTTTATCTGAAAGCGAAATGGCCCCCATGGGGCAGCGGTCCACACAGATACCGCAGCCGACGCATTTATCGCTATCCGCCCGGCAGCGGTAATTGGCGGCGACAAAATCCCCGGGGTTCGGGATGCTTTGCAATGTCCTCAATATCCCGCAGCAGCAGCTGCAACAGGCGCAAACCGCCTGGGGATACTGCTCGTTGGTCGCCTGAAGGACCAGGCCCTCTTGTTCCGATTGCGCCAGATTCTCCAGGGCTTCCTTTTTTGAAATTTCCCTGAACCAGCCTTCCCGCTGATACGTGTCAAAATAGTCCCGGAACCCCAGGCATACCTCCCGCCGGTCGGTTTTCCGACAGGGCTGGCCGATCAGGTCCATACCCTTGCGGCAAATACATTCGGCCACTCCGATTTTTCCATCCGTCTGTTCGATGATTTGACGAATCTCATCATACGTGGCCACCTGAGCGTCGTCGGTGATACTCTGTTCGATAGGAATCACCCGCATCTGGGGCCGCGGGGTGGAGAGGTATTCCAGCCCATAGGCCTCCTGAAAATACTGTGCCGTGTCTTTGTAGAATGCCGGGGTCAAATGATTGACCTGAAACTCAAACATGCCGATCACAAATGGGACAAGCGCATAGCGGGCGACCCGGCCGCCCTCTTTTTTTAAAATGGCGCCCTTTCCGGCCATGCTGTCAAGCATCCCGGTACAGGTGTCGCTGCAGAATCCAAAGGGCTCGGCGCTCTTGCAGATAGTCCCTGCAGGTTCGAACCGATGGGTCAAAAACGTGGCCAACCAGGCCTCATCCGGTGTAAAAAGGTTTTTTAGAATCCGCAGTTCCACCCCGGATCGGGCGGCTGGATACCCCACCGGCATCCGATCCAGATGTTTTTGAAGTGTTTTATAAATGTCTTTTTGATGATACATAGGGATCGTATATTAAACTTCAAACGGAGGCCACTGCAAGCATGAAATCAAAAGCAAACGGAGCCCGATCATGCTAAATTTTCTGCCGGCGCCGGTGCGCGGGGTCGTCGCGCTGCTGTTGTACACCCTTAACACCATCGGCTGTTTTGTTACCATGTTTCCGCTCATCCTTCTCAAAATAATCATTTTCAACGACAGCGTGCGGTTTGGACTAACAAAGGGGCTCATAGCTCTGGGCATGGCCTGGATCCATATCAACAGCCTGATCCTGTGGCTCACCCAAAAAATTCAATGGGATATCAAGGGCCTGTCCGGCTTCAATCCAAAAGCTTCCTATCTCGTCATCAGCAATCACCGCTCCTGGGCGGATATCCTGATTCTCCAGCATCTGTTCAAACGCCGCATCCCGTTTTTAAAATTTTTCCTGAAAAAAGAACTGATCTGGGTCCCTTTTCTGGGGATCGCCTGGTGGGCGCTCGAATTTCCCTTTATGAAGCGATATTCCCGCGAGTTTATCCAAAATCATCCGGAGCTGAAGGGCACCGATATCGAAACTACCCGTAAATACTGCGAAAAGTTTAAGAAATCGCCCATCTCGGTAATCAACTTCCTGGAAGGCACCCGGTTTGATGAATCCAAACGGCAAAAACAGCAATCGCCATTCCGCCACCTACTGCTGCCCAAAGCCGGCGGGACGGCCGTTGTGCTATCCGCCATGGGCGAGAGCCTGGACCAGATCATCGACGTCACCCTTATATACCCGGAAAATAAGACCGCGCCGTCTTTCTGGGAGTTTCTCGAGGGCAGGATACCCAAAGCGACCGTTCGGATAAGACGCCTTGACATACCCGCCGAATTTGCAGGGGCAAACTGTGAGCGGGACAAAAAAATCCAGGAAGACATCAGGCATTGGGTCAATGCGCTATGGACTGAAAAAGACAAAGAGATAGCGGCCATTCTGGAACAACACGGGAGAAGCCAATAGGCGTCTCAATCCGCTTGCCTGGACCGCCACAGCTGATAGCGCCGCACCATCGCATAGCTTGAAAGCGCGCGCTCAGCGGTTTCAAAAAAGGGGATTTGCGCCTGGCAGAAGGCCGCGGCGAACTCTTTTTCAAAGCCCGGGATATTGACCATCAAAAATGGGCAGCCGGTTTCCCTGTGAATTTGGATGAGGGAGTTGGTATATTTCTCATTCAGCTCCCGGTTCAGACCGGCCCCGATCACAACCGCCGCATCCACTCCGGGATCGTTCGCCAGCGCCCGGGCCGCCTTGATGTATATGTCGATATCCAGGGAAGCGCCCAAGCCGACATCTACCGGGTTGGCAAGGCTTGTGCCGGTCTGGGGGACAAATTCAGCCAGATCCGATCGCGTTTGTTCCGAGAGCGCCGCCAGTCGAAGGCCTTCATCCCCGCACGCCTCGGCCGCAGAAACCGCCATGCCACCGGGCCCGGATAGTATGGCCAGTCGATTCCCGATCCCCTCGGGAAGCATGGAGAAACTCATCAGGGCATCGGTCAAAACATCGAAGCCCTTTATGGGGACCGCGCCGCCCTGCTTTACGACGGCCTGCCAGATATGTCTCCGGCCGGCCAGTGCCCCCGTATGGGAATCGGCGGCTTTCCGGCCTTCCGGATTCAGTCCGACCTTCCATAGGATCACCGGCTTTTTTCGGGACGCCGCTTTCAGAGCACTCAAAAAATCCGGCCCGTCTCCGATGCTCTCCAGGTAGCCACCGATAACGGTGGTCTCCGGATCATTGCCCAGATAGGTAAGCATATCCGTTCCGGTAACGTCGCATTCATTGCCCAGGCTGGCGGCCTTGCTGAAATAGATGCCCTTGTCCGCAGCAATCCGGCCGAGAATATTGGCGAGGGACCCGCTGTGGGAGATAAATCCCACCGTTCCGGATGTTTTTGAAAGGCCGGGAAAAAAGGAAAGGCCCGACTTCGGCACGTAGAGCCCCATGCAGTTCGGCCCGAAGAGCCGCATACCGCCTGCCTTTGCCACCCGGTAGAGCTCCGCCTCCAGTTTTCTACCCGCCTCAGTGCCGGTTTCCTTGTAGCCGGCGGTAAAGAGCACGGCCCCCTTGACCCCTTTTTCGACGCATTCCCGGATTACCGGCAGGGCATGCGGATGCGGCACCAGGATAATGGCGAGATCAACAGCGGCCGGTATCGCCGTCAGGCTCGGGTATGCCTTTAACCCGTCAATCTCCTCGGCGCTAGGATGGACCGGATAGATAGCGCCGGAAAAATTCTGGTCCATCAGCGCCATGAGAAAAACCTTGCCGGTCTTCATGCCCCGGGGAAGACCCACGATCGCCACGGAGTTCGGATGAAAGATTGGATCCAGCTGTCCGGTCAATGTATCGTTAGCCGTCATCAGGAGTCCTGTCCGTTGCCCGTGGTATCGAGGCCGATCATCGCATCAACAGCCACCGGTTGACCGTCGCAAATAATCAACGGATTGATATCGACCTCTTTGATCATTGGGAAATCAAGCCCCATCCGTCCGATAGCGATCAAAATGGCTTTCAGCTGCTCCCGATCCGCCGGCGGCATTCCGCGTATCCCGTCCAGAATGCGGCGCCCCCGAATCTCGTCCATCATCTCAAAGGCATCTTGGGGCTCGATCGGCGCAATCCGGAAGACGACATCGTTTAATATCTCGGTAAAGATTCCGCCGAGGCCGAACATGACTGCGGGGCCGAATTGGGGGTCCCGCGTCATTCCGGCGACCAGTTCGCGTTTGCCTCCGAGCATTTCCTGTACCAACACGCTGACGCCGCCTTTTGGGGCCATGGCATCGCGAATTTCCGTATATGAGGCTTTTGCCTCGGCTTCGTTTCGGATATCCGTACGGACAACCCCCGCTTCGGACTTGTGCACCAGATCCTCGCGGCATCCCTTCAATACCACCGGATAGCCGATGTCCGCCGCTGCATCAAGCATTTCGCTTTCGGTTGCCGTCAATGCTTCCCGGCTTACACGAATCCCATAGGCGGATAACACCCGCTTGGCGTCATACTCCGAGAGCCTCCTTTTGCCTTCGCTATACGCTTTTCTTAAGATTTCCATAGCCTTTTCCCGATCTTTTTCCGCAAATTCATATCGCCAACCGAATTCCAATAATACGTCACTGAACCGCCCCCCCCGTCAAATCAGCCGTTTTTACACGCATAAACGCCCCGGATAAGAGGCCGCCCAAGAGGCTGTTAAAACAGATGGGCCTCTGCCGGCGGGCTATCACCGGTATCTGCCCCGAGAGCCGGAGCCGGATTTTAAACGCCGCAGAAGCTGCTCGAAAGCCCGGTTCAACTTGATAAAGTCCTCATGATCGCCGCCTTTATCCGGATGATAGGTTTGGGCCATATGCCAATATTGCCGGGTGAGCTGTTTGACCGTCATTGCGGCCACCGATTGATTGGCCAAGCCCATAATGGAAACCGCCTCTTCATCGTTCATCCGTTTCTGGGGAGCCGGCGGCCGATATCGCTGTCGACGCGCCATCCATTCCCATATCATATCCTCCATATACCGGCTCTCACCAAACTCACTGTCGAAAAACCAGCATACATATCGGACCAGATAATCGTTCAGCCAATCCTGGAGGCCGATGTCCGCCCAGAAATCTTCATCCGCATTCAGTCGGCAGACTTCTTCGAGAAAACAGCCGTCCACCGCTTCCTGGTCCAGGACCTGGGGGAACTTGCGCGATATGATACTTTTAAAATGACCGGCGACATTAAAGATCACATAGGGATAGGTTTTTTTCTCCCTGGGCTTTAGAATATTTTCTTTTTCCATGAAATACTGTTCGATTTCATCCCGGGATTTGTCCAGCAGATCCCGGTAGATTTTTTTAGGCGCTTTTCCGATCCGGGATTGATCCATTTCAACGAACCGCAAATAGTGCATTCGCCGCTTGTCAAACATATGAAAGCGGGTTCTTTCCGCACGGTCCACCTTTTCCCGAAGCGCCTCCCAATCCTTTCGGGTCTTGCCCTGATGCGAAAAGCCCTCGATCACCCGCTGGGTCTCCGGATCCAGGAAAGGGAAAAAGACCCGCTCCAGTTCTTCATTCTCAGGGGGCACGCCGATTTCGGAAAGCCCGTCATAGATATCTTCATGGAAATAAAAGGCGGGGCCGTCGTCCGGATAGACCAAGTAGTCGCGGGGATCGAGACCCAGATAAAAAAGATCCCGGCTCTTCAGACGTCCCCCCTCATCAAAGCTTTGCCGAAGATAGTAGTGGGTCGCCCCGCTGATGCGTTTTTTTGCCATATACATATTTTAGCGCTCACTTTTGATGGCTTCGTAAAAAGTCCAATATCTGCGTTGCGCTTCCGTCCCCCGGAATTTCACGTACTCCTATGTACGCTGCATTCCTCGGGATTTTGCGCGCCCCCGGATCTTAACTGGGGCTTGAACTTTTTTCTTTGCCATCTAAGACCGACTTCTAAGGAACTCGACAATATTTAATATTATTTTAGATGCTTTCGCTGCTGTCATTCCGAGGAACGAAAGTGACGAGGGATCTTGATTGTTCAAGATTTCTCGCTGCCGCTCGAAATGACAATGCGGATGTTTTTTAGAGTTCCTTTCTGCAAAAATACCGCGGCTGCGGTATAAACCGCTTTTTACGAGACCGTCACTTTTATTTATCATACCATATTGAATAATAAATAGCATAGCCCTTCTCAATTACCGGCGAGATCCCCGTAGCCCAAATACGTTTGACGGCGACGCAGATGCTCGCGCAGATCCC
>Ga0102926_1002308_pt1 | contig 11108 bp, 12 predicted proteins | sample SalPonR1_A_D2_MG_FD_78173 | JGI IMG/M metagenome (GOLD analysis project Ga0102926, IMG submission 78173) | Salt pond soil microbial communities from South San Francisco under conditions of wetland restoration - Salt Pond MetaG R1_A_D2_MG | ecosystem: Environmental > Aquatic > Marine > Intertidal...
GTGGCCTAGCTGGCTAAGGCGCATGCTTTGGGAGCATGAGATCCTGGGTTCGAGTCCCAGCGCCCCGACCAAATATATAATAATAAAAATATGCCAAATACTAAATCAGCAAAAAAAGCTTTAAGAAAAAGCACAAAAAAAGGTGCTCAGCATTTAGCTGTCAAAAACGACTTAAAGAAAACTTTAAAGAATTTGCGTAAAGCAATAAAAGAGGGTTCTAAAGAAACATCTCAAAAATTAAATTTAGATTCTATTAAATCTATTGATAAGGCAGTTAAAAAAGGTGTTATCAAAAAAGAAACTGCCAATCGCTACAAGTCTAGATTACAAAAAAAAGTAAATAATATTAAAAAATAAATTAATTACTTAAACTTGGCTTAGCCTATTTTTAGACTATGTCTCGGTTTAAGCGACAAACTTATGTTAACCAAAGAAAAAAAGACTAAAATTATAAATAAATACAAAACTCATGAAAATGATACTGGTTCTCCACAAGTACAAATTGCACTTTTAACCGCAGAAATTAAAGATCTAACAGATCACCTTAAAAATCATAAACATGATCACTCTTCTAGAAGAGGACTTTTAAAAAAAGTAAACGAAAGAAGAAAAGCTTTAAAATATCTACAAAAAGAAGATCCTAAAACTTTTAAGGATTTAGCGGTTTCATTAAATTTAAAAATTGCTCAAAAACTTCAAGCTGAAGAAGAGGAAAAAATAAATAAAGAAAAGAAATTAGAAGAACTCGCTAATGTTGATGTAGATGAGAAAGAAGAGGTAGAGCCTAAATAAAAATATATGATAAAACATAAAGAACAAAGAGTTGGGGTGCTAGTAGATGTTTCTAACATGTATCACAGCGCTAAAAATCTTTATAATAAAAGAGTTAACTTCCAAGAAGTTTTAAAAGAAGCTGTAGGTGGAAGAAAGCTTATTCGTGCTGTAGCTTACGTTATTCACACCGAAACAGAAGAAGAAACTTCTTTTTTTGAAGCCTTACTTAAACAAGGATTTGAAGTAAAAATGAAAGATTTACAAATATTTTCCAGTGGCATGAAAAAAGCTGATTGGGATGTTGGTATAGCTGTTGACGCTATTAAATTATCTAAAAATTTAGATGTTATTGTTTTAGTAACAGGAGATGGTGATTACTTACCTTTAGTAGAATATATACAAAACACCACAGGCACATTAACTGAAGTGATGGGATTTAAACAAACAACATCCTCTAGATTAGTAGAAGAAGCGGATGATTTTGTTAACTTAAGTGATAATAAAAAGTATTTACAATAAAACATAAATATAGATAATAAATTTTATTTAGATATTTAAAAATTAAATTATAAATTAATCAAAGCTTGGTCATTAGATAAATAGTGCTGTAAGTTAATTATGCTTATAGTTCTGTAATTTAATGGTCAAGCTAAAAATTATTATGTTTGAAGAAAAAACATTTTCAAAAGAGTGGCTTGGCCGCACTCTAACAATAAAAACAGGCAAATTAGCTAAACAAGCGGATGCTGCAGTAACAGTTCAATACGGAGAAACTGTAATTATGGCTACCGTAGTAGAAGCAAAAGAAGAAAGAGACGGAGTAAGTTTCTTTCCTTTAATGGTAGAGTTTCAAGAAAAATTCTACGCTGCTGGAATGATAAAAGGTTCTCGTTGGGTTAAAAGAGAAGGTAGACCAAGTGATGCTTCCGTTCTTACTGGACGCATGATTGATAGAACAATTCGTCCTTTATTTGATGACTCTAGTAGAAAAGATGTACAAGTTATTATTACTGCGCTTTCAATAGATCAAGAAAATGATTATGATATCGTTTCTTTAGTAGCAGCTTCAGCCGCTTTATCAGTATCAGGAGTAAAATGGGCAGGCCCTATTGGTGGTACTAGAGTAGCTAGAATAAATAATGAACTTATTTTTAACCCTACCTATGCGCAACAGGATGAAAGTGACTTAGATTTAATTGTAGCTGGTACAGAAGAAAAAACTATAATGATTGAAGCTAGTGCTAATGAAATAAAAGAAGAAGAGATGGAAAAAGCTTTAATTGCTGGTCAAGAAAAACTACAAGGTTCTATTGATTTAATTAAGGAATTCAAAGAAAAAATTGGAGTAAAATCCAAAGAAGATACTGAAGAGTTACTAGACGAAAAAGAAATAGAAGTAAAAGAAGAAGAAAAAAAGACTTTAGAACTTACACAAGCTTGGTTAGATGATAATGTTAAAAACATGCTATTTGACCAAAAATATCACAGCAAAGAACATCGTAAAGCTGTTGTTAAAAACATAGAAAAAGAATTAGATAAATATTTATTTGATCAAGGACTAGAAAAAAAGAGTAGAAAAATGGCTATCTCTAAACTTGCTTATAAAAATATTGAAAATCAAGTAAGTCAGGCAATTTTAGATGATAATAAACGTGTAGATGGTAGAGATTTTGATGAAATCAGGGAGCTAAACACAGAAGTTAATATTTTACCAAGGAATCACGGTTCTGGTCTTTTCTCTCGTGGAGAAACTCAAATAATGTCTGTATTAACACTGGGATCACCAGCACTTGAACAATCACTTGAAGGAATTGAGGGTACCAGCACTAAAAGATTCATGCATCACTACAACTTCCCTCCTTACAGTGTTGGCGAAGCTAAACCTCTTAGAGGTACGGGCCGTAGAGAAATTGGGCACGGAGCTTTAGCTGAAAAAGCTTTAACACCAGTATTACCAGATAAGGATGATTTTCCATATACTATAAGAATCGTTTCTGAAACATTAGGATCAAATGGATCTTCTTCTATGGCTTCAACTTGCGCTTCATCATTATCTTTAATGGATGCTGGTGTACCTATTAAGTCAGCAGTTGCTGGTATTGCTATAGGTCTAGCTTCAAATAAAGATATGTCTAAATGGAAAGTATTAACAGATATTCAAGATCTAGAAGACGGTGAAGGTGGTATGGACTTTAAAATTACTGGTACTAAAAACGGAGTAACAGCAATCCAATTAGACACTAAAACTAATGGTTTAAACAAAGATATAATTCATGAAGCTTTAAATGCTGGTCGTGTAGCCTTAAATAAAATACTAGAAAAAATGGATACCGCAATTTCACAGCCAAGAGAAGAACTATCAGAATATGCTCCTAAATTATTGAATTTAAAGATTAAACCAGAAAAAATTGGTATGGTTATTGGACCAGGCGGAAAGATGATTAATAAAATAATTGAAATTACTGAATGTGAAATTAATATTGAAGAAGATGGTTCTGTAGTTATTACAGGTCAAGATATGGAAAAACTAAGAGAAGCAGAGGAAATGATTAAGGAAATTGTGCATGAATTTGAAGCAGGAGAAATTATTGAAGGTGAAGTTGTAAATATCATGGACTTTGGCGCTTTTGTTAAATTAAATAAAAATCAAGATGGTTTAGTTCATATTAGCGAATTAGCACCATTTAGAGTAAACAAAGTAAATGATATTGTTAAAATGGGAGATAAAGTTAAAGTAAAAATTAAAGAAGTAGATGATAATGGTAAAATCAAATTAAGCATGAAAGAATTATCAGAAAATGAAAAATACTGGAGTAAGAACAACAATAATAACGAACACAACAACAAATAAAGGATTAAAATAATAATTCCTTTGAAATATAAATTTTCTATTGACTTTTTATTATTATTAAGTTAGTATTTAATTATTAAATAAGTAATAAATAATGGTAAAAAAGCTCTAATAAAGCTTTTTCCAACCCCGTTTAACATGTTAACTATTAGATTATCAAGAGTTGGCAAAAAAAATAAGCCTACTTACAGATTAGTTATTTCAGAAAAAGCTAAAGATCCTTATGGTCATGCTTTAGAAATACTTGGTTCTTATAATCCTCACAATAAAGAACTTAAAGTAAATAGCGAAAGAATTAACTACTGGATAAGTAAAGGTTCTGGTATGTCATCAACAGTAAATAATTTATTAATAGATAATAAAATTATTGAAGGTGATAAGAAAAAAGCTACCAAAGTTGCCACCAAAAAAAATGTAGCCAAACAAAAAGAAGCTGAAAAAAAGAAAAAAGAGAAAGCTGAAAAAGAAGCTGAAGAGGCTAAAGAAACTAAAGAAGCTGAAGAAGCTAAAGAAGAAAAAATAGAAGCTTCTGAAGAAGAAAATAAGGAAACAACAAAGGAAGAAAAAGAAGAAGAAAAAAAGACAGAAGAAAGTAAGAATGAAGAAGAAAAATAAATTTTTCTTGACAAAATTTATAAAGTTATTATAATTAATAATACTAATACTTAAAGAGTTTCTTACAAATTGGCAATCATAAAATTTGATTCAGTTCAATTTGCTAAGACAAATGCAAAATATGGCAGAAGAAAAAGCACAGGATCAAGAATTCTTAGAAACTATTGTTAAACAAATTGTTTCTAAACCAGATGCTGTAAAAGTAGAAAGAAGCATTGACGAAATGGGAGTTTTACTAACATTAAAAATTGACCCAGAAGACATGGGTTATGTTATTGGTAAAAGAGGTCAAACTGCACAAGCAATTAGAACATTATTAAAAATTGTTGGTGCTAAAAATAACAGCCGTGTAAATCTTAAAATTTACGATCCAAATGCTGGTAACCGTCCTGATTCAAACAGAGAAACTGAAACTGAAAAAGTAGACACTTCTTCAGTAGATGACTTAAACATCTAAAAAAAATTATTATAAGAGAATACAAAACCACAACCCCTAGTTGTGGTTTTGTTTTATATAAACAATTATGAAATATCATATAATAACAATTTTTCCTGAAATTTTTTCTTCTTATTTTTCTCATAGTATTATTGCTAGAGCAAAAAAAGAAAGAAAAATAGATATTGAAATACATAATTTAAGAAAGTGGAGTAACAATAAACAAAAAAATATAGATGACACTCCTTATGGTGGTGGAGCAGGAATGGTCTTGCAAGTAGAACCAATTTATAAAGCTTTAAAAGAAATAGCTCCTAGAAAAAAGAAAAGTAGAAAAATAATTTTAAGCTCTGCTAAGGGTAAAACCTTTAATCAAAAAATGGCAAAAAATTACTCAAAAGAATTAAAAGAAATTATTATAATTTGCGGTCGTTATGAGGGAGTTGATGAAAGAGTTAAACAGTTTGTTGATGAAGAAATATCTATTGGAAATTATGTTTTAACTGGCGGAGAAATTCCTGCTATGGCTATAGTTGATAGCACAACCCGTCTTTTACCTAAAGTTTTAGGTAACAAGGAAAGCATTGAAGATGAATCTCACAATATTTCAGGACAACTTGAATATCCACAATACACAAAACCCAGCTCTTTTAAAGCTGGATCAAAATCTTTAAATGTACCTGAAATATTATTATCTGGCAATCATAAAAAAATAGAAGCATGGCGAAAAAAACATAAAAAGAAAATATAAATAAACCCCTAATAATCTTATCTTATAAACCAATGATTGTTATTTTTAATTAAATTACCTTCTATCATAAATCCAGCTGCTTTCTGATGTCCACCGCCACCTAATAATCTAGCTAATTTGGACAAATCAACTTCATCACTATAAGCTGAGGCTCTAAAACTACCTTTAATTATTCCTCTATCTTGCTCTCTAATAAGCATAACCGCTTTCACATCAGCCATATTACTTAAAAAACTAGCCACCTCACCAAATATATCGCTATCAAAAGGCTCATCCTTAGGTAAGATATTTACTAAATCATCATAGCTCAAAACGGAAAAAGCTAAACTATACTTTTTATTAATCTGTAAATTATTTAAAGCTAAACTCCATATTTTAATATTATCCAAACTTTTATTATGCCAAACATTATTTATAATTTTAGGAAGTTTAGCTCCATAACTTAACATTTCAGAGGAAATTTTGACAGTTTGTTCTCCAGTAGATGGATAAAAAAAGTTAGCAGTATCTGTTAGTATTCCTGATAAAATAGCGGTGGCTATATTTTTATTAAATGAAATTTTATTAACTCTAAAAAAGTAATAAAGAATTTCAGTTGTTGAAGAAGCTTTAGAATCTCTAATCTCTACATCTGCATAATCATCAAATTTAGGGTGATGATCAAATTCAATAACCTTAAAATAAGTATCTTTTTTATTTTTAATATCTAAAATTTCCTCACCTAAAGCTGTTCTACTCATAGAACCACAATCTACAGCAATTAGCAGATCAAAATCTTTTAAATCAAAGTCTTTATTAGAAAGAATTTTTTCTTCATGTGGCAAAAAACTATAAGCACCTGGTACTTTATTTTGGCAATAAGCTGTATACTTTTTATTTATCCCCTCCATTAGCTCAACTAAAGCTCCTACTGATGAAATAGCATCGCTATCAGGATTAATATGACCAACAATTAATACATTTTTTGCTTCTTTTATAGATTTTAAAGCTTGCACGTAAAGTTTATCAAAGCTTTTTGTTGTTTTTATTGTTTTCATCTGCTATTTGCTTAAAAATCTCATCAAGTTCATAATCCGAACTATCATATAAATTCAATTCCCAATCTAACTTAGGAATTCTCTTTAATTTAGTTCTAGTCTGCAATCTTTTAGCAATAATTTTGTTATTCTTCCTAAGTTGTTTTAAAACTGTCCCTGCTTTTTTAGTAGGTAAAATACTTATATAGACTTTTAAATAAGAACCTCTATCATCTGAACTAAGCTTTAAAACTGTAATTAAAATCTCAGGAATATCTATTTCCTGATTAATTATTGAAGCTATTTCAGTTTTAAGAAGAGAATTTAATCTTTCTGGAGATGACATTATAGAGTTATTTTAATTGTTTCTTCTTTGTATAATTCAAGAACATCGCCAACTTCAACTACTGGCTTACCTGAAAAATTTAAACCACATTCTTGACCTTTTTCAACTTTATTTACATCTTGCTTACCTGCTTGTAATTGAGTAATTTTACCTTGAGCCTCAAATTTACCATCTCTTAAAACCTCTACCTGAACATCATTTTGAGCTTCACCTTCAATTACTTTACCACCTACAATTTGGTTTTTATTTTCTGTTCTAAATATAGCTAAAACTTCTATCTTTCCAACTTCTTTTCTCACAAGCTCAGGAAGAACTAGTTTTTGCATTTCTTCTTTTACAAATTCAATTAAATCATAAATAACTGAAAACATCTGAACATTAATTTCTTTTTCTCTAATATGTTCTTTAATTTCATTATTAACCCCCACATTAAATCCTAAGATTATAGCATCAGAATCTTCAGCTCTTTTAATATCACTTTCATTAATATTGCCTAAACTTTTATTTAAAATATTTACTTTCATCTTTTCACTATTTAATTTTAATAGTGATTCTTCAATAGCCTCAGCTGAACCTAAAACATCACTTTTAATAATAAGATTTAAATTTTTCTGAGATTGTAAATTATTTTTATCACCCTTAGTATCAAAATTATCTTTTTTATCACTAAATTTAATTTTATTACTTTTTACTTTCTTACCTTCACCCACATTTAAAACGTCACCAACTTTAGGAGCAATCTTCAAGCCTAAAACTCTAACTGGCACAGAAGGTCCCGCTTCTTTTAAGTTTTTACCATTATAATCAGATAAAGCTTTAACTTTACCATATATAACACCATCAAAACACAGCTGATCACCAACTCTTAGAGTTCCATTTTGTATAAGTATAGTTGCCACAGGTCCTGCATTTTTATCAACATGAGATTCAATAATGGTTCCTGCTGCTACAGTCTTAGGGTTAGCTTTTAAGTTTTTTACCTCAGTATCTGTTAAAAGTAAAACATTATCCAATAATTTATCTAAACCATCTCCTTTAATAGCTGATATAGGAACTGTAACAACCTTTCCTCCCCACTCTTCTGGTATTAAATTAAGTTTAGAAGATAAATCTTGTAAAACCCTATTGATGTCAGATCCCTCTTTATCAATTTTATTAATAGCTACCACAAAAGGAACTTTTGAAGACTCAATTATTCTATATGCTTCCAATGTTTGTGGTTTTACTCCATCATCAGCCGCAACTACCAAGATAGCTATATCAGCAACTTTTGCTCCTCTGCTCCTCATAGCTGTAAAAGCTTCATGGCCAGGAGTATCTATAAAAGTAATTAATCTATCATTTTTTTTAGCTTGATAAGCGCCAATATGTTGAGTTATACCACCCGCTTCTCCTTCAACCACATTCGCACTACGTATAGCATCTAAAAGAGCAGTTTTTCCATGATCTACATGCCCCATAACAACCACAACCGGAGCTCTTTCTCTTAATGAACTATCTTTTTCCTTTTCAATAATATTTTCTATATGTTTTTCATCTTGATTTACAACCTCACCTTCTTCAAGCTCTCCTTCTACTACCTCTACTTCCAATTCTTCAGAAATAATAGAGGCTGTATCAAAGTCAATTTTTTCATTCATAGATGCAAAAACACCATTTTTCATTAAAGTGGTTAATACTTTATTAACAGCAATATCAGCTTTACTGGCAAATTCTCTAATAGTAATATATTTACCAACCTCTACTATCTTTTTTTCTTTAGGCATTTCACTCTCTATTTCAGCTTCTTCTTTAGCCTTTTCTCTGGCCTCTCTTTCTAATTGTTTTTTATATTTAGGCCAATCTTTCATAATCTTTTGAGCAGTATTATTATCAACCTTAATCGCTTTTTGTCCTATACTAAAACCCATACGTGGTAAAATTTCACGTAATTCTTGGGGGGTAATTTTTAATTTTCTTGCTAATTCAGTTAAATTCATAAAATTTAAAAACAGGCGCAAGCCCTTTTTTTAAGTGTATTTTATATTAGTTTACTTTATTTTTATTATTTAGTCAACTATAAGAATTTTATAAATTTAAAAATGACTCACATCAAAACTAGGCAATCTTTACAAAAACAATTTTATTTGCTATAGTAATTGTAGATTTAAAATTAATAAAATTGCAACTGGAATTTAGGAGATTTAGGTATTTCAAGGTATAGAAATATTTCATACTGAAGTTATAACGACTGACAAAATCAACAAATCGCAGTTTTTTGTAGTAAAATAATATGAAAATCACTAATAATTTAACTTTTTACATAAATAATAATTTATATCATAAATAATATGATAATTTTTATTATATAGTATAATTAAGTTAATAGCTGATACTTTCTATACAATAAAATACTATAATAAAGGTCCTAAATTCCAAATATAAGTATATGTTAGAATATTTTTTGTATTTGGCGATAGCGGTAGGGGCTTTTTTTATTGGCTATATAATTCACAAACAAGTTGCGAAATCTAAAATAGGAAATGCTGAAGAAAAAGCGCAAAAAATTATAAATGAAGCTAAAGCCAAACATAAAGAGCATTTATTATCAGCTCAAGATAAAGCTTTAAAAATTATAGATGAAGCTAAAAAAGAAGAGTCTGATCGTAGAAGAGAAATTAGTAAATTACAAGGCAGACTTGAACAAAGAGAAAATGCTTTCTCTCAAAAATTACTTGATTTACAAGAAAAACAACAAAAACTTTACGACAAAGTTAATGAAGTTCAAGAAATCAAGGAAAAAATAAAACAAATCAAACAAGAACAAAATGATAAATTAGAGAAAATCGCTAATTTAAACAAAGAAGAGGCTAAAGAAACTTTACTAAAAAATCTTGAAGAACAAAATAAAGAAGATTTATTAGTTAAAATGCGTAAACTAGAACAAGACAATCAAGAGGTTTTAGAGAATAAAGCTAAAGATATTATGGCTCTTTCCATGCAAAGACTAGCTTCTACTTACACTTTAGAACTAACCACAACTACCGTAGATTTACCTAGTGACGAAATAAAAGGAAGAATTATCGGTAGAGAAGGTAGAAACATAAAAGCTATTGAACAAGCAACTGGAGTAGAAATAATCGTTGATGACACACCTAACGCCATTACAGTTTCTGGATTTTCTTTAATAAGAAGGCATGTTGCCAAAAAAACCTTAGACTATTTAATAAAAGATGGACGTATTCATCCAGCTAAAATAGAAGAAGCCGTAGAAAGATCTAAAGGAGAGATAAGTGCTGACATAAAAAAAGCTGGAGAGGAAGCTATGTATGAAGTTGGAGTAACAGGATTTGATCCTAAATTAGTACAAATACTAGGAAGATTAAAATACAGAACTAGTTATGGTCAAAATGCTTTAAGACACTCTATTGAAGTTGCCCATATATCATCTTTATTAGCAGAACAATTAGAGGCTAATGTTACTATAGCTAAAAAAGGAGGTTTACTTCATGATATTGGTAAAGCGGTAGATCATGAGATTAAAGGTAATCACACTGAAATTGGAAGAGATATTGCTAAAAAATTCAAACTACAACCTGAGTTAATTGCACCTATTGAATCTCACCATGATGACACACCTTCTAGCTTAGAATCTGTAATTGTAAAAGTTGCTGACGCTATTTCATCAGCTAGACCTGGCGCTAGAAACGATAACTATGAAAATTACCTACAAAGACTAGAAGAACTAGAAAAAATATCCAACTCTTTTGATGGTGTAGATAAAACTTATGCCATTCAAGCAGGTAGAGAAGTTAGAGTTTTCGTTACACCTGAAAAAATTGATGATTATAAAGCTCATAAATTAGCTAGAGATATAAGTAAAAAAATTGAAGAAGAATTAAAATATCCTGGTGAAATAAAAGTAAATTTAATTAGAGAACTAAGAGTAACTGAATACGCAAGATAGAATTTACATTTGAAAAATTTATGTTATAATGATAACCTAATTGTAATTATATGAACAAAGCAGAATTAATTAACAAAATAGAAACAGAAGCAAATGTCAGTAAAAAAACTGCCAAAAAAATGCTTAGCACTTTAACTAATACTGTAATTGAGGAATTAAAAAAAGATAATCAAGTTACTATTGCTGGATTTGGAACCTTTTTATCTAGAGAACGATATGCTAGAGGTGGAGTCAATCCTCAAAATCCTAGCGAAAGAATAACTATACCAAAAGTTAAAGTAGCTAAATTTAAGACAGGAAAAAGACTTAGAGATTCATTAAAAGAATAAAAATATATTTTACTTACAAGGCAAGTACTCGTAGCTCAACTGGA
>Ga0102926_1002309_pt1 | contig 11107 bp, 9 predicted proteins | sample SalPonR1_A_D2_MG_FD_78173 | JGI IMG/M metagenome (GOLD analysis project Ga0102926, IMG submission 78173) | Salt pond soil microbial communities from South San Francisco under conditions of wetland restoration - Salt Pond MetaG R1_A_D2_MG | ecosystem: Environmental > Aquatic > Marine > Intertidal...
CATTTCGGGCGCTTCGCCCCGTATTTCGAACGGCGCTGCTTGCGGTCCTTGACGCCCTGCGTATCGAGCACGCCGCGCAGGATATGGTAGCGCACGCCGGGAAGATCCTTGACGCGACCGCCGCGGATCAGGACGACCGAGTGCTCCTGCAGGTTGTGCTTTTCGCCGGGGATGTAGCTGATGACCTCGAAGCCGTTGGTCAGGCGCACTTTGGCGACCTTGCGCATGGCCGAGTTCGGCTTCTTCGGCGTCGTCGTGTAGACGCGCGTGCACACGCCGCGTTTCTGCGGGCAGCCCTGGAGGTGCTGCGATTTCGTGGCTCTGACTTTCGGCTGCCGCGGCTTGCGGATCAGCTGCTGGATCGTTGGCATTCCGGTTCTTTCCCCGTCTCTCAACACATGTGTCTGCAAGGGCGCGCCCCTGCGGTTCATCGAAAACGCGCTGCGCGTCCGCAACACGCATACACCGCATCCGCACCTTTCCATCCGGTGCGACGCGGCGGGCTTCCAGAGGATCGGGGCGCATTCGCCCGGATCATGACCACTCAAGTTATGAATCAGACAGAGGCAAACACCCCGCGCCTGTGGATTGAGCGGCGTATAGGCAGAGTCGGCGTGCTTGTCAACAGCGCCCCGGAATGCCAAGACTTGGGCCACCCGAGACCACCCGCGAGGCCCGCGCCATGCGCGTCATCGGACTGTGCCGCTTCTCCTACCCTGCCCTCGGCGGGTTCAAGCGGATGCACGGCTCGGTGGCCGAGCGCGAAGCGTATCTCTACGCGCCCGACCGGATGGCACTGCGTTTTGCCCATTTCGAGAGCCTTACCCTGCCCTCGATCGCGGCGCAGACCAATGGCGATTTCACCTTTCTCGTGGTCACCGGCGAGAGCCTGCCCGAGCCTTGGCACTCACGCCTGCATGACATCGCCGCCGATGTGCCGCAGATGCGCGTCGTGCCGATGGAACCGATGCGCCACCGCGACGCGATGCGCATCGCGATCAAGAACGAGCTGGGCGAGGACGAGACAGAATCGATCCAGTTCCGGCTCGATGATGACGACGCGGTGTCGGTGGGCTTCGTCAAGAGCCTGCGCTGGTTCGAGCGCAACACGCGGCGGATGCGGCGGGCATGGCGCAACCTGGCGTTCGAGTATAACCGCGGCTATGCCGTGCGGCTTTCGGAACAGGGTATCGAGGCCGAGGCCGTGCAGACGTCGTTCTGGGCCTGCGGACTGGCCGTGCTGTTTCGTCCCGGCGACGCGAAGACCGTGATGAATTACGGCCATCACAAGCTGCATCAGCAGATGCCGACGCTCATCAACCCGGGCCCGGAGATGTACCTGCGCGCGCTGCACGATGACAACGACACCGGCGAGGCCCAGCACCCGCCGGCGCTCGCCCCCCTCGACGAGACACGCCGGAAACTCTTTCGCGACCGCTTCAACGTGGACGAGGACCGAGTGAAAGCTCTTTTTGCCGGGCGGCCCGCGCACGCCGACTGAGCCGCGCCTCGCGGTAGAGGGTGAAAACCCCCGAGGCCACCACGATCGCCGCGCCGATCAGGGTGATCGTCTTGGGCCAGTCGCCGAACACCACCCAGCCGAGGATCAGCGCCCAGATGAGACTCGTGTAGCGGAACGGCGCGACAAACGAGATCTCGCCCACCCGCATCACCATGATCGAAAACAGATAGCCGCCGATGATCATCACCGCCGCCCCGCCGATCAGCAGCATGGCGCGCCCGTCGACGGGGGCCCACTCTCCGGTGAGGGTGGCCAGACCGAAGAACACCGTGATAAAGATCGACGTGATCAGCGTCACCAGCATTGACGGCACGTCCCGCGACAGCCGGCGCGTCGCCAGATCGCGCAGCGTGACCATCGCCACCGCCGCGAGGCCATAGACAGAGTAGATGGTGAATCCCTCGGTGCCCGGGCGCACGATCAGCATCACACCGATGAAGCCCGCGATGATGGCCGCCATGCGTTTCCAGCCCACCGGCTCGCTAAAAAACAGTGCCGCGGCCAGCGTGATGGTCAGCGGCAGCGCCTGCATGATCGCGCTGATATTGGCGATAGGCATGTGAAACAGCGCGGTGACGAAGAAATAGGCCGAGCCCACCTCGCCCACCATCCGCCAGAACACCGGCCACCGGTCGGCGCGCGGCAGGCGCTGCCGCAGGGCTCCCATGCGCCACGCGATCAACGCCACCATCGCCGTGGTCAGCGCCCCGCGCAGGAACATCACCTGGAAAAGCGGCACCTGTCCCGACAGCGACTTGATCATCGCGTCGTTGAAAGTGAACGCCGCCATCGACCCCATCATCAGGAGAGCGCCGGTGAGATTGTCGGAACGGGGCATTGCGGGACCGATGCGAAGGGCGAGAAAGGGCGGGATCGTTGGGGCCAGCCCTGTCACCATTGTCACTTGGACCGATGGCGCGACTCTGGCGACCTCCGGGGTATTGCGGCCAAGAAGAAATGACAAGCGCGCTCAGCGGGCGAGCGCGGCAAGGAGCCCGGAGTGAAGCGCGCGGTTGGCGGCGGCGATCCCGGCCACCTGCGGCACCGGGTTGTTAAAGAGTAGCGCACCCCCGCGCCGGTCCGAGGTGGCCGCGCCCGCCTCGCGCAGGATCAGGTCGCCCGCCGCCGCGTCCCATTCCCATGTCGGGCGCAACGTCAGCATGGCGTCGAACCGCCCCTCGGCCACCAGTGCGAGCCGGTAGGCCAGCGACGGACGAAAGCCGCGGCGCAGCATCGGCACCCGCCCGTCCCGCCAATACGCCGGATCGAGCGCGGGCCGGGCCGCGAGCAGAGTGGCCCCCGGCAGGGCAGTGCGCGCGCCCGCGCGGATAGGCACCCCGTTGAGCTTGGCCCCCTGCCCCGCGGCGGCGGCATAGAGCTTGTCACGCATGGGCAGGTGAATCACCGCCGCCGTCACCACGCCACGCTCTGCCACCGCCAGCGCATGCGCCCAGAGCCCCGAGCCCTCGATCAGGCTGCGCGTGCCGTCGATGGGATCGACGATGAACACCCGCTCCGCCCCGAGCCGCGCCGGATCGTCCTCGGTCTCTTCCGAGAGCCAGCCATAGCCGGGCCGCGCGCCGCGCAGCCGCGCGGCGAGGCAGGCATCCACGGCAAGGTCCACCGCCGTGACCGGCCCGGCGCCGCCTGGCTTGTCCACCGTCTCGAGCGGGCGGGTCACCAGATCGCGCGCCAGCGCCCCCGCCTCGCGCGCCGCCGCGATGAGAAGGGGCAGGTCATCCCCCGGCAAGCGTCAGCCCCTCGACCAGGAGCGACGGCACCACGCGGCTCAGATGCGGGCGCGCGTCATTGGCGGGCGTGATCCCGCGCAGCATCTCGGGCAGGCTGCCCGCGATGGTGCATTCGTTGACCGGATGAGAAATCTCGCCCCCCTCGATCCAGAAGCCGGACGCGCCGCGCGAGTAATCGCCGGTATTGGGATTGATGGTCGAGCCGATGAGCGAGGTAACCAGAAGCCCCGTGTTCATCTCGCGCATCAGGTCCGCGCGGCTGCGGTCGCCCGGCGTCAGCGCCACGTTCCACCACGCGGGCGACGGCGTGCCCGACACGCCCCGCGCCGCGTTGCCCGTGGGCGTCATGCCCAGCTTACGCGCCGAGCCAAGATCGAGCGCATAGCCGCGCAGGACGCCACCCTCGACGATCGCGCGCGGCGTGGTCGGCAGCCCCTCGGCATCGAAGAGGCGCGAGCTGGACACGCGCGGGCGGTGCGGGTCCTCGCGCAGGTCGAGCGTCTCGGGCAACACCGCCGTGCCCAGCCGGTCGCGCAACCACGACGACCCGCGCGCCACCGCCGCGCCGTTGGCGGCCGCCAGCAGATGGCCGATGAGCGTGCCCGCGACCCGCTCGTCGAAGAGCACCGGGAAGGCCCCGGTGGGCGGGCGGCGCGCGCCGATCCTTTCGGCCGCGCGCTGACCGGCGGCGCGCCCGATCTCCTCGGGGCTGCGCAGGTCGGCGGCAAAGACACGGGACTCGCCGTCGTGGTCGCGCTCCATCCCCGTACCGGTCCCGGCGATGGCCACGCAGGACAGGCTGGTGTCGCCGCGCGCATAGCCGCCGGAAAATCCGTTGCTCGCCGCAATGTGCACCTCGCGGCGCGACCACGCGGCCGAGGCCGACTGAGCCTGGCTCACCCCGGCCACGCCCAGCGCCGCCGCTTCGGCCTCCTGCGCCATGCGCATCAGCGCCTCGGGCGCGGGGGCGGCGTCGGGATCGCAGAGATCGAGCCCGGCGGCATCGCGCCGCTCGGACAACTGGGCCGCATCGGCAAGCCCGGCAAAGGGGTCCTCGGGGGCCTCGCGCGCCATGGCCACGGCCCGGTTCGCCAGGGCGGCGATGGTCTCGGGCCTTGTGTCGGAGGCCGAGACGACGGCCTGCCGCCGTCCGACCAGAACGCGCAGTCCGATATCCGTGCCCTCTGCGCGCTCGGCCTGTTCAAGCCTGCCGCCGCGCATGTCGACGATGACCGACTGGCCGCCCATCGCGATGGCGTCGGCGGCCCCGGCACCGGCCTTGCGGGCGGCATCGAGCAGCGCATGCGTCAGATCATCGAGCTTTTCCGGCATCGTCCCTCCTCACGGTCCAGCGGGAGGTAGATCGCCGCGTCCCCCGGTGCAAGGGCTCAGCGCATCCGCTGGCCATTCACCGTCACGGTGCCGTCCTTCCTGATCTCGACGCGCGAGGTCAGCGTGTCCTCGCCTTCGACCGGCTGGGCGAACATCGAGGCCATCATCCGCGCGGTCATGGCCTGGTCCTCGGGCACGAGCCCGAGCGCCACCAGCTTGTCCAGCAGCCCCTCGCCGCCTTCGAGCCGCAGGTCGATGATGCCCTCGGCGGGCGGCACGTCGAGCCCCTCGGTCGTTTCGATCTCGATCGCGCCCTCCCCGGTGAGGCGCGCCCCCGCAACCGAGAGCATCAGCTTGTTGAGCGCGAGGCTGTCGAGCTCGCCCGGGCTCTCGCCGCTTTGCTCGAGCGCGGCGATCTCGGCCTCGTCGAAGATGTTCGTCGTCAGCCGCGCCTTGCCGGTCAGGTCGAGCGCGAGATGCGCCGGATCGCGCGGCAGCGCAGCCTCCGGGTCGATCAGCGACCACAGCACCTCGGGAAGGTCCACCCCGGCGAGGTCGAGCGACAGGCCGAAATCCTGAAGCTCGTCGCCCTGCGACACCGGCAGTTCCAACCGCGCGAAGGCGCGGTCGATGGCATAGGTCACCGGCATCGGGAACATGCCTGCCTCGGTGTTGACGACCAGCCCCACCGCGTCGCTCTCGTAGATCAGCCCGTCGCGGGAAAACGACCCGTCGATGCTGACCCGCTCGCTTTGCGAATTTCCCGTGATCCTCTCGCCATTCTCGGCGAAATCGAAGCGGCCCGTGCCCGCGCCGAAGGCGAGATCGGTCTCGACGCGGAACCCGTTCCCGAGCGCCGCCGCCATGTCGGACAGGTCGCCGCCTTCAGGCATGTCCACGCGCGACTCGTGGCGCATGCTCTCGGCATCGCCCGCGAAATCGAAAACCGCCCCGGTCTCGTCATCCACGAGGTTGAACGCGTAGCTGACCGGCCCGGAGGACAGGGTCTGGGCGACGCGGCGCATCCCTTCGACAAGCCGCGTCGTGGTGGTGCCCTCGAAATCCTCGAGACGCAAACTTCCGGTCAGGCTCTCGATGGGCGCGCCGCCATGCGTCACGCCGCCGATCGCGATGCGCATCGACCGCGCAGCATAGTCATAGTCGATCTCATCCGGCGTGCCGGAGGCGGTGATCGAAAGGTCATCATGGCTCAGCGTGAGGACGGCGGTCAGCGGTTCGTCATCGGTGGGCGTGACGGCGACCGCCATCGGCATGGTGGGCGGGTAGACGACCTCGACGGTGCCGTCGCCCGTTTCGCCAAGTTCGATCCGGCCCATCCGCATCTCGACGCGCCCGCCGCCGTCAGGCAACTCCTGCGTCAGCCCGAGATCGGGGATCACCAGCCCGCCGGCACCCTCCCGTGGCGTGCCGGTGATCTCGTAGCCGTATTGTGAAAACTGTCCCTGCCAGCTCTGCCAGACATCCTCGGCCGTGAGCTCGGCAAACGCGGGACCGGCAAAGAGGCCGAGAACGAGCAATGGGGCGGCGCGCAGGCAGAGCATCGTAAAATCCTTTTCGTCGGACGGGTTCGCGACAATGTCGGCCCTGCCACACCCGGGGTCAAGGATCATCCGTCTGGAAATCGGCGGCCACGCCGGATAGAACCCGACGGAAACCAGAGGGGGCTGACATGAGCATGACCGGGAAATGCGTACTCATCACCGGCGCGAGCAAGGGCATCGGGGCCGCCGCCGCGCGGGTCTTTGCGGCGGCCGGGGCCAACGTCGCGCTGGTGGCGCGCAACCGCGACGCCATCGCCGATCTGGCGGGAGAGATCGGGCAAAGCGCCATCGCCATCCCCTGCGACGTGAGCCGGTACTGGGAAGTGGAGGCCGCGGTCGAGGCCTGCCACACGGCCTTCGGGCGGCTGGACGTGCTGATCAACAACGCGGGCGTGATCTCGCCCATCTCGATGCTGGCTGAATCCGATCCCGATGCGTGGGGCCATGCCATCGACATCAACCTCAAGGGCGTGTTCAACGGCATGCGCGCCGCGCTGCCTGGCATGATGGATCGTGGCGAGGGCACGATCATCACCGTCAGTTCCGGTGCCGCGCATAACGCGCTGGAAGGCTGGAGCGCCTATTGCGCGTCCAAGGCAGGCGCGGCGATGCTCACGCGCAGCGCCGATCTGGAGGCACGCGGCGCGGGCGTGCGGGTGATGGGCCTGTCGCCGGGCACCGTGGCCACCGACATGCAGCGCGAGATCAAGCACAGCGGGGTGAACGCGGTGGCCGCGCTCGACTGGTCCGAGCATATCCCCGCCGACTGGCCCGCGAAGGCGCTTCTGTGGATGTGCGGGGCGGACGCCGGGGACTTCGCCGGTCAGGAGATTTCGCTGCGCGATCCGGATATCCGCCGCCGGGCGGGTCTGGCATGATCGCGCTCGACCGCGCGGACGGGCTCTGGACCGTCACGCTCGACCGCCCCGACAAGGCCAACGCGCTCACCGCGGAGATGCTGACCGAACTGGCGGAGATCACGGAATCCGCGCATGGCGAGGCCCGGGCGCTGATCCTCACCGGGTCGGGCAAGGTGTTCTCGGCAGGTGCCGATCTCGAGGCGGCGCGCGCAGGGCTGGCGACAAGCCCCGTTTGGGAACGTCTCTCGGGTGCGATCGCCGCGCTGCCCGTTCTCACGGTCGCCGCACTGAACGGAACGGTGGCGGGCGGCGCGATGGGCATGGTGCTGGCCTGCGACCTGCGCATCGCGGCGCAGGGCGCGGGGGCGTTCTACCCGGTGATGCGGCTGGGCTTTCGCCCGCAGCCCAGCGATCCGGTGCGGCTCGCCGCCCTCGTCGGCCCCGCGCGGGCCAGGATGATCCTGCTCGCGGGTGCGAAGGTCACGACCGAGGAGGCGCTGGCCTGGGGCCTGTTTGACCGGGCGGTTCCGCGCGGCGACCTCATGGAAAGCGCGCGAGAGCTCGTCGCTGACTGCCTCGGTGCCGATCCAGGCCACGCCGCCGCGCTCAAGGCGATGTGCCGCGCGGGCGAGGTACCCCCGAGGGAGTAGGGTCCGGCCCGTTGCGGTCGTTGGGTCGAGCAGCGCCGGGGTCAGGCGGGCGAACGACCGCTCCGGGCGATTCGCAGCGGCATGACGCAGGACAGCTCACCGTCAGCCGGCGAGCTTGCTCCTCGTCCCCGACCACGCGACAGTGGCACAGAGCAACCGGAGGGCGGCGCATGGCACAGCTTGAGGATCGGATCGCGCAAGGGCGGGGCGACGCGCCCGCAGACATGGTGCTGCGCGGCGGCGCGGTATTCGACCTCGTCACCGGGGCGATGATCGCAGGCGACGTGGCGATCTGCGGCGACACCGTCGTGGGCGTCGGGGCCGATTACGAGGGGCGCGAGGTGATAGACGTCTCTGGCCTCACCCTCGTGCCCGGCTTCATCGACACGCATCTGCATATCGAAAGCTCGCTCGTCACGCCGCTGGAATTCGACCGCTGCGTGACACCCCGTGGCGTGACCACCGCAATCTGCGACCCGCACGAGATCGCCAACGTGATGGGCCTCGACGGCATCCGCTATTTCCAGCAGGCGAGCGCGCACACGCTGATGGATATCCGGGTGCAGCTGTCCTCCTGCGTGCCGTCGACGGACATGGAGACGGCGGGGGCGGAGATCGGGGCGGACGATCTGCAAGAGGTGATGGGCCACCCCTCGGGCATCGGGCTCGCGGAGGTGATGAACTATCCCGGTGTGATCCACTGCGACCCGGGCATGATGGCCAAGCTGCGGCTCTTCGAGGGGGGGCATATGGACGGGCATTGCCCGCAGCTATCGGGGCGCGACCTCAACGCCTATTGCGCCGCCGGCATCCGCACAGAGCACGAGGCGACGACCGCCGAGGAGGCACGCGAGAAGCTGCAACGGGGCATGCGGGTGCTGATCCGCGAAGGATCGGTGAGCAAGGACTTGGAGGCGCTCGCGCCCCTGCTCGGCGACATCACCGCGCCCTACATGTGCCTGTGCACCGATGACCGCAACCCGCTCGATATCGCCGAGGAGGGGCATCTCGATCACATGATCCGGCGGCTCATCGCGCGCGGCACCTCGCCGCTCGCGGCCTATCGGGCGGCGTCGCTGTCGGGGGCCGAGGCCTTCGGGCTGCGCGACCGAGGTCTGATCGCGCCGGGGCGGCGGGCGGATATCGTGGCGGTCGGATCTCTGGAGGCGTGCGACGCGCGGCTGGTGCTGTGCGGGGGCGTGGTGGCAGACAAGGCGGCGTTCGACGCGCGGGGCGCGGTGGCCCCGGTGGGGCGGCGCTCGGTCAGGGCGCCGCAGGTGGTAGCCGAGGATTTCCGCCACACCGGCAACCGGGCGGAAACGGACGTGATCGGCATCCTGGAGGGCCGCATCCTGACCGAGCATCTGCACGAAGAGATCGCCCCCGAGGACGGCGACAAGCGCCCCGACCCGGCCCGCGACCTGGTGCGCATCGCGGTGGTGGAGCGGCATGGGAAGAACGGCAACATCGCCACCGGCTTCGTGCGCGGCTTTGGCCTGCGGGCGGGGGCGATCGCCTCGACCGTGTGCCACGATCATCACAACATCGCCTGCGTCGGCGTGGATTATGACGACATGGCGGTGGCGGTGAACCGCATGGCGGAGATCGAGGGCGGCTTCGTGGTGGTGGAGGGGGGCCGCTTGCTGGCCGAACTGCCGCTGCCGGTGGCCGGGCTGATGAGCCTCGAGCCGTTCGAGGCGGTGCGCGACCGGCTGGAGGCGCTGCGCGCGGCGGCGAAATCGCTCGGCGTGGGGCTGCACGAGCCGTTCCTGCAGCTGGCTTTTCTGGCGCTGCCGGTCATTCCGGCGCTCAAGATCACCGACCGCGGGCTGGTGGACGTGACGCGGTTCGAGCTGATCGGGTGACGGCGCGGGGACGTGGCCTCTTGCCGCCGCTCCGTGCCGATCGGGGAGACCTCATCGCAACGGCGGGTGACAAGAAAGTTGAAAACTTTCTTGTCCGGAATTTTTTCAAAATTCCGGTTGTGGCCGGGGTTTCAGGCCTGTTCGTGGAAGCGGGCCCCTGCGCGCGCCTCAGAACGCCTTGAAGGTCAGCGTTGTCTCGGTCCGCTCGATCCCCTCGATATCGAGCAGATTGTCGTTGATATACTTGCCGATATCCGCGTCCTCGGGGACGTAGAGCTTCATCAGCAGATCGAAGGGGCCGGAGGTGGAGTGCAATTCGGAATGGATCTCGCGAAGGGCGATATCCTCGGCCACGCGGTAGGAGTGGCCGGGCTTGCAGCGGATGTTGATGAAGACGCAGCGCATGAGGCTCTCCGGTTGTGGTGCTTTTCGCCCGAGTATTTCCGCTATGCGCGCGATTGTCCATGACCTCAGGCCGGGGTGAGGAGGGACCGCAGGAGCGCCAGCGGATGGGCGCGCAGGGACAGACGCAGGGCAGCGTAATCTTCGACCATCTCCTCGCCGAGGCTCATCGCGGGCAGGTGGGCGGCGGGCTCGTCGATGCGCTCGCCGTCGAGATCGCGGGCAAAGAGCGGCAGCGGCTCGGCGCTGCGGATCGCGCGTGCCTGCCAGAGCGCGTCGCGGCGCGTGATCCCCAGCCCGGCGAAGGCGTCGGCCTCGGCCAGCCGGGCGAGGAGCGCGGGCCCGGTGCCCGCGCGCCGCCACACATCCTCGGGGCCGAGATACCCGTTGCCGCGCGCCGCCGCGATCCAGTCGGCCTCGTCGCGGCCCAAGCCCCGCACCTGCCGGAACCCCAGCCGCAGCGCCAGCCCGCCGCGCCCGTCCGGCTCGAGCGTGTTGTCCCAGCACGACGCGTTGATGCAGACGGGGCGCACCGTCACGCCATGCTCGCGCGCGTCGCGCACGATCTGCGCGGGGGCGTAAAAGCCCATCGGCTGCGAATTGAGCAGCGCGCAGGCAAAAACCGCCGGGTGGTGGCACTTGATCCAGGCGCTAGCATAGACCAGCAGGGCAAAGCTCGCCGCGTGGCTCTCGGGGAAGCCGTAGCTGCCGAACCCCTCGATCTGGCTGAAACAGCGCTCGGCGAATGCCATGTCATAGCCATTGGCGCGCATCCCCCGCAGAAAGCGGTTGCGAAACTCGCTGACATTGCCGTGCTTCTTGAAGGTGGCGAGTGCGCGGCGCAGGCGGTCGGCCTCTTCGGGGGTAAAGCCCGCGCCGATGATGGCGATCTGCATCGCCTGTTCCTGGAACAGCGGCACGCCCAGCGTCTTGCCCAGCACCCGGCCCAGCTCGTCCGATGGAAAGCTCACCGGCTCCTCGCCGTTGCGGCGGCGGATATAGGGGTGGACCATATCGCCCTGAATGGGGCCGGGGCGAATGATCGCCACCTGTATCACCAGATCGTAGAAGCTGCGCGGGCGCATGCGGGGCAGGAAATTCATCTGCGCGCGGCTTTCGACCTGGAACACGCCCAGGCTGTCGGCGCGGCCCAGCATCTCGTA
>Ga0102926_1002314_pt1 | contig 11091 bp, 10 predicted proteins | sample SalPonR1_A_D2_MG_FD_78173 | JGI IMG/M metagenome (GOLD analysis project Ga0102926, IMG submission 78173) | Salt pond soil microbial communities from South San Francisco under conditions of wetland restoration - Salt Pond MetaG R1_A_D2_MG | ecosystem: Environmental > Aquatic > Marine > Intertidal...
TAGATAAACAAATCGATAATTCTCTCTCTTATCTTGCATCTTTAATAGATACATCAAAGCAAAAAGATGATGATGTATTTATAGCTTTTAATTCAACATCATATAATAGGGATGCTGTAATTAATATCAATAATCAAGATTATTTTGTAAAAAATATTCCATCTTTTGGTTATAAAATAATAAATCAAAATGAAATAACTGATCCAGTAATGATTGATGATAATAAAATTAATAATTCTTTAATTGAGGTAAGTTTAAACGATAATGGAACATATAATATTTATCACAAAAAAAGTGATACATTATATAAAAATTTAGGTTACTTTATTGATAGTGGTGATGCAGGAGATGAATATAATTATTCATACCCTGATTGTGATACTATATTTGATAGCAGAGATGCAAAAGCTAAAATTTCAATACTAAAAGAATCAAAACAAAAAGTAGAAATTGCAATTGATATTGATATGACAATCTCTTGCGAACTGACAAATGATAGAAAAACAAGAAGCGCAAAAACAATTACTATGCCGATTAGATCAATTTTAAGTGTTGAAACAAATAGTGATGTAATAAAGGTTAAAACTGTTATAAAAAATACAGCAAAGGATCATATTGTTAAAGCAATTTTCCCAACAGATTTACAAACTGATATTTCATATTCTGCAACTGCCTTTGATGTTGTTGAAAATCCAATTCATATTGACGACTATGATGAAGATATGATTCCTGAAAATGTTAGAAAAGTAATTGTTGGAGCAAGAGAAGCAAAACCTAATACAATTTTCTTAACTCAAGAAATGGTTGATTTATATGATGGTGAAAAAGGATTATCTATTCTTTCTAAAGGACTTCCTGAGTATACTATTATAAAAGAAAGAAATGCTATTTCATTAGCTCTATTTAGAGGTTGTGGTTGGGTTGCAAAAGATATAAATACAAGAATTGGAGATGCTGGACCTGAAATATTTACACCAGGGGCTCAATGTATTAGAACAATGGAATTTGAATATGCAATTTATCCTCACCTAGGAAATTATGAGGACGCTGAATCTATTAGAAAAGCTGATGATTATAATAATGAATTATTAATTCTAAGTACTAATAAGCATAAATCAATACTACCTCCTTCTTCTTCATTTATTAATGTAGATAGTGAAAATAATAATATAAGAGTAACATCACTAAAGAAAAGTGATGAATCCAATAATATAATTTTACGAGTATATAATTGTAGTAATAAAGTTGAAAATGCTAAATTTAGTTTAAATTTTAATATATCAAAAGCAAAAAGAGTTAATTTCTTAGAAAATGAAAAAGAAACATTAGCTATAGATAATAATTCTTTCAACTTAGAAGTTAAACCTAAAAAAATTGAAACAATTAGTATTAAATTATCATCAATGCCAAATATTATTAATTCTAATAAAAAACAACCTTGTTTTAGATATGAAAATGAAAATATTTATGATCTTGAAGAATATAATAGTATGGATTCAGTTACCAAAGAGGATGTAATTAATGAAGAAAAAAGAGCTGTTTCACTAGAAGATGGCTTAAATGCTGCTATAACAAGAAGGACTTCTTTAGAAGCTCAATTATCTGCCATTTTAACTCAAAATAGATTTAATGAAGCTAAGACATTTAAGCTTGGGTATCAGTTAAACGAAGCAAGAGTTAAAAGAAGAATTTGTGATTATGTAAAAGATTCAAAAAACTTTAAATAAATATCATATGTATAATCTGCAATTAAAAAATATATCATGTATTTTTTAATTGCATTTTTTTTATACAATAAATTCGATGATAATAATAATAGTTTCTATAATATATTCAATTAAAAAAAAGAAGATGTTACTAAGAGCTTAAAAAGGCTTTTGCAACATCTCCTTATAATACAAAAATTAATATATATTATTTTGCATTTTCACTAATAATTAGAGTGATTTGATTTATTTTATTTTTTAATTCATCCTTAGTACTTGCTTCAACTACTAGTCTTAAATAAGGTTCTGTATTACTTTTTCTAACACCAAACCACCAAGATGGATATTCAATCCTATAGCCATCAGTATCTAAGACTCTATTTGCATCTTTTGGATATTTGTCTTTTAAAATATCAATAACTTCATCTTTATTTTCAACTTTAAAATTAATTTCTCCACTAGCTTCATATTTTACAATATTATCTATTAAAGAAGAAAAAGTAATTGATTTCTCACTTTTTTCTTTAATAATATTTAAAACCATAATCATTGCAAAAAGTCCGCTATCACAATTATTAAATTCTCTAAAATAATAGTGACCTGCTAACTCTCCACCAAATACAGCTTTAGTTTCTCTTAGCTTTGCTTTTGCATGAACATGGCCAACTTTCCACATAATTACTTTATAACCTAATTGTTCTAAAAATTCTGTAGTGGATTTTGAAGTTCGAATATCTACTACAGCTATTCTCTCTCCTTCCATTTCAAGCATTTTCTCACCTAAAATACCCATCAAATGATCAGCTGGAATATATCCACCTTTTTCATCTATAAACATAACTCTATCAGCATCACCATCAAAAATTATACCAAGATCACATTTTTCTCTTATAACAACATCTTGTAATTGTTTGCAATTAGTAGGATCTAATGGGTTTGGCTCATGATTTGGAAAAGTTCCATCTAATGTGTCATTTATATAAATTACATCGTCACCTAAAATATCTTTTATTAATAAACTTGCCATTCCATTTGAACAATCAACAGCAATCTTTAATTTAGAATAATCTTCTTTATACTTGCTTAAAAAATCAATATAAGGTGTTTTGGCATCAAATTGTTTTATTGAACCTTTTTTATCACTTAGTACAACTTCTTCATTTTCACACCATTTTTCTAAAGTCTTTAAACCAGTTTCTCCACCCACAGGGATTGCCTTTTCCCTACTAATTTTTAATCCATTATATTTTGCAGGATTATGAGATGCTGTTATTTGTATTGAACCATCTACATCAAAAAATACAGTTGCAAAATAAACCATAGGAGTTGAAGAGAGAGAGATGTCAATAACATCACAGCCTGCATCACAAATACCTTTTGTCAAAGAGTCAAACATAGAAGGAGATGAAACTCTCATATCTCTACCTACTAAAATATTTTTTGCATCTAACAATCTAGGCAAAAAATAACCAACTTTGTATGCTATATCAAGAGTTAAATCTTCACTAAACACACCACGAATATCATAAGCTTTAAATGCTTTCATAAATCCTCCAAAAACATATATGATGATATTTATTTTATAAATATAATTTAATCCTAAATTAAATAATTATTTATTTAATAACGAATTAAACTATTTCTAGTTTATCAAATAAAATATTTTTATTAAACAAAATATAAATAAAATAATCAAAAAAACTTATTTTTCATCAATATTTCATATTTGTATAAAAAGAATGTAAAAATATTAACAAATTGTTATTTTACATTCTGGGCTAACCTACATTTAATTGACTAATATTATTATTTCTTGTACAAATAGGTATAATCAAATTTGGAGGGTTTATGGAATCTTCACTAGCAATACCTGCTTTAACAAAAGACTTAGCTAGAGTTTTAATAGATGCTGACTCTATTTCTCGTAGAGTTGATGAATTAGCACATCAAATCAATGAGGCATATGCTAACATTGAAGGGCGCCTTATACTCGTTGGGGTATTAAAGGGCTCTTTTATTTTGACTGCTGATCTTTGCAGAAAATTAACCATACCACATGTAGTAGATTTTATTGCATTATCTTCATATTCAGGAGATAGGACTAGTGGTAATGTAAGATTAGTAATGGATACAAGAGAAAACATGGAAGACAAACATGTTTTAATTATTGAAGATATTCTAGATTCAGGATATACACTTGATTATCTAATTCGAAACTTTAAAGCCAGAAATCCAGCTAGTGTAAAAACTTTAGTTTTATTAGATAAACCTGATAGACATACTGTATCTGTTGAAATAGATTATCAAGGTTTTACTATACCAGATGTTTGGGTTGTAGGATATGGACTAGATTATAATGAGAGATATAGAACTCTCCCTTATATTGCTGAAATGTATCCTCAAGAATAAGAATTAATTTTTAAATTAAAATATATTAATAAAATTGGAAACTTCATTAATGAAAAACGAAAAATTTTATGTTAGCTACAACACAGTTCACAAATTAATTAAGGATTTATCTCAAAAAATTATTAAAAGTGATTTTGATCCTGATGTTATTGTTGCAATCGGATCTGGAGGTTTTATACCTGCAAGAATTATTAAAACATTTATTAACCGCCCAATATATGCTGTAGGTATATCATATTATGGTGTCGATAATAAACACAGAACCCACCCAACCAAAATTCAATGGATTGACGAAGTTCAAGAACAACTAAAGGGCAAAAAAGTATTATTAATTGATGAAGTTGATGATACAAGAGCAACTTTAGGCTATTGCGTAAGAGAATTATTAAAATATGATCCAGAAGAAATAGCAGTTTTAGTTCTTCATAACAAGAAAAAAGAAAAAGATGTTGATTTCCCAGTAGAGATAAAAAGATATTATCCTGCTCTAGAAATTGACGATATGTGGATTAAGTATCCATGGGATGCTGATGATATTGAAGACCACAGTGAAAAAGAAAAGGCTATGATATTAAATAAAGCCTAAGGAGTATGCGATGAGTATTAGTGCTATTGTAGGAGCCCAATGGGGAGATGAAGGAAAAGGTCGTGTAGTTGATTATTTGGCAACAAAAGCTGATTTATGTATCCGTTTCCAAGGTGGAGACAATGCAGGTCACACAGTAATTAATGACAAAGGTAAATTTGCACTTCATATTATTCCATCAGGTATCTTCAATCCAGAAACTACAAATATTGTAGGAGCTGGAACAGTAGTAAATTTTGATACAATGACAATTGAATTAGATTCAATTAGAGAAGCTGGTGTTGATGGCAATAATTTATTTATTGATAAAAGAGCTCATCTTATCATGCCTTTCCATTGTGCATTAGATGGCGCAGAAGAAGCTAAAAAATCAAAAACCTGGAAAATTGGAACAACTAAAAAAGGTATTGGACCAACTTATAGTGACAAAGCTGCAAGAAGTGGTATTAGAGCTGTAGATATTCTTGATGAAGATAGGCTTACTAAAAGATTAAATATGTTATTACCTAGAAAAAATAGAGAATTAGCATATTTTGGATTACCTGAAGTTACACTTGAAGAAATGCTTGACGTTTGTAGAAAGTGGAAAGAAGTATATGGGAATAAAATCATAGACTCAGTACCTGTAATTAGAGATGCTTACGAATCAAATAAAAATATTTTACTAGAAGGCCAACTTGGTATTATGAGAGATTTAGATTGGGGTATTTATCCATACACAACAAGTAGTAATCCAACAGCTGGTGGAACTTGTAGTGGAGCTGGTATTGCACCTAATAGAATCGATGAAATTATCGGTGTTGTAAAAGCTTATTCAACATCTGTTGGTGGCGGACCTTTCATGAGTGAATTATTTGATGAAGATGGTAAAAAGCTAAGAGATTATGGCCATGAATATGGTGCTACAACAGGACGTCCTCGTCGTTGTGGTTGGTTTGATGCAGTAGCAGCAGATTATTCTTGTTGGATTAATGGTTTTACAGATATTGCTATTACAAAACTAGATATATTAGACCATTTTGATACTATCAAAGTATGTACAGCTTATGAGGTAAATGGTGAAGTTATAAATTACCTACCTGAAACAGCTTTACAAGAAATTGCAAAACCAATCTATAAAGAATATAAAGGTTGGAAATGTGATACTTCGAATGCAAGAAAATGGGAAGACTTACCAAAAGAAGCTCAGGATTATTGCACAGAAATTGGAAAACTAGTTGGGGCAAATATTAAATTTATATCAGTTGGCCCAGAAAGAGATCAGATTATAATTTTATAATAAAAATTAAAGGGTTAGGCTTTTGCTTAACCTTTTTTTATTTTAGATGATAATAATATGGAGTATTTTCATGACATCATTTACACATGACACTTACATATCCCCTTTTACTTGGAGATATTCAAACTCTAAAATGAGAGAAATCTACAGTGAAAAACATAAACGAATTCTACTTAGAAAAATATGGATTGCGCTAGCTTCAGCACAAAAGGAAGCTAATCTTGTAACTCAGAAACAACTTGAAGAATTATTAGCACATAAAACAGATATTGATATTGAAAGAGCTACAGAAATTGAGAGCAAAATACATCATGATTTAATGGCTGAAATTAAAACATATGCAGAACAATGTCCAAATGCTGCAGCAATAATTCATATGGGTGCAACTAGTATGGATATTCTTGATAATATGGATGCAATTAGAATAAAAGAAGCTTTAGAAATTGTTATTAATAAATCCAAAGAATTATTATCTCTTTATGTTGATAAAATGAAAGAATTCAAAAACTTACCTTGTATGGCTTTCACCCATATTCAACCTGCAGAACCTACTACTGTAGGATATAGAATTGCACAAAGTGCTCAAGATTTAATTGATGATATTAAAGAATTAGAGCTTGTAAAAAAGGATATTAAAGGAAAGGGTATGAAAGGTGCTGTAGGCACTGCAGCAAGCTATAGTGAATTATTAAAAGGAACAAATCTTAATCCTAAAGAAATGGAAGATATTGTTATGAATAAACTTAAAATAAAAGCTTTTAATGCAGCTACACAAGTTTATACAAGAAAACAAGATTTAAGAGTTGTTAATGCTCTATCAAATTTAGCTTGTACATTATACAAATTCTTTATTGATTTTAGATTACTTCAATCTCCACCTATTGGAGAATGGTCTGAACCTTTTGGAAAAAACCAAGTAGGCTCTTCTGCTATGCCATTCAAAAGGAATCCTATTAACAGTGAAAAAATTGATAGCCTTTGCCGTTTTATTAGCTCTCAAGCAAACACTTTATGGCAAAATAGTGCTCAAACATTATTAGAGAGAACACTTGATGATAGTGCAAATCGGAGAATAGTGTTACCTAATTCATTTTTAGCAATTGATGAAGTATTAATAACTTCAATAAAAGTAGTTAGTAATATGAATATCCACAAAACAGCTATTGAGAGAAACATGAAATCTTATGGTATTTTCGCTGCAAGTGAAAGATTACTAATGGAATTAGGGAGAAATGGTGCAAATCGACAAGAGATGCATGAACTAATTAGAGAACATAGTTTAAAAGCTTGGAAAGAAGTTCAAGAAGGCAAAGAGAACACTCTAAAAGAAAACTTAATTAATGATAAAGTAATACTTAAATATGTTAGTAAAGATAAAGCTAATGATTTATTAAATGCTGATGAATATATTGGAGATGCCCCATTAAGAGTCCAAATGGTTATTGATGAAGCATTAAAGGTATTATAAAAAGTTTACTATCTCTACTCCTGCTTTAAAAAGATAATAATAAAGTATCATTCTTAAAAATCTTACAAGACAGGCTAAAACTACATCTTTAAATTCAACTTTTAATATACCTGCTGTCCAACAGATTGTAGAAAAGGGAATTGGGGTCAAACCAGATATGGCTACACCCCAAGCACCTTTGTTATGTATAAAAACTTTATGATCTTTCATTATCTTATTAGAATATCTATTTACAACTTTTATCAAAGAAAGCAAATGCCCTAGCCAATAGGCACTAATACCTCCTAAATATGAGGCACCTCCCATGAATATAGTGATTTCAAAAATATTCCAATTAGAAGATACTAGAGGAAACATAATATCTGGAGTTAAAGGAACTATAAAAGTATCACAAAGATAAACAAAAAGAGAGACCCCAAAAAAACCTAAACTATTATATAATCTTTGAGCAACATCACTTGTCTTAACATTTGAGGATATAATTTTATCATATAAAATAAATATTAAAAAAATTGAAACAAAAGCTATTAAAGTTCTAATAACAAGTTTTTTCCAAGCAATACTACCATCTTCTTTTAAAAATCTATGTTTTTTATTCTTCTCGTCCATCAAAATAACCTATAAAAGATGCAACACTTTTTTCAATGTTTTCAAAATTTCCTTTTCCTTGAAATACTGGAAATTTACCACCGCCTTTTCCATCAATATGAGATAAAACATCTTTTCTAATATCATTTATACTATAGTTTTCAAAAGATTTACCCAAATAAATATACCATTTTAATAAATCATTTTCTTTTTTATATAAAAATATTGCTTTATCAATATCAATATCAATATCTTTGAAATCAATATTATATGAACTAATATCTTTAACTATAATATTTTTAGTATCAGAATTTATTAATTTTGTAATAATATAATTTGTATTTTCTTTTTTTAAACTTTTAATATCTTTTTCTAACTCTATTTTCTTTTCTAATAAAGCTTTATCACAATCATATAAAGAATCCAAAGTAGCACTATGTAAAGTACAAAGTTGTTTTATCAGTCTATCATACTCTCTATATATTTTTGATACTTGATCAGCAATTCTAAAAATAAGCCTATAATGTTTTCTAATTTTTTCAAAACCAATATACATTATTTTCTCTATTTCTTTTGTGTTTTTTACATGTAATCCACCACATGCTATTTGATCAATTCCATTAATATCAACAATTCTTATCATTTTATCAACTTTAATACTTCTTCTCATATTAAATAATTCAGCTTTTTCTTTTGTTGTTTCAATATAAGATATATCTTTATTATCCAAAATAACTTTATTTGCTAAATCTTCTAATTTATAACAATCCTCTTGGCTAAAATGGTTTTGATCGATTTCAATTGTTAAATTTAATTCACCTTGGTGAGTAGAAATAGTTCTAACATTAAATTTATTATACAATAAACCACTAATAATATGCTGAGCACTATGCATTTTCATATAATAATATCTATGATTCCAATCTAATTTTAATAAGACATAATCACCTATATTAAATTTTTTTACATCCTCAACTAAATGATATATCTTATCATTATCTTTTTGAGTATCAACAACTTTAGTGCTATTAATAAAACCAATATCCCCAGGTTGCCCACCACCTTCTGGATAAAAAATTGTTTTATCTAAATAGATTTTATTTTCTTTAATATCTAAAATAGTTGCATTTATTTCTTTTTTATATGAATCAATATAATATTGTTTTAAATTGTTAATCATAATTTCATCCTTTTCTTTTTCCATAATGAACTGCTTTTAGGAAGTTCTATTGAAAATTGTATCGCTATTATTCTTAGAGAAAAAATAAAAATAGTGCTAATTATAAATAAATATCCTATCGATAATGATGTACTCTCTAAATATAAATATAAAAGTCCTCCTAGCAAAGAAGCTGTTGCATAAAAATCATTTGTTAATATTGTTGGAATACTTTTACTCATTACATCTCTTATAACTCCTCCACCACTAGCGCTTACAATACCACATAAAACTTGACCAATTGCTGAGCAATCAAACAAAGCGCCTTTTGCACAACCTATTGATGTAAAAACTCCTAAACCTAAAGCATCTAAATATTTAATAAACTTTTTTTCACTATGAATCAATGAACCAATAAAAAAAATAACAATTCCAACAATTACACAAACTAATAAATAAATATAATTAGTAAGTGCAGCAACAGGAGTTGCTCCAATTAAAGAATCTCTAATCATGCCTCCACCACAACCAACTGTTGTAGCAAATACTATTACACCTAAAAAATCTAAATCTTTTTCTACAGCTTTTAATGCACCAGTTAAAGCAAAAATAATTGTACCCAAAATATCAAAAGCATAAATAAAATCAACTGAATTTGTCATAAAACAAATTTAACATAATATTTAGGCACTTGTTAATTACTAATTTTGATATTATCCTATGTTTATAAGGAATTTAAACAATAAATATTTAGCGAGGTAATATATGGCTAGAATAAAATCCGCTTGTGAATTAGCTTTAGAAAAAACAGAAGATTTAAATGTAGATTTAGATAAAATATCAAAAGAAAAATCAATAAAATTTGGTAGAAAAATTTGTGGTCTCTACATTAACGATATAGATTTTACAAAAGAAAAATTTTTAAGTGAATATGAAAAAGAAGATGATAAAAAATCACTTAGAGAAGGTATTGCGAATAATATATTAATTAATTTATCTCTACCCTCTGATCAGATGTATAATACTACAATTGATAAAATAATAGAAATTATTCAAATGATAAAATCAGATAACGAACAATTAGTTGCTACAATTAACCAAATAAGAGAATTTTTCAAACAATATTTAAACCATCAAAATGAACTTGTAAATCAAATGAAAGAACAATTTGCCCCCGCCCTTAAACAAAAAGAAGAGCAACTAAAACAGCAATATGGTCCTGATTTTACTTATAGTGCAGAACAAGATAAAGATTTCATGAAACTTCTTGATGAAAATCTAAAAAAACTTGATGATCAATATAATCAAACTTTAATAGATGTAAAAGAAAAAATAAAAGAAGAATTATTGTAGAGAAAACAAGGGTAATAATTTGATTATATCAAATATTACCCTCTTTTTTTATATAATTAATATTTTACATTAATGGCCAAAAGCAGGGAAAAATAAATACAATAACTAAAATAACCCTTATAGCAAATAAACAAACTCCTATTATAGATAAGATCCATCCTGTAAAAGCTATTTTTGATTTATGCCTAATAGCACTACCTTTTATTAAAGCAATTATTGCCAAAACAAGCCCAATTAAAGGATAAAATCCTGAAAATACACTTATCATACTAACAACTGATATTAAACCTAAAATAAAAATTATTGATGAAGCATCATCGCTTTTTTTTTCTTTCACACAATCATTTTCATCATATGGATGTGAATCGTTATCATAATTATTCATAAACACCACCTCTTTAATAATATTAATAATAAAATAAAAAAAAATAAATAATTAAGATCAATAAATTCTCATATAAAAAGCTCTAAGAAAAAAAATTCCTAGAGCCGTCAATAATTAAATAATCAAATATTAATCCCAATATTTTTTCATTCTCTCAA
>Ga0102926_1002315_pt1 | contig 11091 bp, 24 predicted proteins | sample SalPonR1_A_D2_MG_FD_78173 | JGI IMG/M metagenome (GOLD analysis project Ga0102926, IMG submission 78173) | Salt pond soil microbial communities from South San Francisco under conditions of wetland restoration - Salt Pond MetaG R1_A_D2_MG | ecosystem: Environmental > Aquatic > Marine > Intertidal...
AAGAGCTTTGAACTTATAGGCAAAGACTTAACAGCATTAGGAATGGTACTGCAAGAGTTATGCCAGATGAAGTTGAAAAACTTTTAAAAAAGTTAGGTCAATAATAATATTATTTAAACTATTTTTATGAATAAAATGGAAAAATTGTTTTTAACTTATAGCTGAAAATCTAAACAGCTTAAAAAAATAGATAAATTCTTTAAAAAGGAGATTTTAAAACTTAATATAAAACTATGAAAACATTTGATAAAATACTAATTATAATATTCGTACTAATATTAGTATTTGCAGTGATTATACCTTGCAAGAAAGCTTGAGCTTATAATTACAATGGTAGAGAGTATAATATCGTTGTAAGCGAAAATATTGAGTATTTAGAGTATTGTTACTTCAGTAGAACTTGTGAAGTATCTGAATACAATAAAAAATTAATCAAATTAAATATACTTTTGATTAAAAAAGGATTTAATCCTTTATATAAATAAAAATGATAAATAAAATGACAAATCACGAAATACTATATAATATTTGTAAAAAAATATGATACGAAGTATTATATCCTTGAGTTAATTGAAGTAAATTTGATTGATATAATTTAAAAGAATATTTAGAAATATGAGAAATATATTTTTATAATAAATTTTTTAGAATGTATGATTCTAATTTCAAACAAGATAATGTTAATCACATTATAAATGTAACAGAAATAATTTTCACTAGTGAATTTATGGAAAAATTAGTAAGTTATTTAGATAATGAAAATTTACTTTGACCTAAAAGGAATTACGAAAAGATAGGGATTGAGATTATTTTTAATCTTGATAATCCTGTTGATTATATTTATAACTTAATTAAATAAAAATGAGCGATATAAACTTAAATGAATCATATTGAACTTGTGAAGAAAACAAACAAGTTGAACAAAAAAAGCACTTCCCTACTCTTATAAAAAATTTTATAAAAAAAATATTTAAAGGCTTGTTTAAACAGTTACTCATAATCCACTCTCTGTGGGGGAGAGTGTGGGGAAGTGGTATATTAATAATAATTATACTTATTTTATATTTTACAAATAGTTTTACATTATTTTATTATAATGTTCAAATAAAGTTTGAAATGTATAGAATAGAAAGTACAATTAAGAGAATTAATAAATATAAACAATACTTATTAGAATCTTCTGATAATCTAGGTTGTTATAAAAAACAATTTGAAAGATTAGGAAACGGGGAAAAAGTTGAAATTTGATATTGCAAATAATTTATAGATATGAAAGAACAGAAGATATTATTATTAATTAAAAACCTATGAAATTAAATATAGTAAAAAACTGAACAAGTTTAAATGAACCTACTTTATTTAGTATAGAATTATCAAAAGATAAAGCTAAATTATGGTATAAAGAAATGATGATAAGATTTTGAATATTAAATAGTCTTAAAACAGAAGAAGAAAAACAAAAATATATGAAAACATTTAATCTATATGATATAGATGAATGACGGGAATGCTGAAAAATTTCTTATTCTCATTTTAAAGATATGTTAAGTTTATTGTTTGATAGAAAATAAAAATTTATTATTAATTAAAAAACTATGAACCTTAAAAAAGCTAAAAAGTTTTTAGAAGAAAAATGATATAATATATGTTATATATGAATTTATTGAAGTCAAAACTATTGATTAGATATAAATAGTAAAAAATATCAATCAGACGTAGATTATAAAGCAGTTTGTGTACCTACTCTTAGAGATTTAGTAGATAATTCAAAACCTATTTCTAAAAGTTATGAATTTGAATGATGACTTATAGATATAAAAGATATTAGAGTTTGGACTGAAACTCTAGTAAAATGTAACCCAGCTTATGTTGAAACTTTATATACTCCACATTGTTGGTATTCAGAAGAATATAAATTAATTATAAATAAAAGAGATAATTTAATAAATGAGATGTGAGTTTTTTTATTAAAAGCTTGTTATGGAATGATTTTAGAAAAAGTAAAAGCATTTTCTCATCCATATCCTTCAATAAAAGATAAAATAGATAAGTTTTGATACGACCCAAAACAACTACATCATATAGTAAGATTATGTCTTTTAATGAATAATTTTGTAGATAAATGAGAATTTATAATGTTAAACACAGAAAATGAAAATGAATTTCTTATAGATATAAAATTATGAAAATATAATTTAGATGAAGCAATATCGTTAAGAGAACATTATTTAGAATTATCTAAAAACATTAGAGATAAATATAAAATAGAACCTAATTTTAAGACAAAGAAAGAAATAATACAACTATCAAAAGATTTAATATATAACAGAATAGTAAATAAAATTATGGATAATTAGTGATACACACTTTCATCACGAAGCTATAAAAAATAAAAATTATGTATATATACAGAATAACAAGGGCAAATGATAAAATTTTACCTGAAATGTGAAAAAATAATCGGGATCTAAAAGCTATTCATAATGATAAGTTTTATTTTAGTAAAAAAGTAGTAAAAACTACAAAAACTAAAGAACACGAAACATTTAAAGAATTTGAAGAGTTTATAACTGAATACAGAAAAATAACCACAAAAGGTTCTTATGATAAAAAACTTATCTCAAAATATAAAGAAAAGATTAAAACATATACTCACGAAAGTATAATGAATAATCTAAAACAATATAAATTATATTTAGAAATACATAAGAATAGACCACCTTTACAACCTGCTACATTTATAAATCAAAATAGATTTTTAGATGATTGGGATATAGTGGAGGATATTAGTAGAAAATGGTTATATGAATTATTTAAAGAAAGAAATTTAAAAGTAGATGTAATTGATAATGTAATTAGTAAAATAAATAAACGGGAAAATAGCATGAAAAAAGAAGTGTCAAGATGAGTAGCTGAAAACTTAATACATTATGTATTAACAGGAGAGATTTTATAACTTAATAAAAGAAAATATGAATTTAAAAGAATTTTTAGAAAAAATTGGTGGGAAAGAAAGTGATATTATTAATTATAGTGGGGTAAAAGCTTTAGAGGCTGTTAAACAAGATTGATATGCTTTACAATATGTAAGAGAACAAACTCCTGAAATTTGTCTTGAAGCTGTTAAACAAGATTGATATGCTTTACAATTTGTAAGAGAACAAACTCCTGAAATTTGTCTTGAAGCTGTTAAACAAGATTGAGGTGCTTTACAATATGTAAGAGAACAAACTCCTGAAATATGTTTAGAGGCTGTTAAACAAGATTGATATGCTTTACAATATGTAAGAGAACAAACTCCTGAAATTTGTCTTGAAGCTGTTAAACAAGATTGATATGCTTTACAATTTGTAAATAAAAATATATTTACACAAGAAATAAAAGAATATACAATGAAAGAATTAAAAGAAAAATTATGAGAAGAATTTAAAATAGTAAATTAATTTAATATTTAATAAAAGAAAGATGAAAAAACTAATTATATGTACTACTTTAATATTTTTATTATTAGTGCCATTTATAAAATATGCACACGCAAAAACACTATGAAAATGAGTAACAGACTGTATGGTTGTTTATATACAAGATTATTATCCAAATTGATGTACTTATTTAATTAATAATAAGTACCCTCATATAGATTGATGTTGAAAAGGTAATAGTTCTATGGTAGAAACATCAAAAGTTAAATGATGTATAATAAAAGATAGTATATCATCATTTATATTTAATACACCTTATTGTTATATTACTTTATTACTTGAAAAATAAGATATGAAAGAAATTTATTTTGCAAAATGAAATAATACTTTAACAAAAAAAATATGAAAGAATTACAAAAACTAATAAAAAAAGAAACTAGATTAAGAAAACAATTAAATGAAGTAAATACTAGAATTAAAATGATTAAAATGTGAAAAGGTTTAATTGTAACTAGATGAGTAGATAATTTAATAAATAAAATAAGTAAATATTTTAATTTAGAAAAAGATTATTTAGTTTCAAATGCTAGAAATAAAGAATTAATGATACCTAAAAGATTAATATATTATATATTAAGAAATAAATATAATTTACCACTAGCTAATATATGATGAATTTTTAGACTTAATCATGCTAGTATAATTTATTGATTAAGACAGTTTGAAAAACAAAAAGAAAATAATAAATATATAAATGATTTAATAAAAGTATTTTATGAATAAAATATATTGACACACTGGAACTTTATTTAAACAATGAAATAAACTAATGTGGGCTAGAAAATATGAACATTGTATAGAGTGTTGAACTTGTAATTATCAACATAAAGCAAAATGATTATGTTGTCATTGTCGGGAAGTTGAAAGAATGAAAGATAAAAAGAGACAAATTATGAGAAAAATAGTTAAAATTAGATATTGAGTAAGATTAAGAATAAAAAGAAAACTAGCTACACCTAAAAGAAAACTAAGTTATATGGAGTTAAAATATTGAAAAGCTGATCCTGAAAGAACAAAAAAAATAAAAAGAGAAAGCAAGAAAAACTACTATAAAAATAATAAAGAATTATGTTGTTTGTTATGAAAAGTATTTAGAATGCGTAAAAGTTGAAAAAAATGTATGGAGATAATAATAAATAATAAAACAAGATATTTACCTTTTGCAAGTTTAGATAAACCAAAGACAGGAACAAGTAAAGAAAATGAAAAATATAAAAAAAAATTAAGAGAATTTTTAATATTAAAAAAGTATTATGAAAAATGTTGAAAAAGAAATAGAAGTTTGTAATAGAGTAATAGATTTTTATTCTGAATATTATAATCAAAGATGAGCAATAAATAGAGTTGCAATATCACAGATGAAGAATAAGATTAAAATTTTAGAAAGTAAATTATAATTATGAAAGAACCAAAAGAAGAATATATAGAAAATAAAATATTATGTTATTTTATGGAAAAATGATTAAAAGTATTTTATAAAAATGATATAAAAGGTTTTTTCAATACAAAAAAATGATTTTATCAAAGAAATAAAAGTAATTTTATTAGAAATTGAATAAGTGATATATCTATATTGCATAAATGAACTTTTATTTGTATAGAAGTTAAAAAACCTAGTGAGATGAGTTTTTTTGATAGAGATTTAAAAGATTTAAAAGAAAGATATATACAAGCAGAAATAAAATGAATTAAAAGTATTAAGAGATATAAACACGCATTAGAACAAAAAGAGTTTTTAGAAGATATTAAAAGTGAATGATGAGTTTGATTTTTTGCTTGTAGTTTAGAACAAGTAAAAGAAAGATTAAAAGAAAATTTAATTATTTTATAATAAAAATAAATGATAATAAAAATAAATAATAAAAATATAAAGGTTACAATAGAAGCTCCTTATTATTGTTGAAGAGCTACAATTGATTATATTAAAAATTGATTAGATAAAGGATTTACTTGTTGAGTTTTAAAAAGTAAATCTAGTAAAAAGAAAATATGAGAATGGAAAATTTATAATTTTTTTTCATACATCCAAGAATATTATTATTGAGAAGCAGATTTTATAAATAAAAACAAAAAATGATAAATAATACCAATATAGAAGCACTAGCTTGATATTTACAAGAATGTAAAGACAAGGAAAAAAAAAGGAGATTGTGAAAGAGATAAGGGAGAAATCTATTTATTTAATATAAAAAATTATGGAATGTATATGATGTAAAGCATTTTACGAAAGTAAAGATATAAAAAAATGAGAAAAAAGAAAGTGTTTAATTTGTTGAAAAGAATTAGTTAAAAATATGGATATTAATGATTTCTTTTGATGAATATTTAAAAATAAGTAAATAAAGCCTAAAAACAAGACTTTTTTTATTAATTAAATACTTTTTACAGCAAAAAAACAATTAAAAATTTGCTTTTAAATAAAAAATAATTATAATCATATGTAGAGCCTTGAAATATGGCTCTTAAAATTATTATATTTCAAAATAAATCCCGCTTAAAAATATAATAATTTTTTAAGCGGGATTTATTATTTATATTTTAACTATTATAAAATGAAAGATATATTTAAAACAAGAATGGATGCTAAAATCCAACTTGAAGAATTAAAAAGAAAAAAGCAGACAAAAAAAACTGCTTTAAAAAAATCTTTATTAAATATGCAAATTGCAATTTGTGATATGCATATTAGAAGAAAAGAAAAAGAACTTAATATAATTTAAAATTTAAATAAAATATAATTATGAAAGAATTAATAAATATAGAAACAAAAGTTTTTGAAATAAATAATTTATTTGAAGATATAGAGAATGGAGAAATTTCTCCGATAGTTGCATATAAATCATTTAAAAGAATGACAGGCATAATAAGTAATGCCTTAAAATTAATTGAAGGGCAAGTAAGAGATAGTGTAGAAGAAAGCCCACTAGAGCATAAAGAGTTTAAAATATCTACTAGAAGAACATATGATTTTAAATCTAGTGAATATTATAATCAAAAATTAGAAGAATTTAAAATAGAAGAAAATAAAAAGAATTTAAAAGCAGTTGAGAAATTAATTAAAACTGCTACTGATATGGATAAAACATTATATGATGATAATGGAGAAGCTATTGAGAAAGTAGAAGTTAAGTTTAATAAAATTTTATCTTACACACCTAAAAAATAATTATGGAAAATTTAGAAATTTATAATAAACTAAAAAGTGTACCAAAAGAATATTTAAAAACTATCAAAGCTGGTAGATTAAAATGAATGACAGACATAAAACCACAATGGAGAATAATGAAGATGACAGAAGTATTTTGAATGTGTTGAGTTGGTTGGAAAATAAGTAATATAGAATATCATTATGAAACTTTTGAAAAAGATACAATTTGTAATTGTAGATTAAATTTATTTATTAAAGATTGAGATAATTGGAGTGACGCTATTCCTTGAACTTGATGAAGTAGATTTTCTACTATGGAAAAAAATTGATTATATGTTTCAGATGAAGCAGAGAAAATGGCGTATACAGATGCTTTATCGGTAGCTATGAAGATGATATGAGTAGCATCAGATGTATATATGTGAAATACAAATACAAAATATACTAATACTTGAACTTGAAACTCAGATGATTTGCCTTGGTATAATAATTTTGAAAAACATCAAGAAGAGATGATAAAACAAATAAAAGGCTGAAAAACAGCAAATGATATAATAAATAATCTAACTAAAAAATATAAAGTAAATAAAGCAGTTAGACAAAGTATAAAAGATTTAGAAACTAATAATAAATAGATGAAAATAGTTTGAAATAAATTTACTATCCTTTGAGAATTAAGCAGAAAATTAAAAAAAGAAAAATTAACAAAACAATTTGTCTGCTTAATTTCTACTAAGGAAACAAAAGAAATCCGTACAGCTTGACAAAATAGAACATTTTACAAGTTGTTTACAGATATTTGAAATCATCTAGGAGAACATAAAGATGATGTACACGATATGTTACTTGGTTGAGTATTCTGAACTAAACAAGTTACAATAGGCAGAATAACAAGAGAAGTAAATATAGAAAAACATACATCTAAATTAGATAAAGAAAAAGGTAAAAGGTTCATTGATACAATCCTAGATTTTTGTAAAAGAGAAAATATGCCTATTACTATTACAAGTAGAGAGTTACAAAGTTTATATGAAAGTTATAATTAAAAAATTAAAAAATGAAAAGATTAAAAATAGATTGAAAATTATTAAGAGATGATATAAAATCTCTTAATATAAATATCCGAACTATGTGTGAACATATTGGATATAGTAATACCTCATTAAGCCACGCTTTTGCAAGTTGAGGTATTACAGATACCAGTTTAAATAAAGTATTAGCTTATATGAATAAAGATAAGCTAATATGAGGTAGATTTATGTATAGACCTATATATAAATTTAAAATAGAGGATTATATTATATTATAAATAAAAAATTATGAAAGATAAAATTATGTGCTACCTCCCTAATGGTATAATTATAATTTGATATAAATGAATATCAAATTATGAAGGATTTTTAAAAGTAGAACAAGCCTCAATAATGGGGCAAAACAAAAAAGGGAATGCTGATATGAGTGAAGTACTAAAACTTTGAGAAGGAGGTATTAAGAAAAATGAACCTCTTCATGAAAGTGTTTATATAAATACATTATTTTTACACATCCATTATATGGATAAAAATGCTGTAATACCAAAAGTTGGTAAGACACATGATAGAATAGTGTGTGGATTAGATAGAAGATTTTTATTTCAATGTGACGACGTTGATTTAAAATCTATTGAAGGATATATAACTATGTTATGAAATATCCAAAAGATAAACAAGTATAGTGGATGAAAGTGATTATGATTAGGTGAGTACGAAACCAGTGGTCATTGAGATAGAGGAACACTTCATCTAATGAATTTACTTTTTATATCTTGAATGCAATAAATAAAAATGAAAATAATATATTGATATTGAGATTGATATTGAAATTGATTTTGATATTGAGATTGAAATTGAGATTGAAATTGAGATTGATATTGATTTTGATTTTGAAGTTGAGATTGATTTTGACATTGAGATTGATTTTGATTTTGAAATTGAAATTGATTTTGATATTGATATTGAGATTGATTTTGAGTTTGAGGTTGAAGTTGAGGTTGAAGTTGAGATTGATATTGAGATTGATATTGATTTTGAAGTTGATTTTGAAGTTGATTTTGAAATTGAGATATAAATTTAATTATAATAAAATAATAATGAAAAAAACAATAAATTTAAAAAAAGATTTAAATATCTTTTTTAAAAATAAACAACCTCTTATTATAGAATGAGAGGCTTGAATTTGAAAAACTTCTATAGTGGAAGAATTCGCTATAGAAAAAAACATAACTATTCATAAAGTATTAGCATCATCTATGGATGAAACTGATATCGCTTGAATAGTGGTATATGATAAAGAAACTTGATTTGCTAAAACAATAAGTCCGTTATTAGCAAAATATTGTCAAGAACCTTGTATTGTATTTTTTGATGAACTTAATACAGCTCGTAAAGAAGTGCAAGATACTTTGTTAACCTTAATACAAAGTAGAACGTTCCCTAATGGTGATAAAATTAATAAAGAAGTATGGTTCGTAGGAGCCCAAAATCCTAGTATCTCATATAATAATTATGAAATGTCACCAGCAATGAAGAATAGATTTGCTTGGTTACATTTTGAGGCAAATGAACAAACATTTGCTGAATATTTAAAAACTAAAAGAAAAACTAGTCTAATTTCTATAATAATAGAGTGATTAGAAAATGAAAAAATTAAATTTTCAAAATTTAATGAAGACGATAATGTTTTTACTTCACCAAGAAGTTTATCTAATATGATAGATTCTTGTGAAACATTAAGCGTAGCAATAGAATACGCGGGAGCTTTCGTTTCTTCTGATGCTCATTTATATTTAAAAACTTTATACTTAAAAGATAAAAAAAGTATAGAAAATGAAATTTTTGATAAAAGTTTCAATGGATTTAAATTAAAAAATAAACCTTATATAATAAAATAAAAAATGAAAATAACATATTGAAACCAGTGATGATATTGAGATTGAGATTGATATTGAAGTTGATATTGATATTGATTTTGAGAAGGATTTTGATATTGAAATTGAGATTGAAATTGAAATTGAGATTGATATTGATATTGAGATTGATATTGAGATTGAGATTGAGATTGATTTTGATATTGATATTGATTTTGAAGTTGAGATTGATATTGAAAAGGATTTTGGTATTGATATTGAAATTGATTTTGAGTTTGAAAAGGATTTTGAAGTTGAAATTGAGATTGATTTTGAAGTTGAGATTGAGATTTAATTTTAATAAAATAATAATATGAAAAAAACAATAACTAATTTATTATTAAGTCAATGATATAAGAGTTATGCTTTAATATTAAATAGTTTAAATTTAAAAATAAGTAAAAGTATTTTGGGTTGTACAGACTGAAAAACAATTACTATTAAAGAATGACTTGATAATAATACAATAAGCTTAATTATTAGGCACGAAATATTGCATTGATTATTAAGTCATAATGAACTTTTAAAAAAATGATATAATCATGAAAAAATAAATATAAGTTGAGATTTAGAATTATCTAATTTTTACTCTAAATTAGATAATGATATAACAAATAAACTTGGTTGATTTTCAGTTAATCAAGATAATTATTGTAAATACAAACAATGGAATATTATTGATATTTATAATGATTTACCAGATGAAGAAGGGAATGAACAAAATAAAGAAATAGAACAAGAAAATGAATTTTTAGATTTATCTAATTTATCAAAAGAAGAAAAAGAAGCAATAAAAAAAGAAATAAAAGAAGAAGTAAAGAATATAAATAATATTGAACAAATCAATAATATTGAAATTTATAGATCTCTTTCTTCTAAAGAAAGATTTATTAATCAAATAAAGAGATATTTTATAAAAGAAGAGCAGATACAAAAAGTTTCTTCTTACAAAAGAAACAATAAAAAATATAATAATTCTGATTTAATTTTTAAATCAAAACAAAATAAAAATGCCCCTTGAAGAACATTATGTATTTATTGTGATTTATCTTGAAGTATGAGTACAGAAAAAATTAATAAAGCTAGTAGTTTTATTAATTGAATACAAAACTTTAAAAGAGTAAAATTAATAAAAAAATATTTTTCTGATAATGTATATGATAAAGAAATATGATGATGATGAACTAATTATTTATCAGTATTTGAAGACATAAAAGAACATAAATATAGTGATATTTGTATAATTACAGATGATGATAGTTATAATAATGATTTAAGCATTGAATTAAAAAGTGCTTGGATTATAAGAATAAATTGTCAAAAAACAAAGATAGAAGATTATATAGAAGCAAAAAATAAATTTTATTTAAATTATTAAATATATGAAAATAATATATTGAAACCAGTGTTGACTTTGAGATTGAAATTGACATTGATTTTGAGATTGATATTGATATTGAGAAGGATTTTGATTTTGAAATTGATTTTGAGATTGATTTTGATATTGATTTTGAAAT
>Ga0102926_1002321_pt1 | contig 11079 bp, 5 predicted proteins | sample SalPonR1_A_D2_MG_FD_78173 | JGI IMG/M metagenome (GOLD analysis project Ga0102926, IMG submission 78173) | Salt pond soil microbial communities from South San Francisco under conditions of wetland restoration - Salt Pond MetaG R1_A_D2_MG | ecosystem: Environmental > Aquatic > Marine > Intertidal...
GGAGGTGAACACATGGCAAAGAATTTCCATTTGGAAATAGTGACCCCCTACCGGGTTTTCTACGACGGAGACGCAGAAATGGTCATCGTAAAGACAACCACAGGTGAAATGGGTATACTAAATGAACACATGCCTTCAGTCGTTCCTCTCGACATAGGGATTCTGAAAATTAAGGCGGGCGGCAAAATACAGTCGGCAACAACAGCCGCAGGATTTGTCACAATCGGAACGGACAAGACCACAATAATAACCGACTGCGCCGAGTGGGCGGACGAAATTGACGTGGACCGAGCCGAAAGCGCCTTGGAACGTGCACAACGACGTCTCGACAAGCAAACCGAGAACATCGACGTGGCGCGGGCCGAACTGGCCCTCAAAAAGGCCTTCAACAGAATCAAACTCGCTGAAGAGCGTGGCAAAAGGAAATAGAAACCATTAAAACAAGGCAAATCACCAACTGCCTTGTTTTTTTTTTCAACCAAATAGGGACGGGGGAAAATCAGTTGAAATTTGTTAACAAATACTTAATTATGGAGGTGTGATGGCTTGTTGCCGGTGAGTGGAGCATGTTCACGCAAAAGGCCAGGTCCCTGTTTTGCGCACTGTGGTATAATTGCTTGGAGGAGATGGTAAAATGAAAAAAATCATTAAGCTTGCTTTTGTATCAATATTGGCTTTGTTTGTCGTGGTTGCAATAGGAAAGAACACTGTGCTTGCAATGAACTCGAAAATAGTCTCGGGCCTTGAAGGCAAGGTTTACTATGAAAAAAGGGTGGACGGCGTGCTGACCCTGTTTTCATCTGATGCCAACCTTGAAAACGAAGTAGTCGTCTACAGCCACAAAGGCAAGGGCAAGGACTCTTACGGAAGTTATAATGACAATATACTCGACTATCATTTCGATTCTGAAAGTGGAAGAGTGGATTTTATAGCAATGCGCGATGGTGAGTGGAGCATCTTTGCAATTGAAGACGGCGAATCCGAGGCTGTTTTGACAGGAAGTTTTGATTTTAGTGAAAAAGCCTCCGAAACGGTGTTTGAAACCGACTACATCAATAAAAAATCAGCAAACACTTCTGTTTTATCTAAAAGCGGATCCATATATCTATTGGAAAACGGAAAAGAAACATGCATAAAGAAGTTTTACGGGATTTACGACGGAAAATTCACGGGTTACAATCCTGTCGGATTTTCGCCCGACGGAAAATATCTAATTTATGCGTCCATGGGTCATCTTACGCCTATAGGCACCATCTTGGACGGTATTCTTACGGGAGACGTGGGTGAAAAATTCATAATGGAAATGGCTACGGGAAAGAGCGCCAAATATGTCGATGCGCAAAACATACAATGGGTTTCAGGGCGGGATTGAAAGTATTCATACCCTCCCGCAGGTATAGAGGTTACAATAAAGTAAAGTATGTGCAAACAGCCTGCAAATGCTGTATAATGATTATGTGAATCAAAAAGGATTAAAAAAACGGAAACAAGAGATCCGGAAATGAATTTCTGGTTTTTGAGGAGGATGAGAATTGCCTAAATTTATTGTTGAGAAAAGTGAACCACTCAAAGGAACAGTTAAAATCAGCGGCGCCAAGAATGCGGTATTGCCCATAATGGCGGCTACGCTATTGGCCACGGAAACCTGCACCATAGATGAGGTGCCCGGCCTTATGGACGTCAATGTCATGAAAGACGTATTGAGGTCCTTTGATTTCGTAATAAATGAAACGGCCCCTGAGTCCATAGAGGTAATACCTGCGGAACTGAGGCAGCAGGAGGCTCCCTACGAGCTCATAAAAAAAATGAGAGCGTCCTTCCTTGTGATGGGTCCGCTTTTGGCAATGAAGGGTGTGGCCAGGGTTTCAATGCCCGGAGGCTGCGCAATAGGAGCCAGGCCCATAGACCTTCACCTTAAAGGTTTCAAGGCCCTTGGGGCAGAAATAGACCTTGGCCACGGTTACGTGGAGGCAAGGGCGGAAAAGCTTGTGGGTGACAGGATATATCTTGACTTCCCAAGCGTAGGAGCGACCGAGAACATAATGATGGCTGCCGTGCTCGCCGAAGGGCAGACAATACTTGAGAACGCTGCCGAAGAACCTGAAATAATCGATCTTGCAAACTTCCTCAATAAAATGGGAGCAAAAATTCGCGGAGCCGGCACAGACACAATCCGTATCGACGGAGTGGAAAAACTGACCGGGACCAACCACGCTGTAATCCCCGACAGGATAGAGGCGGGAACCTTCATGGTGGCTGCCGCAATAACTGGGGGCGACGTGATGGTTACAAACGTGCTTCCTGAGCATCTCAAGCCGATAGTTGCAAAACTCAAGGAGACAGGAGTCGAAATCACCGAGGAGGAGGACGCGATAAGGGTCAACGCCACCGAGGGGCTGAAGCCAATAGACATAAAGACGCTTCCTTATCCGGGGTTTCCCACCGATATGCAGGCCCAGTGCATGTCGCTCATGACAATTTCTGAAGGCACAAGCGTAATAATCGAGAGCGTTTTCGAGAACCGATTCATGCATGTCAGCGAGCTCAACCGAATGGGTGCCAACATAAAGATAGAAGGCCACAGCGCCGTCGTGCAGGGCGTCAAAACCCTTCAGGGAGCGCAGGTCAAGGCAACAGACCTTCGTGCCGGTGCGGCCCTCATACTTGCCGGCCTCATAGCAGAAGGCACAACCGAAATAGACGAGATCTACCACATCCACAGGGGCTACGTCAACATAGACGGAAAACTCAGGGCGCTTGGGGCAAAGATTAAGACGACTGACTAAATCATAAATTTCGGGCGTGCATCAAAAGCGTCCGAGAAAATAAATTGCAGTTTGGCTACAAAAACGGATCAAAAAACGGGGAGGTAGGGCATGTTTGGCTTTGGAATGGAAATAGGAATAGATTTGGGAACCGCAAGTGTGCTGGTTTATATAAAGGACAAGGGGATAGTGCTCCAGGAACCTTCGGTTGTTTCGATCGATACTTCAACGGACGAGATTCTTGCTGTGGGCGTCGAAGCCCGCAAGATGCTTGGAAGGACTCCCGGGAACATACAGGCCATAAGGCCGCTCAAGGACGGAGTAATATCCGACTATGAAATCACAGAGCGAATGCTCAGGTATTTCATAAAAAAGACATGCGGAAGAAGCAGGCTTTTCAGGCCCAAGATAATAGTCTGCGTGCCGAGCGGAGTCACGGGTGTCGAGAAGCGTGCAGTAATTGACGCAACCACAGAGGCGGGCGGAGGAAAGACCTACCTCATCGAGGAGCCAATAGCGGGAGCTATCGGCGCCGGGCTTGACATAACAAACGCCGACGGGAACATGATAATAGACATAGGCGGAGGAACCACCGACATAGCGGTAATATCCCTTGGAGGAATAGTGGTTTCCAACTCCATAAAGGTGGCCGGAGACAAATTCGACGATGCGATAATAAAATACATGAGAAAGTCCCACAACATACTTCTGGGGGAAAGGACTGCCGAAGAGATCAAAGTCAACATAGGTACGGCTTACCCGAGAAAAGAGGCAATAAAAATGGACTGCCGCGGCCGCGACCTCATAACGGGGCTACCAAAGACAATAAGCGTGACAGCCGAAGAGATGCTCGAGGCTCTTGCAGACCCAATAAATTCTATAGCCGAGGCAGTGCACTCAGTGCTTGAGAAAACGCCGCCAGAGCTTGCATCCGACATAAGCAACAAAGGAATAGTAATGACAGGCGGAGGAGCCCTTCTCTACGGGCTCAACAAGCTCATAGAAAAACGCACCGGAATACCGGTATACGTTGCAGAGGATCCAATCTCATGCGTTGCAAAGGGAACAGGAATGTCCCTCAACCATCTGGACGTTCTCGAAAAAAGCATGATGACCAATCCCCGCCACAAAAGCCGAAGATACTGATTCAACCAAATGGGGACGGGGGATATTTGGTTGAAATAATTTAACTATAATTTAAACCGGTGAAAAGAACAAGGGTGTAGTTATCCTGAGATGACTGCATCCTTTTATTTTGATTCAATGAAATGGGAGACGGTTATTTTGTTCGCATAGTCTGTCATATTGATAGTTTACTCAGAATATGGTAATATTTGTGGGAACATATAAAATTAAATACAAGCTGTGGTGGGGTGAATTCTTTAATGAAGAAAAGGATACTTTTATGCGTTATTTCAATTTACATATGCTTTGCCTCGGTCTCTGCGCACGCATCAGTAAGAGAAATCGTCTTTGATGATGTCTTTGATTCCCATGGTTCGGTCATGCTTATAATTGATGTCGATTCGGGCCTTATTGTCGAAGCAAACAAGACTGCGGTCGATTATTACGGTTATTCTTATGAAAAATTGACTCAAATGACAATTCAGGACATAAACAGTCTTACGGCAGAAGAAACAAAGGTTGAAATACTCCTTGCGGCAAGCGAGGAAAGAAACTATTTTGAATTCAAGCATGAGCTTGCATCCGGGGAAACAAGAAATGTCGATGTATATTCATATCCCTTCGAAGAGGATGGCAAAAACTTGCTTTTCTCCATAATACACGATGTGACTGAAAAAACGCTTTTGCAGAATGCTCTTGAAAGCCGTAAAAAAACGATGTACTGGTTTGGAGCCATGTTCATAATAATACAGACTGCAATAATCATAATGCTGAACAGAAGCCTTTTAGAAAACAGGCGGATACAGAAGGAGCTTTATGAAAGCAGAGAGAAGTACCGTTCGCTTTTTGACAACATGCAGGAGAGCTTCGCCCTCCATGAAATAATCCTGGACAGTGACGGAAAGCCGGTCGACTACAGATATCTGGAAATAAACAATGCCTTCATGGAAAGCACGGGTCTTGGAGATATAAGAGGAAAGACCGTAAGTGAAGTTCTTCCGGATACGGAGGCATTGTGGATAGAAAAATACGGCAAAGTGGCTCTTGAAGGAATACCGATTGATTTTGAGGCGTATTCGCAGATTTTGAACCGTTATTACAAGGTTTTTGCATATTCTCCGCAGAAGAACAGGTTTGCTTCAATATTTCTCGATATTACAGATAGAACAAATATGGAAAAGTCGCTAAAAGAGGAAAAAGACCGCATGAGGACTACTCTGATGTCCGTGGGCGATGGAGTAATAGTAACAGACATTAACGGAACTGTCGAAGCCATGAACGACAAGGCCGAGATAATGACGGGTTGGAAACTTGACGAAGTAAAAGGCAAAGATATGCGGGAAGTTCTGAGATTCAAGGACGAAAATGAAGAGGATATTGTTGAACACATTTCCATTGAGAAAATACTTGGTGGAAAATCTACCATTGAATGGAAACGGGGCAAATTCCTGATCAACAGAAACGGCGAAAGCGTATCCATAGCGCTTAATGCATCTTCCGTAATTGATGAAAAAGGAAATTTGCACGGGGCTGTGCTTGTGTTGAGGGATATGGCAGAAGAAAGACGGCGGAGAAAAGAGATTGAGTATATCAGTTATCATGACCATCTTACAGGACTCCACAACAGGAGATTCTTCGAGACAGAGCTTGAAAGACTGGACACACGCAGAAATCTTCCTCTTTCTGTAATATACGCTGATGTGAACGGACTCAAAAGAATAAATGATGCATTCGGGCACGCAAAAGGGGACATTTTGCTTAAAAGCACTGCTGACGTATTCAAGCGGATATGCAGGGCGGATGATATAATTGCCAGAGTCGGAGGAGATGAATTTGCGGTGCTTCTTCCTTCTGCATCGTCCGAAATGGCAGAGAGCCTGGTTGTCCGTTTAAGGGATGCCATCGACGGAGTCAGCCTGGAAACAGGAAAACTGTCTGTGGCAATCGGATGCGAAACCAAGACCAACGAAAATCAAAATATTGAAGACATGCTTAAAACAGCCGAAGACAGAATGTACAAATGCAAAATAGGGACGGGGGATATTCAGTTGAAATAATTTAACTATTATTTAAATCTAAAACCGATAAGGGATGCGGACATCTTGTGATGGCCGCATCCCTTTTTTAGGCGTTTTTCATGTTTCCATATACCTTTATGAGACCGGTTTTGTTTTCAACATAAAGCTTACGGTATATGCTTCCGCAGTGCTTCTTAAGGGTGTTGGGGCTTATGTTGAGGCTCTTTGCGATGTCCTTGTTCTTCATATTGTCAAGCAGCATGAGAAAGATTTCCTTTTCTCTTTGTGTCAGAACCTCGAGCTGGGAAGATTCCAACACGGCTATATCATCTTTAAGATTATCCGGTATCATTTGCGTGAACACCAGCACTCCGAGGATGGGAAGCAAGCCCAAAAAGGAAATGTGCGGGTAAGGGAAAACCTTGCATAACAGTATGTAGAAGGCGCTTCCTATCGATGTTCCCATCAAAAAAGTCGCGATAGTAGAGCTGAAATAGTATGGGTTGCGGTTTATTCTCGCGATATCGGATGCGAAAATCCAGACGAAGGTATTCATAAAGGCCCAACCTGATTGCAGCAGGGTCTGTATGATCAGATAATTCCAAACCCGGAGCTCATAGATATGGAAAAGAAATGACAAACCAAGCAGACTTATACCTGACCAAAGGAGCGCCTTGACGCCTCTTTTTTTATGTGTCCAATAGGCAAAAGGCAGTGAGGCAAGGAATGGCAGAACATTGTAGAATCGATCATAAAGCTCGAACCTGGCTATGCTTGGATATATTCCCGCATATGTTATGCCTGCCGATATGTATATGACAAATATGGGGAAAAGATATTTCGAAGGTACTTTTGTATCCGGTAACATGTTTTCACGTGTCGCTTTGGGATTTGGAACATGAAGTACCAATAAAAGCGAAAAACCCGCCACTGGAAAGAAAATGGCGATTGATCCGGGAAGGTCCGGCGATAATACATTAAAGAAATACAGCGTCGCATAGGAAAGAAAAAGAATCGAAGTGAAAAATTTTCCATAGGATAAATCGAGTTGGTTTGATAGATATTCCGCCGACCAGATAAGCAGAGCCCTGGCAGTGAATAGGCCGGCCAATATCATGGTCATTCCTTTGAGCATAATGCCGAAAGCCGGAAAAAAAAGAACCATAAAAATCGATGCAAGGCATATGACTTTCCATAGCTTTCCGTTCAGCTCGGTTTTGAATTTTGGCAAAAGGAAAATACCGGCCGAAAACACAAAAAGAAAGAGTGTTGAAAGGAGCAGCCCCGTTTCCAAATCTGAATACAGCCCCAGAATGGGACCGAAGGCGGGGAAAACTATTATGGTGGCGTAATTCAGAGCCAAAAGAAATATAAGCTTGTATTCGACTTTGTTCGAAATGTTCAATCGCATAAAATCACATCTTTTAGAAGTATTATAACCCATGGTTCCAACAATGGTACCTAGGGGTTATTGCGTATATTTTATCATAAAAATATAATTAGCGTAATACATATTAAATCAATGGAGGTGCGTTATAAAAAGTTGACGAAAAGACAAGCATTTCCGGCTTTGGGGTGCATACGGTAATAAAAGATATATCAGGATAAGATGAAATGGGAACAATTATAATCAAATTTGATATGTGAGCAAATGCATATAATGATCGAAATGTCGAAATATAAAAATTCGGTGCTTAAAAAAAGGATTAAAGTGGAAAATGATTGGAATTAATATTATTGATTCGGAGGTGAACATAAAAATTATTTTCAACCTTTTGACATAAAAAATTATTGAACAATGATTTTAAAAAACAAGGAGGTAGAATATGTTGAAATCAAAGAAAATCGCATTGCTGCTTGTTGTCACGATGCTGATGACAGCTTTTCCGTTCGGGCTTGTCGCTTCCGCGGCAGGGGATATTTCATATACCGACTTCAATACGGCTATTGAAACATTCATAACCGATATGACGACGGGAATGAACCCGGCAGACGTAAAGATAGCATTCAGGCACCTTGAAAACCGCCTGACAATAGAGGGGGGGCTTTCAGCCCTTCAAACGGACATTGGCGCCATGACTGCGGACGACCCTTCCGCAGTATTCGGAACGGAGATGACAAACCGATTCTTAGCAGAGCTTGCAGATCGGTTAATGACAACGGCAGAAGGTGCTCAGGTTGCCGGACTTTTAGGCATGCTTGATGCGGACGCATGGCGCGACGTATTCGACCTTCTGGATTCACCGGAGGTGGCGGGTCTTGTAACGGACAGCGGAGCTGCAGTAGCTATTGGAGCCACAATGGTCGACTGGTTTAGCCTTATAGATATTGTAGGGGTGGAAATAGACAGCGCGAGCCTTAACGCATACATGCTAAGCAGGGCACTCGGGGAAAATCCGGCCTTTGTTGATGATGGCGTAGGGGAATTGGCTCTGGCTGACATCTCAGCCATGGAAAACTATTTTGACGCTGCTTTTACCGGCTTGAACATAAACAACGTACTCTATAATGAAGAAAATAGCTTTAGCAATATATTTTCGAGTTGGTTAGTTGCAGTAAATGGATTGGCAGCTCAAGATCAAGTAAATAGATTCTTGCTTGACTACGACCTCCTTAGGGACGCAGACGCCACAGCTATTCGCTTGGCTCCATATCTTGAGACAATGATAGCAGGAGACGATTTGGAGCCGATAGCTGTTGAGGTCAACTTGTTCAACAATATCGGAACCATAGCTGATCTGGGTGTCGGAGCGTACCAGATGACTCTCAATTACGAACCGGCCGCACTCAATCTTGACGCACTGGCTTTGAATGGGCAACCCTTGAATTTAGAATCGGGTTCGCTCGGAATGACGGGAGCTTTGGCGCTATTTGATGTCGATGAAGCTTCGGGTGAGGTTACGCTTGCCGTTACGATGACGGGCGGGGCTTCAAATTCCACTGCAGATGGAAACATCAACATGGTAGAGGCCGAATTCCATGCGATAGCATCGGCAACCGGGGGATTTACCACGGTCTATGTGGACAATCTCATATTCCTTGACGCTTCGGGCCAGGAATTGCAATTGCCAGACGACGTCTATGACGCATTCTATGATATAAAGGTAGACGCTGATTTCGCGCCCTTCCTTTCAGATATAAGGCTTGACGGCGAACCGGTTTCAGACGGAGATACTGTCACTCTCTACAAGGATTCGGCAACGATTGAAGCCTTGGTGGACCCCTTGGACGCAAACGTAACAATAAACGGATCAAATGTCGATGTGGGTTCTCTGGGACAGATTTCCCGGGAAATGACGGGCCTGTCGGAGGGAGAAAATAACGTTGTAATTTTAGCTACAAACAGCTATGGAACAGATGACATCGAATTCACCATAATATACAATGCGGGACCGGAGGGTCTTGTTGAAACGGCCGAAAACCTTGCAGATGAATTCGTGCCGGAAATCCTTCAGTCTGAAGTGACCGCTGCATACGAGGCATACCAGGCGGCGGCAGACGAGGTTTCCCAGATGCCTGCATCAGACGAAAAGACAGCACTTGAAACCAGACTTTCTGTTGTCGCATCAGAAATAGATTCCGCCCAGGCTTCTTTGTTTGCCGATGCCGAAACGGAAGTGACATCGGTCGAGGCACTTGCATCGGCTTTTGATGCAGAAACCACCCAGGCGGACATAGACGCCGCACAAAGCGCAAAGGACGCCGCAGCGGCTAAAGTGGGTTCGCTCACTTCAAACGACTACTCTACGCTTGTAGACGAGGCGGCAAAGAAGGCCGAGCTTGTCAACCGTCTTGCAAGCGTTCAAACAACTATAGATACGGCCCAAGACGAACTCTACCAGCGTCAGGCAGATGAAGCCGCCGCCGGGGTGACCGAAATACAGGATCCGGCCAAGGATGCAACCGAAATCACGCTTCCTGTTGTTGATGGATACACCGTGACGATAAAGACATCCTCAAACGAGGCGATAGCATCACCAGATGGAACAATTGTTCCTCCCTATGATGATACAGAAGTGACATTGGTCCTGACACTCGTCAACGATACAACAGCGAAGACGGCGGACACAACCGAGATAAGCCTCACGGTTCCCCAAAGCTCCAAGGGTCAGGCGGTTGACGCAGTAAACGCGGCGGATGAGGATTCAATGGCAACAGCTCTTGTGGACCATGAGACAGTACTCGGAATTGACCTTTCTGGGGATTACGCGAGCCTGGTTGACAACTCAGATGTGCTTCTTGCGGTTGCCAACGGACAGCAGTATTCAACTGTTGAAGAAGTGGCATCGACATTCGAATCGGCCCTTGCCCAAAGAGTTGCCTACGAGGACTCAAAGGACATTCTTGCATTCGAATTCGAATCCTTCAATCCGGCGCTTGAAGCGGGTGTTGAAGGTACAGTAGACGCACAGGGCGCAAGTGTTTCTGTAATCGTTCCATATGGAACGGATACAGAAAACCTCATACCGACATTTACGGTTTCACAAGACGCTTCAGCAATTCCGCTCAGCGGACATGCTGGTGACTTCGGCGAGGTTGTCGAGTATACTGTTACGGCCATGAACGGAAGCACCAAGGTCTTTGCGGTCACGGTAGTGCAGGGAGATGCCGATAGTACGGCTGACCTTTCAGGGCTTTCTGTATCGGCGGGCGAAGAACAGCTGAACATTTCTCCCGAATTCGATCCTGCAGTAACGACATACGGCGCAATTGTGGGCTACGATAAAGATTCTGTATCAATAACAGCAACGCCTCAATCTCCGCTTTCAGAAGTAGCAATAAACGGAACGATTGCAGACGGAGAGGCTGTAGCCGTTGAAGATCTTTCCTTAGGAGACAACGAGATAGAGATAGTGGTAACGGCCCAGGACGGACTCTCAGAAACTGTATACAACATAACGGTTACCCGTCAAAGCAACAGCGCAGCAGTTATAGAGTCGTTCGTATTTGAAGCGGATGGAAACTCAGCGCTCGAGGAGGACGTATCTGGCGTAATAGATGGAACAGATATAACAGTTACAGTGCCCCACGGCACAGATGCAAGCAGTCTTGTTCCGACAATAAGCGTTTCGGAAGGCGCAGAGGTCGCCCCCGGATCGGGCGAGGTTTCAGACTTTACTGAATCGTCAACATATACGGTCACCGCTCAGGACGGGCAGACTGTAGCCGAA
>Ga0102926_1002327_pt1 | contig 11062 bp, 8 predicted proteins | sample SalPonR1_A_D2_MG_FD_78173 | JGI IMG/M metagenome (GOLD analysis project Ga0102926, IMG submission 78173) | Salt pond soil microbial communities from South San Francisco under conditions of wetland restoration - Salt Pond MetaG R1_A_D2_MG | ecosystem: Environmental > Aquatic > Marine > Intertidal...
CGCCATGGCCGTGGCTGCGGTTGTTTTCAGAAATCCGCGGCGATTGAGTAGGCCGCCTTTGATAATCGACATGTTCGGTTCTCCCTGTGTCGTTTAGGTCGTTTGGTCAAGAGTGCGGAGGGGTCCGGGCTGTGCCGGTCGCGCGGTCTTATGTCTCGTGGCCGCGCATCCTCCGGATGTAGCGCAATACCATGCGCTTCATACTCTTATTGTCAGACAATACTGTAACAGCCTCCGCTCCTGCAACCGGGTTTCGGGTTTTGGCGGCGGAGCGGTGACGGCGGACACTTTATGTCCGGCTCCCTCTCTTACTGCGCAATGTCGAGAACTTGCTGAACGCGCGGTCTCGATGTCAGCCATGAAGCAGTGCGATATTGGTCGCATCAGTTCGGCCCGCTGGTCGCAGCCGAGATCAAGAAGCTGACTGGCTGGATCGAGACTCAGCCGATGGCGGTGGCCAATTGGATGAGAGGTTCGTGAAGATTAATGGCGAACGCAACTATCTGTGGCGGATCGGCAACCACGAAAGCGACGCACCGGAAAGCTTCGTGACAAAAACACGCGACCAGAAGGCCGCGTTAAAATTCCTAAAGAAAGCAATGCACAAGCACGGCCAACCGAAGCTTATCGTCACTGACAGGCTGCATTCTTATGGCGCTGCACTGAAGAAGTGCCGGTGCGGCGCACAGACACAAAAAGGCCGCTGGCTGAACAACAGAGTCGAAAACTCACACCTACCCTTCCGACGACAAGAGCGGGCGATGCTGCGCTTGAAGCGCATCCGAATCCTGCAGAAATTCGCCACCGCTCACACCTCGATACAAAACCTGTTCAATTCCGAAAGAAGCCTCAGCTCGCGATCCAATTTCAAGCTCAGCCGCACCGCCGTTCTTGCCGAGTGGCGCGGTCTTGGCGAAGTATAAGGGACAGTCTCACTGTTCTAGCTGAGACGAGTTCGAAGTGGTCTGACATCTAAGGGTTTGTTTGTTGGGTGTAGCTAATGTGGATAGGAAGTGAGGACCAATAACCGCCACTCGAGCCTGTTTTTACCCACGAACGACACGGGCTGCAGGCGCGCGCTATCCCATTTTACCTAGCCTGGTTGCTGTTCAATTCTAAACTCGGTTTCGGGAGAAATCCGAACAGAGATGGTCGTCGGCCTGATACGCCTATGAGAGCAGCAACCGGGAAAAGACAAATGGTGAAATGGTATTAATCCTACGAAGAGCTAGTGTTCGACTGGCCAGCAGAACGTGTCTTGAGGGTAACCATGAACAACCCCGCTCGGATGAATGCGGCCGATGTTAGGATGCATTACGAACTGACTCGTGTCTGGCGCGACATCGATGCCGATCCCGATGTCAGCGCAGCAATCATCCGCGGCGCCGGCGACGTCTTCTCGGCTGTCGGTGACCTCGAAATGGTGCGGGAAATGACCCAAGAGTTCGAGACATTGAGCCGCGTCTGGAAGGAGGCGCGCGACCTTGTCTCCAACCTCATCAACTGCTCGAAGCCGGTCGTTTCAGCGATAGAGGATCCCGCCGTCGATGCCGGTCTCGCCGCCGAGCTTCTGGCCGATATCTCAATCGCGAGCCGCAGCGCCCGAATAATCGACGGGCATACGCGGCTTGGGGTTGCCTCCGGCGATCACGGCGCCATCGTTTGGCGTCTCTTGTGCGGCATGGCAAAGGCGAAGTATTATCTCGGGCTCTGTGAACCGGTCAGCGGAGAGGAAGCCGAGCGCATCGGGCTGGTTTCTCTGTGCACCGAGCCGGAGGGGCTGCATCAAAAATCGGTCGAGGTGGCGACAGAACTTGCGCGCGGCGCTCCCTCGGCGGTGCGTTGGACGAAATACGCCCTGAACAACTGGTTGCGACAGGCCGGCCCAACCTTCGACACCTCGCTCGCGCTTGAATTCCTGGGTTTCAACGGGCGCGATGCGCGGGAGGGGCTGGATTCGCTGACAGAAAAGCGACGCCCGGAGTTCAACCCGGAATCGCCACTCTGAGACAGGCGCGATTCGATCGCTTTGTTTGGAAACACGCGGCTGGTTTAATCGAAACTGGCAGGGATGTCGCAGCGTTCGACACGTATCTCCCTGCACGTTGCGGGCGTGTTCCGGCTACGACCGACGAAACGCGGAACGCCGTTGGAGATGACAGCCCCGATCGCCGCGATGTCGCCGTGGCGGATCGCGTTCAGCGCAGTTCTCTGCGTGCCTCCATCCGGCGCATCGAGCAGGATCACGTCGGCAAGCCGATCCTCCTTCAAGACACCGGCGTCAAGGCCGTAGACGCGCGCGTTGTTGCCCGTGGCACAGGCAATCGCGAGTTCGGGTGCCAGCCCACCCAGCGCGCTGAGGTGCGACATGGTATAGAGCAGCCCCAGTGGCATGACACCGCTTCCCGTGGGCGTATCCGTCGCGATCAGGAGCCGGTGAAGCGCATCGGCCTTGCGCGCTTGCTCGAGACAAAGCAGCGCCGTGCGCAGGTTGCCTGCCGTGCAGATCTGCAGAGCCACCTCCGACTCCGTCGCGAGCCGTTTGAAATCGGCGTCGGGCATGGCCGTGGGCCCGCCATTGACGTGGAAGGATACGTGCGGATCGAGCGCCAGGATGTGATCTCCGGAAATGGCACCCGAGCCGGGGATCGAGGAGCCGCCGGTATGAACCGTCGTGATCATGCCTGCCTCGCGTGCGGCTTTTACGTAAGGTGCGTAGTCGAAAGCATCGTCGAACGCTCCGAAGCCTGCCTTGGCGAGCCAGATACCCGCGGCAGCAAGCTCGGCCAGATCGGAAAGCTCGAGCGTCGGGTCGAGGATGACCGAGCCTGCATGTACGCGCATGCCCCCCGGGCGGTAGCCTTCGAAACAGGCCCGCGCCGCGAGGGCAAGCGCCTTGAGCCCGCCCCGGTCATGCGGTCGGCCGGGCACATGGACCTCCGAGGCGCTGATTGACGTTGTCACACCGCCATGGACGTAGCTCGACAGGTAGCCGACGACGTTCTGGCGGGGGGTGAAATCACCGAAGGTGATATGCACATGGCTGTCGATCAGCCCCGGCGCGGCGGTGGCGCCGTTCGCGTCGATCACCACCTCGCAAGCATCGAGTGCCCCCTTGGGCACGCCGATGCCGGTGATCCGGCCCGCATCGCAAACGATCGTATCGGCCTCGGCGAGAGGCTTCTCAAGATCGCCGGTGGCGATTTGTCCGATATTCCTGATCCCGAGCTTCATGCGGGCGCCCTCACACTGCGGCGACTTCGCTCTCGTCCGTACCGCGCGGCACGTCGTCGAGCGAATAGGACGACAGAAGGTTCTGCACGAGGCGCTCGGACTCGTCCCAGTCATAGGTGCGGAAAGAGTGTCCGGCAGTGACGAATTGGGCACCCGCGTAAAACATCTCGTATTGCGTGTGACGGGAGCCGAATTCAGAGCCCACGGCATCCCACGCCGCCTTGAGGAATTTCACCTTCCCCTCCGGGTCGAACGCGCCGGATATCTGCGTCTTGCCAATGATCTTCTCCAGCTCGGGATTGAAGAAATCCTCCGCCGAAGAGGGCAACATGATCAGGGCCCCGCCGGCCAGTTCCCGGATCGCTTTGACCAGTTCAGGGTAGAGAGCCTGCGTCACGACCTGCGAGGAATAAAGCTGATGGCGGTTGGGCACCCAGTATCCGTTCACAGAGCGCCCCGACGCCTCTAGGCCATGCAGGGCCGCTTCGACCATGCCGACGCGCGCAGCCAGAACACCGAGTTTCTCGGCCACCGGCGGCATATTCGTCGTACCAATCGCCTCGGTAATTTTTCGTGCAATCCCCGCGAGGAACTTGAGCTTGGTCACAAGACGGATCTGCGCCTGGTAGTTTTGATAGACATGACCCGGTGTGTCATGGAAATGCGCGCGTGCGAGGTCCACGTCACTTTTGACGAACACGCGATCCCACGGGACCTTGACGTCATCGAAATACACCAGCGCATCGTTTTCATCGAATGCGTATGACAGCGGGTTGTCATACTTGTTCTGCGCCGCAGCTTCGTAGGACTTCCGCGAGAGAACTTTCAGCCCCTTGGCATTCATCGGCAGCGCACAGCAGAAGGCAAGATCCTCTTCGCCCGGCTTAAGAGGCTGGAGGTTGGCGACAAAGAGCTCATTCGCGAATATCGTGCTCGTGCCCATCATCTTGGCACCGCGGATTGTTACCCCTTCGTCGTCCTCATCCACTATTCGGGCCACGAGGTCCGCCGTCTGTTCCCCCCAATCACGGGAGCGGTCGGCCTGCGGGTTTATGATGACGTAGGAAAGGAAATGATCCTCGCGACGTATGTAGTCGAAGTATTCGCTGAACGCCTTGGCGCGTGCCTCGCCGCCGCGTGCGAAAACATCGAGACCGATGCGCTGTCCAACCAGCGCTGATGCGAGATGATCGGGAGATCGTCCCAGAAAGCCGCAGCTTTGCTCCGCCCATCGCGTCAGCGCCTGCCGGCGGTCGACCATCTCCTCTAGATTACGTGGCATCAGCCATGCCTTGTTCACCCGCACGCGACCCGTTCCATCGGGATCGAAAGTCATCGCCTCGATGTTTTCTGACTGCGCCTGATAATCGTAAAGGGACGAAAACGATTCGACAGCATGCCTGAACGCGGGATGAGTCGTGACGTCTTCGACCTGTTTCCCGTTTATGTAGACCGCACGGCCATCACGAAGTGAATTGGCGTGTTTTTCACCTGTCTTGATAAACGGCATGGCTTCAATCCCCTTGCTATGATCTGGCGTCGATCCCGTGGTACCGATAGTAATCTGCGAACAATTTTGACGAACTTAGTTCCATATTTCAATGAATCGCTTTAACTGGCAACCGAAATTGGAGACGTTTTGTGCCAGAGGCCGCCACGCCGACGTGTTTCGAGGCGGCTTCGATGGAATTTTGAAGAGAGTACGGGAGCAGGCATGTCCAGAGAAATTCCGGCCTCAGGCAAAGCGGCACTGACGGTCAGCCGGCCTGAGCTATTGATTGATGGAAGTGACAAGGAGTTCCGCCGCCTTGTCCACAACCTGTTTGCCTTCTTCGCACGGCACGAGGACATCCGAAATGGCCATGCGCGGGTGGTGGGGCTGGCGGGCGTCGAATACTCGGTGCTGATTTCGATCTCGCACATATCGGTCAGCGGTCCGGTGAACATCCGCACCGTCGCCGAGCACCTGCATGTCTCGGGCACGTTCATAACCCGCACGGTGAAGATGCTCGAGCGCAAGGGGCTCGTCATAAAAACGGTTGACGAGGCTGACCGCCGGCGCGTCAATGTCGCGGTTACTGAATGGGGGCGCACCGAGCTCAACCGCCTTTCCGTGATTCAGCGGCAGGTTAATGACGTCGAATTCGGTCCCCTTTCCGCCGAAGAATTCGGAAAGCTGAACGACATCGTAGAGCGCCTGATATCCTCAAGCGAAACTGCGCTAGCGATGCAGGATTACCTTGCCAAGAGGTGAAGGCGATCACCCTGCTCGGCGCGGAAAGCGATCGCTTCGCTCACGCAAGATCTCATGAGGTTACCGAGATCAATAAATTGACTAAGGCTCTCGGCCATGCCAAAAAAGCATAGATAAGCACTTTAGTATCAACCGAGAGGAAAAGTATCGTGAACTCTGCGGTTCCAGGCACTCTCGATCCCATAAAGATCGGCAACACCACGCTTCCAAATCGCTTTGTCATGGGATCGATGCATACCGGGCTGGAAGGGCATGACGGCGGCTTCGAAGCGCTTGGCCGTTTTTATGCAGAACGCGCCAAGGCCGGCTGTGCTCTTGTCGTAACCGGCGGTTTTTCACCTAATTTCGCTGGCCGGATAAAGGATGTGCACTGCACCATCGACGGCAAAGGCGATATCGAAGCGCACAGGAAGATCACGTCACATGTCCACGAGGCGGGAGGACGCATCCTGCTGCAATTGCTGCACGCGGGCCGATACAGCTATCACCCGGCCCCGGTCGCTCCTAGTCCCCTCAAATCGCCGCTTAACCGTGATGTGCCCACTGAACTGAGCGAAGCGGAAATCCTGCAAACCGTGGATGACTACGCGCAAACCGCGCGCCGCGCGCTCGACGCCGGCTATGACGGCATCGAGATCATGGGGTCGGAAGGCTACCTCATCAGCCAGTTCCTCGCCGAGCGCACGAACAAGCGAGTCGATGACTGGGGTGGCAGCTTTGATAACCGCATGCGGTTCCCGTTGCTCGCGACACGCGCGGTGCGCGAGGCTCTGGGCGATGCCGGAATGCTCGCGTTTCGCATGTCCGCGCTCGATCTTGTCGAAGACGGGATGACACAGGAGGAAATCCTGACACTCGCGCAAGGACTCGAGAAGGCAGGTGCGGATATGCTCGGCACCGGCGTCGGTTGGCACGAATCCGCGGTTCCCACGATCGCGGGCGCCGTTCCACATGGCGCGTTTGCCGACGCAATGAAGGCGATCAAGGAGACGGTGAGTATACCGGTCGCCGCCAGCAACCGCATAAACCTGCCCGAAACCGCGGAAGAAATTATCGGCGGCGGATACGCGGATCTCATCTACATGGCCCGTCCTTTTCTCGCTGACGCGGAATTCGTGGCTAAATATACCGGAGGGCGCCGAGCCGAACTCAACGTCTGTATCGCCTGCAATCAGGCCTGCCTCGATCACTATTTTTCCGGCCAGCCGATCAGTTGCCTGGTCAACCCCCGAGCGGCCCGCGAGCAAGAGTTTCAAGACACGCCGGCTGCCGTTCCCCTCCGTATTGCCATCGTCGGTGCAGGCGTGGCGGGGATCGCCTGTGCGCTCGAGGCCGCCAAACGCGGGCATCGGGTAACGCTCTTCGACGGCGCCGGTCACATCGGCGGTCAGCTGAAGCTCGCCGCTGTTGTTCCCGGAAAGACGGATTACGGTCTCGCGATCGATGGTTTCGAAGCGCAGCTTCAGGCAGCCGGGGTCGATTTGAAGCTCGGCCACTGGGTCACAGCGGAAGAGCTCGCGTCCGGCGGGTTCGACGAGGTTGTCGTCTGCACCGGCGTCACGGCTCGGGAACTCGATCTGCCCGGCTCAGATGGCGAGAACGTCGTCAGCTACACAGACGTTCTCAATGGCACACGGCAGGCAGGTCCCCGGGTGGTGGTCATCGGCGCGGGCGGCATCGGGCATGACGTCGCTCTCTTTCTCTCACACGGGGAATTCAAGGAGTTGTCCGAAACAGAGGCGTTCGCGGCGCAATGGGGCGTCGGACGCGAAGCCGCCCCCGCCCCGGCAGCGCGAGAGGTTACAATGCTGAAGCGGTCCGATGGTCGCTTTGGCAAGACACTGGGCAAGACGACCGGCTGGATTCTGCGCAAGGAACTGCGGGACTGCGGCGTGCAGCAATTCGGGAACGTCACCTACCAGAAGATCGACGCGAACGGTATCGACATCCTTGTCGATGATGCACCGATGCGCATCGATGCCGACACCATCGTCGTCTGCGCCGGGCAACTCGAGAACGACACACTATCTCAGCGCCTTACGGAACTGGGCTGTGACTTCCACGTGATCGGCGGCGCGAAACTCGCGCTGGAACTGGATGCCAAACGTGCCATCGACGAAGGCGCACGGCTTGGAAATCGGCTCTGATATGCGCCCCGCGGCTGGATTTGCGTGAAGGTCCGCCGCCGCTGATCACGTCGGGGTCCAAGCCGCCAATGTCCCGATCTGTCCGGGGGCGCTGACAATTCGGAGACCGAAAGATGCTCGAAGAAGCTGCGTGGCACCCCGCCCGCCATCACTTAGAAAGCGCGCATGTTCTAAAGCTGGCCGCGGCACTTGGGCTCAAGGACTACGACAGCCTGCTCGCCTTCTCGGTCGAACATCCTGACCGATACTGGGCCGGTGTAAGCGAATACCTCGACATCGCGTGGGATCGAAATCCACATGCTTACATAAGCCTCTCGGAAGGTAAGGAATTTCCGCGCTGGTTCCCTGGCGGCGCGCTCAACTGGGTCAACACTGTTCTGGCCTTTGCGGATGACCCGGAAAGCGCAAACCGCCGCGCCATCGTCGCCGAAGAGGAAGACGGGAGCGTGAAGGACGTCACATATGCCGAACTATCGGACCTCGTTCGCCGTGTCGCAACGGGCCTTCGCGAGGCTGGCCTCGGCAGGGGTGACCGTGTGGGCCTGCTCTGTGACAACGGCATAGACGCCACCGTTTCGGTGCTGGCAGTTTCGGCGATCGGTGCGATCGTCGTGCCGCTCTTCACCGGGTTCGGGCAGGAGGCCATCGTATCACGGCTCGGCTCTAGCCAAGCGAAGGCGCTGATCGCCACTACCGGCTTCCGCCGCCGGGGAAAATACATCGACGCCCAACCGGTCATCGAAGCGGCAGCCATGCAACTTGATACGCTGGAAACGGTGATCTGGAAAGGCGCAAGGTGCGTCGACATGCCAAAAAAGGGGCTCGATTTCAACGATCTGATCGCCACCGCTCAAAAGGATCACGGGATCGAAGTGATGGACCCGATGGATCCTTTCATGGTGATCTTCACCTCCGGCACCACCGGCAAACCCAAGGGCCCGGTCCACACACATGGCGGCTTCCCCCTCAAGATCGCCCATGACGCGGCGGTGCACCTGAACGTCGGTGCCGGCGACGTAGTCTGCTGGCCAGCCGATATCGGCTGGATATCCGGCCCGATTGTGCTGGCTGCGGCACTGATGCGCGGGGCGACACTCGTCCTCTACAATGGCGCGCCCGATTTCCCCGACTGGTCGCGCGCGTCGCGGTTGATCGAGGATCACGCGGTTACCCATTACGGTGCCACCCCCACCCTGATCCGGGGACTCGCAGCGAATGAAAGCACCTCGCTCAAGCATGACCGGTCCGGCGTAAAATTGCTTTTCACCGCCGGCGAAATCATAGACCGCGAACATTTTCTCTGGTTTCAGAAGAATTTCGCCGCGCCAGGCAGCCCGCTGATCAACTACACCGGCGGCACCGAAGCCTCGGGCGCGCTACTGGCAAATGTGCAGGTCAGGCCCATTCCTCCGGGCGGCTTCAACTCCGCTTCGCCCGGTATCGACGTTATCGTTACCGATGGTGCCGGCAGAGAAATCGCGGGGGAGATCGGAGAGCTGGTCATTCGCGAGCCATTCCTCGGCATGACCTCCTCGTTCTGGCAAGACGACATGCGCTATCTGGAAAGCTACTGGTCAACGATCCCAGGCGTCTGGTCGCATGGTGATCTCGCCATGGCGTTTGACGACGGAAGTTTCTTGATCATGGGCCGCTCCGACGACACGATCAAGGTCGCTGGCAAGCGGCTAGGTCCCGCCGAGGTGGAGGGTATCGCGCTTGAACTCAAAGACATAAGCGAGGCGGCCGCCGTCGGAATCGCCGATCCGGTCAAGGGCCAGAAGCTCGTCTTGGTCCTCGTTGCACGGCCGGGATTCCACGGCGATCCAGAGATGGTTCTGGAGACGGTCGCCAACGCGATCGCCGACAGTCTGGGCAGGCCCTTCCGCCCGAGCGAAGTTCATATCGTCAGCCAGCTTCCCAAAACGCGCTCCGGCAAGATCATGCGCCGACTGATCCGGCAAAGCTACTGCAACGAAAAGACCGGAGACATCTCGTCGCTCGAGAACCCGGACGCGCTGACCGAGATTAGCGCCCTGCGCGCGGCGATCGAAGGTTGAAACGTAAATCCAGGCAAGACATTTCATCTGCCGCCCCGTCACAGCGTTCCGAGGAATTCGTAAAGCGCCTCGCGGCAGGCCTCAGGCTTCTCGATCTGAAGCAAATGACCTACCCCTTCCATCCCGAGGTAGTCGTAACTGCCCTCTTTTGCGAGCGCGCAATTAGCCGGGCCCGTCGGCGGGCCACCGCGCCCTTCCGGGTCCGCTCCGATCAGCTTCGTTGGAACCGCCAGCTCTGACGCGCTGGGCCACAAGTTCAAGGTAAGCGCGGCAAGGTAGATCGAGGCCTCAAGCTCTCGCTGGCAGCTCAGGCTATAGCCCTCATCATCCTGTTTCAGCACCGCCTTTGCCATGTCCGCCCTTGCCTGCGGCAACCATTTTGCGCTTGCGCGAGCCTCGGAATAGGTTTTCTCGAGTTCATCGGGCGAAGAGAAACGGTCAGGACGCTCCACCGCCCAGGAGACAAGCTTGAGTTCGAACCCACGCATCGCATCAAAGAGCGGGTGATCGCGCGGCGGGACGCTTGGCGGATCATAGAGGACGAGGCCGTCATATGGACAGCCGAGCTCGACCGCGTTCTTCATCGCAGCGCGCGAGGTCATCGAATGGAAAACGCCAACCGTCTTGGACGCGCCCAGCCTGGCTTCGACCTTTTCGTGAACCGTCGTCAGGTCACGCGCCATCTGTTCGTAATGATGTCCGTCGGCGCCGGTGAAGGGATTCATTCCATGATTGCGCATGTCAAACAGCACGACGTCGAAATCATCGAGAAGCGGCTCCCAGAACACCCGGTAGCCATCCACGGCGAACCCGTTTCCGTGAGAGATGTAGAGCCGAAGCGCACCGGGCTTGGCATGGTGCCGGATGACCATCGGCGCACCGTCGTCCATTTCGACTTCAAAAGTTTCTAGCTGCATGTCGCTTGCACTCCAGTCCTAGGGAATTCAACGGCGCGTCGCGGCGCGCACCGGCCCAATGACGGGGCCAGATTTTCGAGCGCCAGCGGCTTATCGGCGCGGCGAAAAAACCGCTTTTGCGGAGAAACTTTTGTTGACCACTCACAGGACATCAAGGACACTAAGGTATTAAATTTCGGTAGATTTTTAGATTTTTCCGAATGCAACGACTGGTCGAGGGAGCTCAAATCCTGGTGGGCAATACATGCAAAGTCGAAGCGGTGACCATGACCGGCAAAGCGCCGGGAAAATCGCCCCTGACCGCAGCGGTCGCGCGGTCTGAAAAGCGCCATTCCATGGATGTCGCATCTATCGCGGGATCGCCGCACGCTGCCGAAGTGATTGCGCCTTTGATACGCGCGATTGACCACAACAGCATGATGGCCGCCGGCTTCCCTGAAAACCTCGACACCA
>Ga0102926_1002336_pt1 | contig 11034 bp, 12 predicted proteins | sample SalPonR1_A_D2_MG_FD_78173 | JGI IMG/M metagenome (GOLD analysis project Ga0102926, IMG submission 78173) | Salt pond soil microbial communities from South San Francisco under conditions of wetland restoration - Salt Pond MetaG R1_A_D2_MG | ecosystem: Environmental > Aquatic > Marine > Intertidal...
ATATGTCCGTGAAGATGGCGCGTTACTGACACCGCAAACTGCAAACGGAAACGGCGCAAGAAAAGGCCTTCTATGCTGATCTTGGCGCGCGCGGCAATTCGTTCCGGTACAGGCCGGTCTCAATGTCACGCGCGATCTGGGTCATCGCCTCCCCGATGCTCGCGCGGAATGCCGGGGAAAACACACGGGTTGATCCTGTCGCGCCGATTGACATTGTCGCGCCCGGTCCGGTGTGGCCCAGCGGTGCGGCGACCGAACACATGCCGCGTTCGATTTCCTCAACGCATTCGGCATACCCGCGCCCGCGGATTTGTTCCAGTTCCGCCTCCAGATCCTCGAACCGCGTCAGCGTGAATTCGGTATAGGCCTTGAGCCGACCAGCAAGGCTTTGCGACGCCAGAACCTCCGGCGAAAATGCGACGATCGCCTTCGAGCAGGAGCACGCGTGAAGCGGGCGTTTACCAAGGCCGGGGTGCAGAAAGGAAACCCCGGTATCAGGCGTTTCGACATGGATGATCTCGACCGCCCGACCGCGCAGCCGCGACAGGAAAAAGGCCGCGCCATGCGTCATTGCCGCCTGTTTCAGGCTGGGGGCCACAAGTTCAATCAGTGTTTCGTCAGACTGATCGGATTGAACGACCCGCTTTAGCCGCGTGCCGATCATGAACCGCCCGCGCGCCACCGGTTCCAGCAATCCGGTGCCGACCAGATCCTGCACCAGACGATAGGCCGTGGCCTTGGGCAGGTCCGAATGGCCGCAGATATCGGCCACCGTCGCCTCGCCCTTCTGGCCAACGATTTCAAGGATAAGCGTCAAGCGTTCCAGATGCATGATTTTCTCATTTGATAAAACATGGTTTTTCGTTATACGGGAATTAACGGGGATTCAAGGGAGGACGCGGACAATGGACGGAGCATGCTGCGGACCGGGCTATTCAAGCCCGCAAGAAGCGATCAGGGCACCAAGGGAAAAACTGCTTTACACAATCGCCATCTATACAGGGACCGGAATTCAGAAACCGGACTATCTGGCAACGGTCGATGCCGACCCCGACAGCCCGACCTATTCGCAGGTAATCCACCGGCTGGAAATGCCGGGCATCGGGGATGAGCTGCACCACATGGGGTGGAACGCATGCTCCTCGTGCCATGACGACAGCTCGATGTCGCGCAAATACCTGCTGGTTCCGGGCGTGCGCTCCAACAACATCCATGTCGTCGATACGGCCACTGACCCATATGCGCCGCGCCTGCACAAGGTGATCGACGGGGCCGAAATCAAGGCAAAGGCCAACCTCAGCGGCCCACACACCGTGCATTGCCTCGGATCCGAGATCATCATTTCGTTCCTCGGTGACGCGCAGGGCGAAGCACCGGGCGGCTATCTTCATCTCAACAAGGACTTCGAGATTGTCGGTCGATGGGAAGAAACCATGGGCGACATCCCCTTCGGCTATGATTTCTGGTACCAACCGCGCCACAACGTGATGATCAGCTCGGAATGGGCGGCACCCAACACCTTCATGCCGGGTTTCGATCTGGAGGAGGTGGGCCACCTGAAATACGGCCGCCGCCTGCATATCTGGGATTTCGAGAAACGCACCCCCATCGACAGCATGTATCTGGGTGAGGACGGGCTGATCCCGCTGGAGGTGAAGTTCCTGCACGACCCCGATAGCACGCATGGCTTCTGCGGGGCGGCCCTGTCCACCAACGTGATCCATTTCTGGAAATCCGACTCCGGTGAATGGGAATGGGAAAAGGTCATCGACGTCGACAACGAACCGCATCCCGAATGGCCCATTCCGGTGCCGGGTGTGATGTCGGCCATCCTCGTGTCGATGGACGACAAGTATCTCTACCTCAACAACTGGCTGCACGGCGACATGCGCCAGTATGACATCACCGACCCGCACAACCCGAAACTGACCGGTCAGGTCTGGATGGGCGGGCTGTTGGGCAAAGCCCCCGAGGTCAACGGCGTGAAGGTCGCCGGCGGGCCGCAGATGTTCCAGCTCAGCCTCGATGGCAAACGGCTCTATGTCACCACGTCGCTGTTCTCGACATGGGACAACCAGTTCTACCCCGAGATCCGCACCCAAGGCGGGGTGATGGTGATGATCGACTGCGACGTTGAAAACGGCGGCATGAAGATCAACGAAGACTTCATCGTCGATTTCGGTCAGGAGCCGAATGGCCCAAGCCGTTGCCACGAAACACGCTACCCCGGTGGCGACTGCACCAGCGATATCTGGCTTTGACCGAGACCCGCACCATAACCCTCGCCAACCGCGACGGCGCGACATACACAGTCGATGCGCGCCGCCCGTTGCTGGACACCCTGCGCGAGCAAGGCGTTGATCTGCCGTATGGCTGCAAATACGGCGGCTGCATCACATGCGCGGCGAAACTCACCGCAGGTGAGGTTGATCAGCGCCGCCAAGTGGCCCTGAACAACCGTCAGATCGACAACGGCTATGTCCTGCTTTGCATTGCCCGCGCGACTACCGACATCACCTTGGAAATCGGTGTCGAAAGCCACGATAAACTCTACCGCAACCCATTCCTCGATCCGCTGGAGCCGCATGAGCTCAAGGCGGACATCGCCACCCCGAAGGAGCGTTAACATGCCAGCGACCGCGCTTGATGAGCTTTACGACTACGACCAGACGTACCTCGCCGACATCCTGAACTCGGTCAAGACCATCGCCATGGTCGGGGCCAGCGCTGACAAGACCAAGTTCAGCTACGGGGTGCTGCGTGTCCTGCACGAGACCGGCTACGACATGATCCCGGTGAACCCCAACCCCAAGGTCACCGAGATCCGGGGTATCAAGGTCTACAACTCGCTTGAGGAAATCGACCGGCCCGTGGACATGGTCGAAGTGTTCCGCCCCAAGGAAGAGCTTTACGAGATCACCGAAAAGGCCATCGCCATTGGCGCGAAAGTGCTGTGGGGGCAGATCGGCGTCTACGACGATGACGCGGCCAAACTTGCCGAGGACGCAGGCTTGCAGGTGGTGATGAACCGCTGCCCCAAAATCGAGCTGTTCCGCCCCTTCTGGAAGCCACGCCTCGATCTGGCGATCTGAACCACCCGGGGCAATGAATGTATGTCGCCGGCTCGGAGCTACCGTTGGCGCCCGACCCCGACCCTGCGCCGCGACCCGCCATACCGGCCATTCGTCCGCCTGGCGGAATTTTTGAGCGTGAAGGTTCGCTATGCGGGACAAAGCGCCATTTCGCTGCGAATGCGCCAATGGCTGCAATGAGCGTTCCTTCGTTCGGAATCGGCCTAAGATAGCGAAGCTGCCCAGCTCAAAAAGTCCTTAAAGAGGAAACGAACGCCCTTATCTGGAACAACCCAGTCGGCCTTCGACTCTTTGAACCATAGTGAGCCTAGATCAGTCTCGCTATCCGCTAAGAGTTTTTCGCAGTACGTGACTAATTCCCGCACGGCTTGATCGCCATAGCTTTGTCGAAAGTCTTCATAGATTTGGTTGCGCCCGTCTGGGGTATCGGCCCAACCAGGATGAACGACATCTAGGTCTTGATGAAATTGCAAGGTGAAGTCGTAGAATGATTTCGGCGGCGTCATGTCAGTCAATCCTTGGATAGGATGTGATAATGATAAATCCATCCGGCATGTCCGGAGCGTGCTCAATAACAGTACCCACACCAAATGTCTGCCGGAGTTGTATCGGAGATGACGCGCGCCGAGTGGTTCGGTATGCCTCAAAGCCTGTTATTGATTCAAAATCACTTGTTATGAATGCTCTACGCAATCTCCCGCTGGCGACTTCGTTCACAAAGTCTACGTTTCTCGCAAGATTGGAGTTCGTCAGCTTCTGAGCCGCCTCAAGTGAGGGGAATGTCCCGTGTCGCCAGCGATACTGGCTTACGAAAAGCATTCTCCCACGCGGCGTGCTGACTGAACCGATTAGGAAGGTTTCGCTTTTCCCCACATGCAGTGCAATGGTGTGGCCCCCGCCTGCTTCGTGGACTGAAAGGTCTTGTGGAGGAACGCTGCCGTCGAAGTCGGCTAGAACTACGTTGCCTTGAGGGGCTGTTGCAATGGGTTCCGCATAGCACCGACAGTTATGTGCTTCACCTGGATGCCCGCCCACTGGGGGATCATCCCAACGGAAAACTTGATCGTCATATCCTGCATGGCTATCTCGCACCTTGGCGTCGTCTTCTGAGCGCCAAATATATTGGTCAATCCCGAGGTCTTCCTGCCGAAGCTGGTTGATCAGACCAGCGAAGGCCCGCAAAAGGCGTTCTTCCATGGCCGTTCGAAGCGGTCGAAGCCGTTGCGGGTTATTTTGATATTCGCTAAATATGCTCTCGAGCCGCGCGTCCCATGCGTTGATCGCTTCCGCCCTTGCATCGGACACATCGCGCAAATCGGATGCCGAAACAGTCGGCACTGTGTCAGGCGGCGTCAGCGAGTTCAGCAGCATTCGGGTGTTTTCGGAAATCTCTCGGTCGAGGCTTTCGCTGAAATCGGCCCGTAAAGCGGAATAGTTTGGGAAAGTCGATTTGAGCGATAGCCCGGCGCGGCGACCAACTATGAGACCATCGCGCCGTGCGAGAACATAATTGCCGTTCCCGCCATGTCTGAGGAAGTCGCTGAAACTGTGTTGCATGGAACCTCCGAATACGTGTGGAACAGGTTCTATTCACAATTGGTAAAGAAAGCCTAAGGTCAGCGTTCGCAACGCTCTTGAGGAAAGCAACTCACTCCACTCGCGTCAGAACCGGACATTCATGCGTTTCGCAGCATCCGTCACTTTGGGCTCAAAGCAGCCTTGCGGCAGTGCAGAGAGCGGCCTCGCGTCAAGGCCTATCAGACATCCGCTTCTCCGCTTTGACGCTGTCAGGCTCGTCAAGGCAGCGCATGTTTCTCCCCTTCCACCGTATCCATCACCGTATCGACGAGGCGCTGGGTGCGGGGTCAGCGTCTGACTGGCAAAAGCGATCTTTGTTCTAACGGGTCAAAACGTACGAAACTCCTGTACGTTTCGTACGTTTCTCACCGCACGCCCTGTTAACCTGCAGGGACAAAGACAAAAACACCGACGCGATACCGACGTTTTACCGACACATTACAGAAAGCGATTTTTCCGGTTAACCAATGGGTTAGACCCGATTCGTGCGCCCCTCGTTCTGATCCCCTCAATCCGCCAGAAGCTCCAGCCCCCGCCGCCCCAGCGCCTGCGCCAGCGGCGCAAGCTGATCGGCATTCTTGCCCGCCGCCGTCCCAGCGCGGGCGCGGTCGGCAATGCCCACGAAGATCACGCCAAACCGGAAAAGCGAGAATATGACGTGGAAATCCGTCAACTGACCCGCCTCCGATTGCCCTTCGTACCGGGCCACGAACCCCTGCTTGGACGGGATGCCAAGCGCCTTCAGGTCAAGGCCACGGATGCCGCCGTATTCTTCCGGCGTCGTGTGCCACGTCATGCAGCAATATCCCAAGTCGGCCAGAGGATGACCAAGCGTCGACAACTCCCAATCCAGGATCGCGATCACCCGTGGCTCTGTGGGGTGAAACATCAAGTTTCCAAGGCGGAAATCGCCATGTGCAATCCGGCTCTGCCCGTCATCCTCGGGCAGGTTTTCCTGCAACCAAAGGGACAATTCATGCAGTTCGGGGATCGGCTCACCGGTGGAGCCTTGCAACTGCTTGGTCCACCGTCCGACCTGCCGCGCAAAGTAGTTGCCGGGCTTGCCAAAATCGCCAAGCCCCACCTGCGCCGGATCAACGGCATGCATCTTGGCCATGGCATCCGCCATCCCAAGATAAATCGCGCGGCGCTCCTCCGGGTCGATACCGGGCAGCGCGCAGTCCTCGAAAACCCGTCCCTGCAACCGTTCCATCAAGTAAAACGGGGTTCCAAGCGCTTCGGGGGCATCATGAAAAAGCACCACGTTCGGCACCGGCACCCCCGTCGGGCCAAGGGCCTTGATCACCCGGTATTCGCGGTCAATGGCATGCGCCCCCCGAAGAATGTCCCCATTAGGCTGTTTGCGCAGCACCATCCGCCTTGTGCCATGCGTCACGAAATAGGTTGGGTTCGACTGTCCGCCCGATATGCGGGTCAACTCGCTGATGGGCGCGGTGCCAAGCCTCTCATCCAACACCTTCTGAAGGCTCGCCGGGTCGAAATCCGTGTCGCTCATGCCTGTGTCCCGGCCACATCCCAAGCCCAGAAATCACGCCCTTCGGCGCGCAGTTCACGGCTCAGGACCATGCGGTGTACCTCGTCGGCCCCGTCGACAAGCCGGGCCTGCCGGGCATAGCGGTATATCCACTCCACGACGGTATCCTTGGAATATCCGCGGGCGCCGTTGATCTGGATCGCCGCATCGGCGGCATCGTGCAGAACATTGGCCACCTGAATCTTGGCCATGGAAATCTCCTTGCGGGCAAAGCCGCCCCGGTCGATTTCCTGCGCAGCCTTCATGACGAGCAACCGCCCCACTTCGATCCGCATCGCAACGTCACCAAGGATTTGCGCCACGCTTTCGCGCTCGATCAGGCGCTGTCCAAAGCCTTCGCGCGTCTCGGCATACGCCGTGGCAATCTCCATGCAGCGTTTGGCAAGCCCCAACCACCGCATGCAATGTGTCAGGCGCGCAGGCCCCAGGCGGGTCTGCGTCACTTTCATGCCGCGCCCCTCTTCCAGAAGCACGTTCTCGGCGGGAATTTCCAAACCCTCGAACACCATCTCGCAATGGCCGCCATGCTCTTCCGGTCCCATGATCGGAATGCGCCGCTCAATCGACCAACCCGGGTCATCCCGGTGAAACAGAAAGGCCGTATGCCCGCGCTTCGCATCATCCGAGGTGCGCGCCACAAGAATGAAATGCGCCGCCTCGTCGGCGCCGGTGATGAACCACTTGCGCCCATGCACGACATATCGGTCGCCCCGCTTCTCTGCGCGGGTCAACATCATACCGGGGTCCGATCCACCCCCCGGCGCGGGCTCGGTCATCGCAAAGGCCGAGCGCACCTCGCCACGCATGATCGGGTCCAGCCAACGCTCGCGCTGTGCATTTGTCCCCAAGGCCCCGAGAACCATCATGTTACCGTCATCCGGCGCGGCCGAATTGAAGACCACCGGCCCGAATATCGAGCGGTTCATCTCTTCATAGATCACTGCCATGCCAGCCTTGGACAGCCCCCCACCGCCAAGCTCTTGCGGCATCTGCAAACACCAAAGCCCTGCGTCACGCGCGGCCGCGCGCTCGCGCTCAAGAACGTCCAGCGCGATATTTTCATGGGCATCGTAGTTCGCTCTGTCGGCCTCAAGCGGGATCAGACGCTCCTCAACGAACTCCGACACGCGGCGGCGGATTTCTTCGAGGTCCGTGGAAATGCTGAAGTCCATGTCGTCGCCTTTCACCAGCTTGCAACCAAAGGCTCACCTTTGAAGGCGAAGCCGTTTGCGGTTTGTAACGCGCGCCAAGAAGGGCAGGCAACCATCACATCGTTGCAGATTTGGAATCCCTCCGCCCTGCGGTGCCTGCGGATCACGGGGCCGTGCTTGAAAAACAGTGAAACACACGCGGGTGCAGCACTGGAGCCACTCCGGTAAGGACAACTAGGCCGACCTTTCAAAAATGCCTATTTCGATGAATAGAGCGTGACTTGTAAGGGATTGCAGCGCAGGATTCAGCGCAACTGCAAATCGGCAAATTGCCCTGTGCCACGGTCCGAGATGAAGCGCATGGTTCGCCCTTGAACCTTCACCGCCTGACAATTCGGCCCGAGATCCATCTGCCCCCAGTACAGATCACGACAGAAATATCCCGACCGCCAGCGCCATGCGCCTGTCACATCACGTCCGAAGGCACGACCCTTGATCCGACCATCCCGGGTGACGTCCAGCTTGATACCAAAACGGGTAAGCTCGCGACCTTCGACAAGCGAAACGAACGCGCCCTTTTCGGAAATTTGTGAAAAGCCTTCGGCGCTTGCGGGCGGCGCCAAGACCATCGCGAGAACGAGTGCGAATGCACGTTTCATGGGTCACGCTCCTTCGGCATACACGATTGCTACGTGACCCAAGGGAAACCGGATCAGTTTTCGTTCAGGCCCAGCACATCCAGCATGTCATATTCGCCGGGGCCACGTCCCTGCCCCCAAAGCGCCGCCTTCAATGCGCCACGGGCGAAAACCGCCCTGTCGCTGGCGACGTGGCGCAGGGTGATCCGCTCGCCCGTGGCGGCGAACAGAACATCATGCTCCCCCACGATGTCACCGCCTCGGATTGCGTGAAAGCCAATGTGCCCGCGTTCGCGTTTGCCGGTTATCCCGTCGCGCCCCCGGTCCGAAACGGCTTCAAGATCGACACCCCGACCATCGGCCGCAGCTTGCCCCAGCATCAAGGCCGTCCCGGAGGGCGCGTCGACTTTTTGGTTGTGGTGATACTCGATCACCTCGATGTCGAAATCTTCGTCCAGTGCCGCAGCCACCTTTTGGGTCAATTGAACCAACAGGTTGACCCCAAGGCTCATGTTGCCGGCTCGGACCACGACAGCGTGACGGGCCGCGGTCTTGATCTTGGCAAGGTCGTCGTCACTCATGCCGGTGGTGCCAATCACGTGAACACAGCGCGCTTGCGCGGCGATGCCCGCGAATTCCACTGTTGCGGCGGGGGCGGTAAAATCAATAACCGCATGCGCTTTGGCGAAGGCCTCCAGCGGATCGTCCGTCACTGTCACACCCATTTCGGCACCTCCCATGGCTGTGCCCACGTCGCGCCCGATCCAGTCATGGCCCTTGCGCTCCAACGCCCCCACCAGCCGCGCGCGCCCACTTTCCACGATGGTACGGATCAACATCTGCCCCATGCGCCCCGAGGCGCCTGTCACCACGATACCCGGCAGGTCTGTCATCGTTTGTATCTCCCGTTCTTGCTGCGCCTTGCATAGCGCGGGCAGATGCGATTGGCAAAGTCGCTTTGTTGTGGCGGCCTCACGTAAACCACTGACGATCATCGCTTGGCAAAACCAGCCCGAGCGATTAGATGCGAGGCATGGCAAAGAACAAGTTTCATGACGGGCCCGGCCCTTCACAACGGCAACTTCGCGTCGGCGAGTTGATCCGCCGGACACTGTCCGAGGTTCTGATGCGTGGTGATATCCATGACCCCGATCTGAACCGCATGTCGGTGACAGTGGGCGAGGTGCGCACCTCTCCCGACCTCAAGATCGCCACGGCCTATGTGATGCCCTTGGGCGGTGAAGGGCAGGATGATCTGATCGAGTTGCTGGCGCGAAACAAAAGTGAGTTGCGTCGCCTCATCGGCAAGAAACTTGATCTGAAGTACGCCCCCGATTTGCGCTTTCGCCTCGATAAGACCTTCGATCAAATGGATGAAACCCGCCGCCTGTTTTCCCAAGAAAAAGTTCGCCGGGATGTTGAAGGCTAGGCGCTTCGCGTGGTGTCTCGCGGCGCTCATTGCCATGGCAAGTCCGGCCCTTGCCGTAGAGTGCAGTCGTCTGGACCATGATGGCGCGGCGTATACCATTTGCAGAGTCGACACGACGCGTGAAACCATCCGGCTGTTCCTGAACGACCCCGAAACCGGCAAACCTCTGGGCAGCTTCAACAACGTCGAAACGCTCAGTGAGGCGCGTGGCGAAATCCTGATCTTCGCCATGAATGCCGGGATGTACCACCAAGATCGCACCCCGGTGGGCCATTACCTTGAAGACGGCAAGGAAGCGCGAAGGGTCATAACATCGGATGGTCCCGGTAATTTCGGTCTTTTGCCCAATGGCGTGTTCTGCGTGGGGGATGACGGCGCGCAGGTCATCGAGACCAAGCGTTATGTCGAGGAAAAGCCAAGCTGCTCCTATGCCTCGCAATCCGGCCCCATGCTGGTGATCGACGGCGGGCTGCACCCGCGTTTCCTGAATGACAGCGACAGCCTTTATGTCCGCAACGGCGTGGGAACCTCCGCCGACGGCAAAACGGTCTATTTCGCGATTTCCGAGGACGCTGTAAATTTCCACACCTTCGGACGTCTGTTTCGCGATGCCCTCAAGGTTCCGCAAGCGCTGTATTTCGACGGGAATATCTCGCGGCTCTTTTCGCGCGACTTGGGCCGCCACGATGGCGGTTTCCCAATGGGGCCTATCGTCGGTGTGACGCAACCCACCCGGTAAAACGCAATTGGCCATACGACAGACGCGTACTACGTCTGCGCGGATGATGGCACGAGGTTCAACTGCATGAGTATTGACCGTGACCTGAACGAAGGCTCGGTCGGTCACGCCCTGATATCGGTCAGCGCGCCGATGACGCTTGGCATCTTGGGCGTTCTTTCGGTGGGTCTGGCCGACGCCTTTTTTCTGGCCCGCCACAGCGATGCTTCGCTGGCTGCTATCGGGTTTGTCTACCCGGTGATCGTCGCGCTGGTATCACTTTCAATCGGGCTATCTGCAGGGACCAACACGGTGGTCTCGCAAGCCATTGGAAAGGGTGAGCGAGGGGCAAAGCGACAACGCCTGACGCTACACGCCATGGGCCTCGCGGCCACGATGGCCTGCACGGTGTCATTGGTTTTCTATCTTGCGGCGCCGTGGCTGTTCTCGCTTATGGGCGCCAAGGGGGACGTGCTCGACGCGATCCTCGGGTATGTCCCTTATTGGTGCCTCAGTTTTCCGCCAATGGTGACGGGCATGGCGCTCAATGCCACCTTCCGCGCCGCCGGGCGCAGCGGCGTAGCCGCAACTGTGATGGCGGTTCAATCCGTCCTCAACATCGCTCTTGATCCGCTGCTTATCTTTGGCATGGCTGGTTTGCCTGCTCTTGGCGCCGAAGGTGCCGGGCTGGCGACTTTCCTCGCCCGCGGCATCGCCTTTCTCGGGCTTTTAACCTTCGCGCTTCATCAAGGAGCGATCCGGCTGGATTGCGCGCCCCTTACCGACCTGCGAAAGTCCATCCGTCGGATCGCGCGTGTCGGGCTGCCGGCAGCCCTGTCCAATGCGATCAACCCGGCGGGCATGGCCGCCGTC
>Ga0102926_1002338_pt1 | contig 11029 bp, 7 predicted proteins | sample SalPonR1_A_D2_MG_FD_78173 | JGI IMG/M metagenome (GOLD analysis project Ga0102926, IMG submission 78173) | Salt pond soil microbial communities from South San Francisco under conditions of wetland restoration - Salt Pond MetaG R1_A_D2_MG | ecosystem: Environmental > Aquatic > Marine > Intertidal...
AAAATTTTAAAAATTGATGAAAAATCAATACAACCATCACCTGGGATTGTAAAAGCCCCTGCTCTAACTGCATCTAAAAAACTTAATTTTTCTTTTTTTACTTTTTCTACTATATTAGCTCTTATATCTTTTAAATGTACATGAGCAACTCTATCAATAAATAAATTTAAAGCTTTAACTGGATCTTCATTTGAAAAAGCAAAATGACCAGAATCATAAATAAGAAAAACATATCTTTCATCTGTTAAATCTAGCAACTTTTTTGTTTCTTCAATAGTTTGACAAGCTGTTCCCATATGATGATGGTAAGCTAATTTAAAACCTCTCTCTTTTGCTATTTTACCTAAAACATTTAATCCATTAGCAATTACTTGCCATTGAGAATCATCAAATATAGGTTTTTCATCAAAAATACTTTTATTTAAACCTTGAATACTATTACCTTGTTCTGCAAGACCAATAATATTAGCACCCATTTCTTCTAGAAAATCTAATTGTTTATTAAAATCTACAATTATATCTTCTAGTGATTTTGTAGTTAGAAACAATGAAAACCATTGATTACAAAATGTAAGTCCTCTCAAATCTAACATAGGTTTTAATATCTTAGGATCTTTTGGATATTTATTTCCTACTTCACTACCACTAAAACCAGCAAGCGCCATTTCACTAACACATTGTTCAAAAGTGATATCACCACCTAAAGCTGGCAAATCATCATTTGTCCAATCTATTGGAGAAATTCCTAATTTAATTTTATCTTTATTCATTATTAACCTATATCTTTAATATTTTTTTGTTTTAGCTATATGATCATTTAAATCATTGTATGCTTTTACAACACTATCTTTATCAGATACTTCTGCAGTTCCAACTCTCCACCAACTTTGATAAGAATTACTCATTGAATCTTCATCAACTTTAATATCTATTAAAGTTGATTTCTTACTTTCTTTTGATTCTTTTAAGGCTTTATACAATTCTTCACTATTTGAAACAGTCCAAACATCACAACCATAACCTTTTGCGATAGTTGCATAGGAGACATTTAAACGAGCTCCTGTTGAATCTAATCTATTGGTATTTTTTCCTCTATAAACTAATTCACAACCAAATTTTGGGATACCTTGAGATCTTTGAAGATTATCAATACAACCAAAACCATTATTATCAAATAGCATTATATTTATTTTTATATCATTTTCTAAAGCTGTTAATAATTCAGAATGAAGCATTACAAAAGATGCATCTCCAACCATAGAATATACTTCAACATCTTCTCTAGCTAATTTTACACCAAGAGCACCACTTACTTCATAGCCCATACATGAATAACCATATTCCATATGATAAGTTTCTCTCTCATAAGCTCTCCATACACGTTGCATATCTCCTGGTAAAGAACCAGAAGCTCCTACTACTATACTATTTTTATCAAAAGCCTCTTCATTCATGATTCCAAGTGCTCTAAGTTGTGAATAACGATCATTAGGACCTAATTCTAAAGAATATAATCTATCTACTTCTTTATCCCACTCATTCTTTACATCAACAATTTCATTTTTGTATTTTGATTTATAATTAATTTCTTCTAAGATTTTATCTAAAGCTTCTAAGCCTTTTTTAGCATCACAAACTAAAGGTATAGAATCCATTTTTATTGCATCAAAATCATTAACATTAATTGATATTATTTTTGCTCTATCAAAATCAAATAACCATTTACTAGAAGTTGTAAAATCAGATAATCTAGAACCTACTGAGATAATTAAATCTGCTTCTTTTGCAAGTTTATTAGCAGCTAAGCCACCTGTAACACCGATACCACCAAGGTTCATTGGATGAGAATACTCAACAGCGCTTTTCCCAGCCTGAGTTTCTCCAAAAGGAATATTATATTTTAAAGCGAAATTAGCAAAATCATCACTACATTCACTATATCTAACACCACCACCACATATCATTAAAGGCTTTTTACTATTTTTTATAGCTTCAATTGCTTTTTCAACAACACTCTCATTAGCACTTGCTCTATTAATGTAGTGAATTCTTTTATTAAAAAATTCAAGAGGAAAATCAAAGGCTTCACCTTGCACATCTTGAGGTAAGGCTAAACAAACAGCTCCTGTATTTATACTAGAGGTTAAAACTCTCATTGCATTAATCAAAGCACTCATTACTTGTTCAGGTCTATTAACTCTATCAAAATATCTACATACAGATCTAAATGCATCATTTGATGTAATACTAACATCATCAAATTGTTCTAATTGTTGTAATACTGGATCAGGTTGTCTACAAGCAAATGTATCTCCAGGCAATAATAAAACAGGAATTCTATTAGTTGTAGCAAGAGCTGCAGCTGTTACTAAATTCATAGCACCAGGGCCAATAGAAGTTGTAACAGCCATAATTTTCTTTCTATTATTTTGTTTTGCATAAGCAATAGCACTATGAGCCATTCCTTGTTCATTACAACCTTTATAAAATTTTAAATTATGATTTTTTTGTTCTAAAGCTTCACCTAAACCTACTACACAACCATGACCAAAAATACCAAAAACACCATCTATAAACTTTTCTTGCTTTTTATCAAAATCGATATATTGGTTATCAAGAAATTTTACAATAGCTTGAGCTGTAGTTAACCTTATTGTTTTAGACATAAATATCTCCTATTTCTCAAACTTTTTTTCGGGCCATATTTTAACATTTTTATCTAATAACCATTTATGATCTTCTCTATAATATCTTGTAGTAGGAAGCCATCTATCATCTTCTAAATGAGGTATCATCCAAACATAATACATAGCATAACCTGGAGCTGCTACTTGAGAGTGAGTAGTATTTGGTTTAATTAATGATGTATCACCATCTTTAACAACAAAGGCATCTTCTTCTAACATTGAAACACCATAACCTTGTTTTGGGAAAAATCTATAGTGATAAATTTCTGGTTGTGGATGATCGTGAGGTGGATAACTTGAGAATTTACCAGGATGATTTATAACCTCACCCATTACCATATTTGAATAAGGAGCAATCTCACCATCAAAAACTGTTCTTACACTTCTGATTGAAGTATTATTTAATACATCTTTGCCAAAAACATCTGTTCTAACATTTTCTTTATTATAAATTTTTGAATCAAAAGAAACGTCATTTTTACATCTTTCGATTCCAATTTCACTATCTTCTATAGCTTTTATTTTAATTTTAGTATTTTTTGAAACATGCAAAACAATAGGTTCTTCATCAAAACAAGAATAACGAGTTGCTAGATAAGATTTATTATCATATAAGAATTCTACTTTCCCACCGATTAATAAATAGGCTCTCTCTAAATCCATAGCAGATTCAAAAACATCACCTTTTTCTAATGTTAAAACACCAAAATCTAACAACATTTCACTATGTTTTTTCTTTAATTCTGTAATAGAAGTATACCCTTTTTTAAATTTCTCACTTTTCTTTACAATCATCGCTTACCTCTTTTATTTTTTGCATATTTTGCAAACGTTTGAATTTAGCCATATTATTTCAATGATGCAAACGTTTTGTCAACCCTATTATTTAAAAAAAACTAAATTACTTAGATATTTATTAAAGATTTTTTTGAAGAAATAATTTTTAAAATATATAAACTCTTCAAATTAAAAAAATCTAATTTCAACTTTTTTTTGAAAAAAAAGCTATTAAATATATAATTTTATTAATAATAAGAATAATAAATCTTCTTATAAAGATATCCATTATAAAATTAAGATTAATACTTATTTTATTCATTTTCTATTAATTCAATAGCTAAAACCCCTTTTTTCCCACGTCACTTTTATTTTTTATCAAAAAACATTACAAATATATAATATTTTACGCAAACGTTTTTTATACTATATTTTAATAATGCACATCTTTATAAGTCAAGTAAAAAAATAATAATTTCAAAAATATTATTAATTTTTTAAAAAACCTAATAAATTAACTAGAATCTCTTTGTATAAGAATTGGATTAATCTTTATTTTTTTATCAATGTCATTAATTTTAATATTATCAAAATTATCGATAGATTCAAATAATTTTTCAATTGAATATAAAGCAAGTTTTTCTCTTGGTTGGTGAATTGTTGTTAAGGATGGATTAGCATATTCACTAAATTCACTGTTATCATAACCTACAACTGCAATTTGATTTGGAATATTTACTTTATTGTTTTTCATAACTCTCATTGCTCCTAAAGCAATTAAATCATTTGACCCAAATAACGCTGTTGTTTTCATAATTGAATCAAAATTATTTTCACAACATTTTTTTGCACTCCAATAATCTAAATCACAACTTAGTTTATTAATAGTGCCTCCATTTTTTATAACAGTATCACAAAATCCACTTTCTCTTAATCTAAATTCAATATGTTCTTGCTCTACACAAATTACAGTAAAATTAGAATGTCCTTTAGATATTAAATGCTTTGCAACAAGTGCCCCACCTGAATAATGATCTGTATATACAGCTTGAAAATCTTCTAACTTTCTTATTGGAGGATAATGTAAAAATACTGCTGGAAAATTTCTTTTTCTTATAAAGTTTAAAGTCTCATCACTTGGACTTTCAATTAACAAAATTAATCCATCAATCTTTCTTCTATTTACAAGTCGAACAATATTATTCTCTTTTGTAAAATGATTGTTTTGATAAGTTACTATTAAATCAACATCTTTCTCTTCTAAAGCATTTCTTAGAGAATTTAATAACAAACCATGATAAGCATTAATACTTACTTGAGAAAATCCTTCAGGTAAAACAATTCCTATAGCATTAGCTTTAGATGTAATTAAACCCCTAGCATTAGCATTGAATTGAAAATTATACTCTTTTGCTATTTTATTTACTTTTTCTTTAGTTTTATCTGAAACCAAAGGGCTATCATTTAAACATCTTGAAACAGTTGAATAACTAACATTTGCAATTTCTGCAATATCTTTTATAGTTAAATTCTTGGACATATTACCTCTTATAATATTCTAAAAAAGTCTTAAACATTATTTATTAATATTCAAAAAATGAATAATTAATATGTTTTGAGAAAAATATATAAAGCTATTATAAATATAATAATAACACATGTTTTACAAAATTTCAAACGTTTGAAATTTAATTTTAAAAAAGTTGCCCTAAAACTTAGAGCAACTTAATAAATACAGGTAATTATAATCGGGTATATATATTTTTTAAATATTATATCAATTTTATTTTACTATTTTTGTACCTTGATCTCCATGTAGAGAATCATATAGATTTGAAGGATCAGTAATTAATCCCATATTTCCAGTACTTTCAACAAAGTCTACAATTGCTTGTACTTTAGGAAGCATTGAACCAGGTGCAAAATGACCTTCTTCAACATATTGTTTTGCTTCTTCTGTTGAAATAGTATCTAAAGTTTTTTGATTTGGTTTACCAAAGTTCAAACAAACTTTTTCTACAGCAGTTGAAATTACAAATAAATCAGCACCTAATTGTTTTGCCATTAATGCTGCTGCTAAATCTTTATCAATAACAGCTTCTTTACCAGAGAAAGTGCCATCTTCATTTTTTACAACAGGGATACCACCACCACCTGCAGCAATAACAGTAATTCCATTATCACCTAAAACTTTTACAGTATCAATTTCAACAATTGATTTTGGTTTAGGAGAAGCAACAACACGTCTCCAACCTCTTCCTGAATCTTCTTTACAAATCCAATTGTTTTTTTCCATTCTTTCTTTTGCAACATCTTCATCCATGAAACTACCAATTGGTTTAGATGGATTTTCAAATGAAGGATCATCTTCAGCTACTTCAACTTGTGTAACTACTGTTGCAACTTTATTTTTAATACCAGCTTTTTCAAATTCATTATCTAATGCCATTTGTAATTGATAACCAATAGCACCTTGAGTATCTGCAACACAAGAATCTAAAGGAACAGAGTGTAAAATATCTGTTGAATGCTCTGCTCTTAATAAAATAAATCCTACTTGAGGACCATTTCCATGAGCTATAACAACTCTATGTCCATCTTTTACAAGTCGAGCAATATGTTGTGCTGTTTTTCTTGCAGCTTCATATTGTGATTCAACACTTACATGTTTAGAATCTTCAATTAAAGAGTTTCCTCCAATTGCGATTACTATTAATTTGCTATCCATAATGCCTCCATTAAAGCTTATCTTTTTGTGTTATTTTTATATTTGATGTCTGTATAATATCACAAATGCAACAAAATGCAACACTTTTTTTTATTTAATTTTAATTTTTTTTCTTTATATAAATTTTATAGATTTAAATCCGTATATTAACCAAAGTTAAGTATTTTTGAACAAATAGAGATATCGAGGAACTCTAAAGTATAAAAAGTATACTATTTAGCTATTATTTGTTGTCTACTATGAAATAAACTAAATTATATATTCTTTATTAATTTATATTATCCTATTGTTATTTTAAGTCTTTATATGATATTAATTGTTAAAAAGTTTTAGGAGATTAACAAATGAACTCAGATAAAAAGGAAATGTTTCTATTTGCTTTATTTATTACATCTATGATATTAGTTAACGTTGTAGGAACTAAAATAATATCATTATTTAATATACGTATTTCTGTTGGTATATTTTTTATGCCAATTTTATTTTTAATTACAGATATCATTGGAGAAGTAAAAGGGAAAAAAAGAGCTTTATTTTTTGTTAGAATTTCAATAATAATGTTAATTTTCTTATTTCTTATGGTTGCACTATGTGTTGCTATCCCATCTCATTCAAGTTATCATTTAAATCAAGAATATAGAGATATATTTGGATCTACAATTAGAATGACTATTGCATCATTAATTAGTTTTGCAATAAGCCAAAATATTGATATCTTTATATTTTCATTTATGAAAAAAATAACAAAGGATAATCACCTTTGGATTCGAAACAATGTATCTACTATGATTAGTCAACTTTTTGATACTACAATTTTTATGTTTATAGCATTTTATAATATTAATCCGAAATTTAATGTTGCATTTATTTTCTCTTTAATTATACCGTATTGGTCATTTAAAATATTATTTGCAATAATTGACACTCCTTTTTGCTATTTAGGTGTAAATTGGCTAAAAAAAGATTAAAATAATACTATTCTTAAATTGAAATTATTATTATGTTTGTAATATAGATACGACAATTTTTTTTGGAGGAACTATGAAAGATATAGATCTATTAGATGAAGAAAAAAAACTACCTTCAAACCTATTTATTTTACCAGTTGGACCTGTACCTGTATTCCCTGGACTATTAACACATCTTATGTTTAGTGAAGCACAAGATATTGATGTAATAAATAAAGCTATTAAATACGGAGGAATGATTGGACTTGTATTATCAAGAGAATCTTCTTCAGAGGATGAAGATAATGTTGATGAAAATGAAAAAAATGAAGAAACATTATATTCTGTTGGTACCGTTGCGAAAATTATTAAACAAATAAAACTACCAGATGGTGGTGTTCATGTTTTTATTTCAACAATTAAAAGATTTGAAATTACTTCTTTTTTAAATAGCGGAAGATATTTAGTAGCACAAGCTAAATATTTAGAAGATAATGAATTTGATAAAGAGAAATTAGTCCCTTGGTCAAGACAGTTATTTTTTGAAATAAATAAACTTGCTGAACAAGATCAAATGCTCAATGAACAAATAAAGTTAAATATGATTAATATTGATGAGCCTGGAAAATTAGCTGATTTTTTAATATCAAATTTAGAAATTTCTGGAGAAGAACAACAAAAATTACTTGAGTGCTTAGATATTCAAGAAAGAATGGAAAAATTATTAGTTCACATAAAAAACGAACAAGAAATTTCTAAGATTCAAAAAAGTATATTATTCAAAGTAAATAAAAAAGTTGAAAAACAACAAAGAGAATATTTTCTAAGACAAGAATTAAAGACTATTCAAATGGAACTAGGTATGACTAGTGATCCTAAAACAGCTCTTATTAATAAATTAGAAAAACAAATTAGCGAAGTTAAAAAATATTTTAATCAAGAAGTCAAAGAAAAAGTTGAAGATGAAATTGAAAAACTAAAAGGAATTGAAATGATAGTTCCTGATTTCAATGTAACTAGAAATTATTTAGAAAATATTTTAAAACTACCTTGGGCTCCTAGTGAAGAAAACAACATATCTATAGCAAAAGCTAGAAAAATCTTAAATAGAGACCATTACGGCATGATTGATGTTAAAGATAGAATTCTTGAATATTTAGCTGTAAGAGATTTAAAAAAAGATAATAAAGGAGCTATTATTTGTTTTGTAGGTGCCCCTGGTGTTGGTAAAACTAGTATCGGTAAATCTATTGCAACAGCTCTTAATAAAGAATATTTTAGATTTTCTGTTGGTGGAATGAAAGATGAGAGTGAAATCAAAGGCCATAGAAGAACCTATGTAGGTGCTATACCTGGTAAAATTATAAAAGGATTACAAACTTGTAAATCTAATAACCCATTATTTTTGATTGATGAAGTTGATAAAATGGGTCAATCTTTTCAAGGAGATCCGGCCTCTGCACTATTAGAAGTGTTAGATCCTGAACAAAACTTCTCATTTAGAGATAATTATTTGGATTTACCTTTTGACTTATCTAATGTACTCTTTATAGCTACAGCTAATAGCATAAATGGAATTCCAGGACCATTATTAGACAGAATGGAATTGATTGAAGTTGGCGGCTATACTTCTGATGAAAAAGTTCAAATTGGTAAAAAATATTTAGTGCCTAAATCACTTGATAAAATGGGATTAAATACAAAAGATATTAAATTCTCAGTTAGTATTTTGAAAAAAATTGCACAAGAATACTCTAGAGAAGCTGGAGTTAGAAACTTTGAGAAGAATTTAAATAAAGTTAATAGAAAATTAGCAATGAAAATTGTTGAAAATCCTGAAATTGAAAGACCTATCAAAGTTAATGATAATGATATAATTGAATTATTAGGTATCCCATATTTTACAAGTGATAATATTATAATAGCTAACAAAACTGGTATGGCTATTGGATTGGCTTGGACAGCTATGGGTGGAGATACTCTTGCCATAGAAGCTCAAGCTGCTAAAGGTAGTGGAAAATTACAACTAACAGGCCAACTTGGTGATGTAATGAAAGAAAGTATTAATATAGCTTATACTTATCTAAAATGTCATACAAAAAAATACAGATTATCTGAAGATTATTTTAATAATTATGATATACATATTCACGTTCCAGAAGGAGCTATAAAAAAAGATGGCCCAAGTGCTGGAATAACTATGACTACAGCAATTTATTCACTTATTACAAATCAAATTATTAAACCTAATCTAGCTATGACTGGAGAATTGTCACTTATGGGTAAAGTTATGCCTATTGGTGGATTAAAAGAAAAAGTATTAGCTGCAAAAAGAAATAAAATTAAAGAAATTATTATACCAAAACAAAATAAGAAAGATTTGGATAAACTTGATGAAAAAGTAAAAAAAGGTATTGATTTTCATATTGTTGAAGATGTTTCAAATGTATTAGAAATAGCTTTCCCAAATGATAAAAAAGCTCAAAGACCAATTATAGAGAGTAAAAAACAACAAGAATCTTCTAATCAAGCTAAAATTATTAGTGAAGCAGTATCAATAGCTATTAAGGAGGCTCTACGTGGTTGAGCTCTTAAGTCCTGCTGGAGATATTCGAAAACTAAAAACAGCTTTTGATTTTGGTGCAGATGCTGCTTATATGGGATTACCCAAATTTTCACTTAGAGCTAATGCTAAAAATATTGACTTAAATCAAAAAGAAGATCTCTTTTTGATTAAGTCTTTATATCCAAATAAAAAATTATATTGCACAATAAATATAATTTTTCATGAAGATCAATTAAAAGATTTAAGAGCACAAGCTAAAGAATTAAAATCATGGCCTTTTGATGCATTTATAGTAACTGATATAGGTGCTATGGATATAATTAAAAGTGAAATACCTAATGCTGAAATTCATTTATCAACTCAAGCAAGTTGTATAAATTCTGCTGCAGCTAAAATGTATAAAAAAATTGGTTTTTCAAGAATTATTTTAGGACGTGAAGCTTCAATTGAAGATATAAAAAAAATTAAACAAGCAGCTCCAGATTTAGATATCGAAACTTTTGTTCATGGTGCTATGTGTATGGCCTATTCAGGTAGATGTTTATTATCTTCATACTTTTCATCAAGAAGTGCAAACCAAGGGGATTGTGCTCATTCTTGCAGATGGAATTATAAATTAATGGCAAACAATGAACTTGAAAAAGTTCTTAAAAGTGAAACATTAGCCCTTGAAGAGTATGAGAGACCTAATGAATACTATCCTATTAGTGAAGAAGATGGTTTTACTACAATATTAAGTAGTAAAGATTTATGTATGATTGACCATGTCCAAGATTTGATAGATGCAGGTGTTAATAGTTTAAAAATTGAAGGAAGAATGAAAAGTTTATACTATAATGCTGTTGTAACAAGAGCATATAGAAAAGCTATTGATCAAGATCCATTATTAGAAGAATATAGAAAAGATTTGTTTAACATTAGTCATAGAAAATATTCAACAGCCTTTTTCTACAATAATAAAGAAGAAGATGATATAAGTGTTCCTACTACAGATGGATATGAGAGAAACTATTTATTCATTGGTATTATTAATAAAGAAGTAAAAAAAGGTATTTGGAGTTTAGATGTTAGATTTCAAGTAAAAAAAGATCAAACTATTGAATATATTGGAAAAGATGTTTTAAACATTGTTGATAATGATTATCAACTATTAAATAGTGAATTTGAGGAAATTGATCAAATTGATCATGGGAAAGTTCAATATTTAAAAACTGACAAACCGATAAAAGAAGGTTATATAATTAGAAGATTAAATAATGGTGAAATAAAATCTACAAGAATTTTAAATTCAAAAAGAACTTAATAATATATTCATAATAAAAAC
>Ga0102926_1002339_pt1 | contig 11027 bp, 10 predicted proteins | sample SalPonR1_A_D2_MG_FD_78173 | JGI IMG/M metagenome (GOLD analysis project Ga0102926, IMG submission 78173) | Salt pond soil microbial communities from South San Francisco under conditions of wetland restoration - Salt Pond MetaG R1_A_D2_MG | ecosystem: Environmental > Aquatic > Marine > Intertidal...
CAGCATCGGAATGACCCTGCAAACCATAGAGACAATCTATCTCAACACCACCCAGTATTAATTTTTCTCCTTTTATCAGAGGATGTATATCAAAACCAGTACCAATTCTCATTCTTTTCCCTCACTTAATAAAAATTCTGCCATTTTCAAATCAATAGGTGTTGTAATCTTAATATTTTCATAATCTCCATCTATAATTTTGACTTTTTGTCCCATCATTTCTACTAAAGAAGCATCATCAGTAATATTTATTTCCGCTTTTACTTTTTCATGTGCATTTTTTAAAATATCATAGCGAAATGCCTGAGGAGTTTGTATATAATATAACTTATCTCTATTTAAGGTTTCCTTAACAAATAAATCTTTATCAATATATTTAATTGTATCTTTAGCAGGTACACCTGTAGTAATTGCAGGAAACTTTTCCATGGCTTCTATTACACGTATAATAAGATTTTTACTCACAAGTGGTCTGGCACCATCATGTATTATAACATAATCAATTGCTGGTGAAAAGGACAGAATTCCCGCATAAACAGATTCCCGTCTTGTCTTCCCACCAGCAATAACTTTTATGTCTTCACACTTATATTTATTTAATATATTATTTTGAAAATAAGAAAAATCCTCCATTCTAAGAACAGTTACAATTTCAGCAATTTTCTTGTATTGCTTAAATTTGGATATAGTATGTGCAAGTATTGGGGAACCATCAAGCAAAAGAAACTGTTTATTTATATCAGATTTCATCCTTTTCCCACTACCTGCTGCAGGTATTACTACACCAATATTCATAATTAACCCCTTACATTATCTGTTCCTGAAATTTAGGCTTAGCAAATATCATTCTTCCAGCTGCAGTCTGCAAAATACTGGTAACCAGAACAACAACCTTTTCCCCCATGTACTTATTACCATTATCGACAACTATCATAGTGCCATCATCAAGATAGCCAACCCCCTGCCCATCTTCTTTTCCTTCTTTAATTACCTTGACATCCATCTCTTCTCCAGGTAAAACAATAGGTTTAACAGCATTGGCTAATTCATTAATATTTAACACATTTACTCCCTGTAATTCAGCAACCTTATTAAGATTAAAATCATTAGTAACTATTTTAGCATCAGTTATTTGAGCAAGTTTTACCAGTTTGCTATCTACTTCAGGTATATCATCAAAATCCTGATTAATAATTTCCACGTCTATATCCTGATCTTTTTGCATTCTCTTTAAAATATCAAGGCCTCTTCTGCCACGATTACGTTTTAAAACATCTGATGAATCAGCTATATGTCTTAATTCTTCTAAAACAAATTCAGGTATAATTAAAGTCCCTTCTATAAATCCGGTCTTACATATATCATCTATTCTTCCATCTATAATAACACTGGTATCTAATATTTTATTACTTGATAAATTATTAAAATTATTATAATCTATAGAGTTTTTATTATGTTCAAATAAAAAATTAGTTAATTCCTTCTCCTTATTAATAGCCAGGGAAAAACCAATATAAGTAAATACAATATTAATTGTAACCTGTAGGGTCATACCAAGCCTGGGTATCTTAGGAACAGAGAAAGTAAAATTTATTAAAGCACCAAATATTAAACCAATTATTAGGCCAACAACACTTATGATGGTTTTCTTCCAGGTTATTTCTTTCAATTTATACTCAAAATTAATAACCAATTCCAACAATTTTTCCATTAAAGAAGAAATAATAAAAAAACCAATTAATCCACCACCTATAATACCAAAAAACTGTGGACTGGTAAAAAAAGAGTCTAAATTCCCCCAGGAAAATTTAAACTTATCTGCAAATCCTAACATATCAACCGCATTATAACCTAAGATTGCTCCAAATATTGCTAGAATACTTCGCATAATATTTTTTAACATAAAAACACCTCCTTTCATTTATTATTACCACAAAAGGATGATATAATTCCTTATATTTCCTTATGTCATCTAATACTATTATTCAATATCGGGGTTTTTAGCAAAAGTTTCATCTATCATTGATTCAACATCTTCTTTATCCATATCTTTTGCCAGTACTAGTTCACTAATTAAAATCTGCCTGGCATTATTTAACATTTTTTTCTCTCCTGTAGACAAACCTTTTTGATCATCTCTAATTGTTAAATCTCTTACAACACCACTAACTTCATATATATCTCCTGTTTTTAATTTCTCCATATTGGCACGATATCTTCTGTTCCAATTCTGAGACATATCACTTTTTTTTCCCGTTAAGAGAATTATAACTTCATCTGCTTCTTCACTATCAATCACATCTCGGACTCCTATTTCATCTACTTTATCAACAGGAATCATAACTTTCATTTCACCAATAGGTAATTTCATAATATAATATTTCTTTTCTTCATTCAATATTTTTTTTGTTTCTATAGCAACTATAGTGCCTGCTCCATGATTAGGATAAACAACTTTATCTCCAATATTAAACACCTATATATCATCTCCTTATAAAAAAGACATATTATTCCTCAGTTTATTATAACACCAGCTTAAATAAATGTCAATTTTCGTACACTTAGAACAAATATCAACTAAATATGGCGATCTAATAATACTTGATCACGTAATCGCCGTAATCCTTCTTTTATCGCCTTAGCTCTCACTTCACCGATTCCATCAACATCATCTAACTCTTCAGGTGAAGCATTATAGATATTATCAAGGGAGTTAAAATGTTCTACCAAATTCTCTATAACTGGCATAGGTAGTCTGGGTATTTTCCGCAGAATTCTATAACCTCTTGGTGAAATTGATAAATCAAGCGCATTGACACTACCGCCATGACCAAGGGCTTTACTTACAATACTAATTGATAGCATTTCATCTGATGACCAATCAACTAGACTATCCAGCACTTCTTCAGCTTCTAATTTTTCTTCTTCAGTATCTGAAATATAATCTTTTATTAACAGGATACCTTCCTCGCGCACATTTGTGATAAGTTCATCAAGTTGCATCTTTATTAGTCTACCCTCACTACCAAGTTCACTAATATAACGCTCAATTTCATTTTGGATTTTTAATACCCGCTCAGTTCTTTGAATAACTGTAACTACATCAGCAATTGTTACCAACTCTTCAAATTCAAGTGCAGAAAGATTTGTTAAGGTTTGATCAAGAACTGAACGATATTTTTCTAATGTTTGTACAGCCTGGTTGGCCTTTGCTAAAACAACTCTAATATCTTCAAGGACATGTTTTAAAGTATCTTTATATATGGAAATTATATCTCTTCTTTGTGAGATAGAAATCACAAGAAGCCCCGTCTGTTTAGCTACTCTTTCTGCGGTCCTGTGTCTGGTACCTGTTTCAGATGAAGAAATTGAGGGATCAGGTATTAATTGAGCATTTGCACATAGTATTCTCTCAGCCCTATCATCAAGAACCATTGCTCCATCCATTTTTGCAAGCTCATATAAACGCGCAGGTGTTAATTCAGAATTAATATTAAAACCACCATCTACTATACCCAGCACATTTTCACTATCTCCAACTACTATAAGGGCGCCTGTCTTAGCCCGCAATATATTTTCTAAACCTTCTCTAAATTTTGTCCCAGGAGCGATGGTCTCTAATATCTGCATCAATTTTTCATTTTCCCTCATTAAAGCACCCCCTTATAAAAAAATTATTCTTTAAAAAGAAATGATATTAATTGCCTTATATCTGATATCCCCTTAAGATTTATACCCATCTTTTTTTTCAATTTATTTTTATTGCCTTTTGGGATAATAACCCTCTTAAAATTTAATTTTATTAATTCAGCCAGCCTTTTTTCAAGTTGAGATACCGCACGGACTTCACCCGCAAGGCCAACTTCTCCGATTACTGCTAAATCCGGGGGCAAAGCATATTCACGATAACTGGATAAAATAGCTGTGATCATTGCAAGGTCAAGTGCTGGCTCATTAGCCTTTAAACCTCCTGTGATATTCAATTGAACATCCATATTCTGCAAATTCAAGCCAGCCTTTTTTTCCAAAACAGCCAATAAAATAGAAAGCCTTTTGGAATCCAGACCCATTGTTATCCTTCTTGAATTACCAAAAGCAGCACCGGAAACAAGGGCCTGAACTTCAATTAAAATAGTTCTACTACCTTCAATCACAGGAACAATTACTGAACCAGCAGCTCCTTCTGGCCTTTCCGCTAGAAATAATTGGGAGGGATTTTTTACTTCTTTCATACCCTTTGACCCCATACGAAAAACACCAATTTCATTACTTGAGCCAAAACGATTTTTAATAGAACGCAAAATTCTGAAATAGTTGTTGCTATCCCCTTCAAATTGAAGAACAGTATCTACAATATGTTCAAGGACACGTGGGCCAGCGATATTACCTTCTTTAGTCACATGGCCGATCATAACAACAGATATTTCATTTCTTTTGGCATATTTTAATAAGTCATTACTTATTTCCTTAACTTGATTTATACTCCCAGGTGAAGAATCTAATTTAGGTTGATAAATAGTTTGAATGGAATCCAAAATAATTAGCCTATATCCCGGGTTTTTTTTCAAAACATAGCTGATTTTAGAATAATTAGTTTCGGCTAAGACCATCAAATTATCAGATACACTATTTAAACGCTCTGCTCGCATTTTTATCTGCCGAGCAGATTCTTCTCCAGATACATATAACACATTACCATATCTATTACTAAAAAGCGAAGCCACCTGCAATATCAGGGTTGATTTCCCGATACCAGGGGCTCCTCCTAATAAAATCAATGATCCTGCAACAATTCCTCCCCCCAATACTCTATCCAGTTCATCTATACCTGAAAGAAAACGAGTATGAGAAGTAATCTCAATTTTAGATAAAGATAATGGTTTGATGTCAAACTCTTTATTTATTATATCTTCATTTTTCTCTATAAAAGAGTTCCAGGCCCCACAATTTGAACAACGTCCCATCCATTTGGGTGAAACAAAACCACATTCTTTACAAATATAATTACTTTTTTCAGTTGCCATTTTATTTACTCCTGAATATAAAAATCTTTATTAATTATAACATTTTTTTCAACATTTTACAAGAAATTCGTTTTATTCTATACTATAGTCTGGCGAAAATAAGTTCACCGTCTTTTTCCTTAATTTCTATTGTATCGTTATTATTTATTTCACCGCTGAGTAATTTTGATGAAAGTGGGTTTTCTATTAATCTCTGTATTGCCCTGCGTAGAGGTCTAGCCCCATATTCAGCATCATAACCTTCATCAAGTAATTTTTCTTTTACATCTTCATTAATTTCTACTTCTATATTTTTTTGCTTTAATCTAGTTTTAAGATCATCTAACATCAAATCAACTATCTCTTTAATATGCTCTTTATTTAAAGAATGAAAAACTATTGTTTCATCAAGTCTATTTAAAAACTCTGGCCTAAAAGTACGACGGAGTTCATTAATCACTTTTTCTTTCATTTTTTCATATGATTTTCTATCATCATCAGCAGCTGCCTTAAAACCTAACTGCGACTGTTTTTCTATTAAATTAGCCCCAACATTAGATGTCATAATAACAACTGTATTTTTAAAATCAACATTACGCCCATGGGTATCAGTTAAAACCCCATCATCAAGTATCTGCAATAAAATATTAAATACATCCGGGTGGGCTTTTTCTATTTCATCAAATAATATTACTGAATATGGCCTTCTCCTTACAGGTTCAGTTAATTGTCCTCCTTCTTCATGACCAACATATCCCGGAGGAGAGCCAACAAGTCTTGAAACCGAATGCTTTTCCATATATTCAGACATATCTATCCTTACCATAGCATCTTCATCATCAAACATAGCCTCAGCTAATGTCCTGGCTAATTCTGTTTTCCCAACACCTGTTGGGCCAAGAAAAATAAATGAACCAATTGGACGTTTAGGATCTTTTAATCCTGCTCTTGCTCTTCTAACTGCTTCAGAAACAGCTTTGATAGCCTCATCTTGAGCCACTACTCTTTTATGAAGCTCATCTTCCAGACGTAATAGTTTTTCTGTTTCTGCTTCTTCAAGTTTAGTAACAGGTATACCGGTCCAGCTAGAAACAATCTCAGCAATATCTTCTTCAGTTACCACAGTATTGCTTCTGCCTTTTTTCTGCTGCCAGTTTTCTTTTATATTATTTAATTGCTCTTCTATTTCCTTTTCTTTATCTCTGAATTCAGCAGCTTTTTCAAATTCCTGGTTTTTAACAGCCGCTTCTTTCTCTTTTTCGATTTCTTCCAGGTTTTTACTTATTTTTTTAAATTCAGGAGGTCTAGTATTATTATTAAGTCTAACTCTTGAAGCTGCCTCATCTATTAAATCTATTGCTTTATCAGGTAAAAATCTATCTGTAATATATCTGTGTGATAAATTTACTGCTGCTTCTATAGCCTCATCAGAGATTTTCACTTTATGATGTGCTTCATAAGGATCCCTTAAACCCTTTAATATTTGTATTGTTTCTTTTGCAGTATTTTCTTTAATTAATATAGATTGAAATCTTCTCTCAAGTGCTGCATCTTTTTCTATATATTTTCTATATTCATCCAGTGTTGTTGCACCAATAGCCTGAAGCTCACCTCGCGCTAAAGCAGGTTTTAATATATTGGCAGCATCAATAGCACCTTCTGCAGCTCCTGCACCAACCAGAGTATGAAGTTCATCAATAAACAAAATTATATCCCCACTATTTATAATATCATTTATAACAGCCTTCAATCTCTTTTCAAATTCTCCCCTATATTTTGAGCCTGCTACTAAAGAACTCAAGTCCAGAGAAACTACTCTTTTTTTCAATAATAATTCAGGTACGTTTTCCTGGTTTATTCTTTCTGCTAGACCTTCAATAATTGCTGTTTTACCAACACCTGGCTCACCTATTAATACTGGATTGTTTTTTGTGCGACGGCTCAAAACCTGAATAACCCTTTCTATTTCTTTATCTCGGCCAATGACAGGATCAAGTTTCCCCTCATTATCCATTTCGGTTAAATCCCTGCTGTATTCATCAAGATTAGGTGTTTCACTATTTTTTTTCGCCCTATCTTTTTGTATTTGAGTTTTACCTCCAAGTAGTTCAATTACTTCTTCCCTAATTTTCTTGAGATCTCCCCCAAGTTCCATAATAATTCTTACAGCAACACCTTCCCCCTCCCTGATTAAACCAAGAAGTAAATGTTCTGTTCCAATATAGTTGTGTCCAAGTCTTCGCGCCTCATCCATTGATAGGTTTAATACCTTTTTACTTCTTGGTGTAAGGCCTATAGATCCACTTATTTCCTCTTGACCAATCCCTATTAAACTCTTAATTTTATCTACAACCTTTTTTTCACTTATACCCATATCTTTAAGTGCTTCCGCCGCAATACCCTGACCTTCTTTTGCCAGACCCAGGAGAATATGCTCGGTTCCAACATAATTGTGCTTTAATGATTTTGCTTCCTGTTCTGCAAGGCTTAATACTCTCCTTGCCCTTTCTGTAAATCTTCCAAACATTATAATTCCTCCTCACAATAATCTATTTCTAATTAATTTTGCTCTTTTAATATCATTATCTTTACCTTCAGAATTAATGTCCATAATTTTTTTTAAATGTGCAGGCCTTATCAAAACTATCAATTGATTTAAAGTTAAAGGGTCAATATTATCTATTATTCCCATATCTATACCTAATCTTACATTTGATATCAATTCCATTGCTTCTTCAATATTTATCTTATAAGCATTTTTTAATACTCCAAAGGCCCTATAAATACTATCCTTTAAATCTGATTCCTGTTCTTTCACTAATCTTTTTCGTGCATTTTTTTCTTGACCAATAATTTGTTTTGTTATACTTTCTAAATTATCAATTATATCATTTTCATTTAAACCTAAAGTTACTTGATTTGATATCTGGTATATATTCCCAGAAGAATCACTGCCTTCCCCATAAATTCCCCTGATCACCAGGCCAAGCTTGGAGATAGCACTTAACATTCTATCAATATTATTTGTCAAATTTAAAGCAGGAAGATGCATCATTACTGAAGCCCTTAATCCTGTACCCATATTGGTAGGACAGGCAGATAAATAACCCCATTTTTCTGAAAAGGCAAAATCAAGTTTTTCTTCAAGTAAATCATCAATCATATCTGCCTTATCCCAGGCCTTTTTTAAATTTAAACCTGATAAAAAAACCTGTATCCTGATATGATCTTCCTCATTTATCATTGCACTAATGTTTTCTTCTCGATTTGTTAATAAACCCCTATACACACCCTCTTTAACGTGTGCAGGACTTATTAAATATTTTTCAACAAAAATATATTTTTCTAATTCATCCATATTATCTATACTTAAATAATTTAGTTTTACTTTATCTTTATCTTTTAACACATCTTGTATTAAAGTATTAACTTTTAATAAATCCTCATCACTTGCATTATTTGGATAAGGGATATCTTTTATATTCCTGGCCAGTCTTATTCTACTACTTAAAACTATATCACCTTCCGGCCCACTTTCTGATAACCATTTACTAAACAACTCCTTATTATTCATCCTGACCACCATCCAAATTATTCTCCATCTCATGTATTTTATCCCTTAATTCTGCTGCTTTTTCAAAATTTTCTTTTTCAATAACCTCTTTCATGCGGGTTTTTAAATCTTGAATCTCTTTCTTTGTTCTTAATTCCCCACCCTTTCTTATCGGAACTTTACCTGTGTGCTCATTACTTCCATGAATCCTTTTAATTAAAGGTTTTAACTTCTTACTAAAAGAATTATAACATTGTGAACAACCAAGAAGCCCTTTCTTACTAAATTCTTTATATGTCATCCCACAATTATCACATTTTAACTCACTAATTTCTTTAGAAAAACTCGCATCTATATTTGGGTTTAATAAACCAGCCAACAAATTATGGAAAGAAAACGGATCATTAATATTTTTTAATGAAAAAGTATTATTAGTAGTAAATGATAATTGACCAGTTTCCTTTGCACAATCCTCACATAAAAAAAGTTCGGTTTTTTTACCATTAATTATCTTTGTCACATGAACATTAGCCTCTTTTTTCCCACACCTTTGACACAACATTTTAGTCCTCCTCCTGATCATATTTTAAGACCACTTCCAGCATGCCTTTCAATATTCTGCCTCTTATATAATCTCTATGTGGAAGATCTACACCTATTATTTTACGGTGTGTAGCTATTTTCATTAAATATTTTTCTCTCTTGCTAATAAGCTCATTTTCAAATAATCTCTCTATAATTGCCTCTGCTTTACTTTGTGACATTAAATCTAATGATTTATTTATTATTTTTTTTAGTGTATCATTCTTTGATTCAATATCCACTTTAATAACTCTAATATAACCACCACCACCTCTTTGACTTTCAACAACATATCCCCTCTGCATTGTAAATCTAGTATTTAAAACATAATTAATTTGTGATGGGGCACAATTAAAATCATCAGCAAGTTTATTTCTTTTTATTTCAATAACACCTTCAAACTTATTCAATAAATTCCTTAAATACCTTTCTATTTGATCTGAAAGACTGGCCATAGGCATACCTCCATATTTGTCTTTGACTTTTTTTGACCTTATATATATAATACCCCATTATATATGCAAAAATCAAGTGTCTTTAATAATAAATATTAACCATTACAAAGTTTTTTATACCTTATATTAGCACTTATCTTTTTTATTCATTAATATACTGGATTCCTGGAAAATTCCGGAAAAAGGCTTTTTTATTAGATTAACTCTCTTTAGTTAATTTTATAGAAAATTAAAAAAAGCCTAACGATGTAGGCTTATATCAAGTGCTTTTTCAGTATATATTGACCTCGGATTCCATAATAACCATTCATCAATATTAAAAAATTTTAATGCCTCTATCTGTTTTAATATATCTTCTGATGTGTATTTTTGTTTTAAAGAAAAGTCCTGTAGCCAGGGTCTTATATTAATATTTTTTTGGCCACTTAATTTTTTTATTGCATCTGACATGCTATTATATACTATCTGATAAGGCTCATTTTCAGGTAATTTAATACCATAAGTACCCGGTGCATAATGAGAAGGATATACCATAGGAGATATTATATCAATAGTTTTGCTCAATTTATTAAAATTTTGTCCTATACCCATATCATCATTAACAGTAGTAGTCAAACCAAAAACATCAATTGAAATAGGCTTGTCCAGATACTTTAATTTATGTACAGCCTCTGCAACAAAATCATTAATAATGTCTTCTTTTAATAATAGATCATCCATAAGTACTTTATAAGGTTTATTTGCAAGGGCTGGATATCTAATATAGTCAAATTGAATTTCATCAAATCCGAGCAATAATGCCTCCCTTGCAATATTTATATTATAATCATGAACTTCCTTTTCCCCTGGTTCAACCCAGGAATCACTAATAAATACCTTGTTTGTATTTTTATAATGTAACCTCAATGCTAAATCAGGTCGACTTCTTGCAAGTAATTTATCTTTAAATACTACAATCCTTCCAATTACATAAATACCTTCATTATGCAATCGATTAATTGTCTTTTTTATATCTTTTATTTTTTCTCTACTGGAATTAATTTCTGAAACTAATCCAATTTTGGACTTATAACTTAAAAAACCATTAATATCTTTTATATCAATAACCATAGCATTTATAACTGTATTATTAACTAAATTTACTAAGCGATTCATTTTATCAGTCATACCGGCTGTCCAACCAGTTACATATATTCCGCGAACATTAAAATCAGGTAAATTTAATTTATTTACCTTAAATTGTAATTTTCGATTTAAATTTTCTTCTAAATCCATATTAAATGTTATATCAGCAGCCTTTACATTTAATCCAAAAATAAAAAAAATAAGTAATATTAATATAACACTTTTCAATTTATATCTTTGCATTATTTTATATACTACTCCTTAATTTAATAATATAATTACTTAATATAATTATATCATAAGATACGG
>Ga0102926_1002340_pt1 | contig 11026 bp, 10 predicted proteins | sample SalPonR1_A_D2_MG_FD_78173 | JGI IMG/M metagenome (GOLD analysis project Ga0102926, IMG submission 78173) | Salt pond soil microbial communities from South San Francisco under conditions of wetland restoration - Salt Pond MetaG R1_A_D2_MG | ecosystem: Environmental > Aquatic > Marine > Intertidal...
AGCCAACCCCGCCACGCTATCCGAGGCGGCCCAAGCCCAAACCGGCGGCTATTTCGCCGATTGGGTCATGGATTCGGGGCCTGAGTTCTTCACCCGCGACACCACCGAGGACGTGATCATCAAGACCACCCTCGACCAGCGCATGCAAACGGCCGCCGAAGAGGCGCTCAAGTACATCTTTGAAGAAAAGGTGCGCGAAGGCTCCAAGGCGCAGGCGGCGATTGTGGTCATGTCCGCCGACGGGGCCGTGCGTGCCATGGTGGGCGGGCGCAAAAGTAAGGTCACCGGGGCCTTCAACCGCGCGACAATGGCCCGCCGCCAAACCGGCTCGGCCTTCAAACCCTTCGTTTATGCCACGGCGCTTGAACTGGGCTACACCCATGACGCGACCGTGGTCGATGAACCCTATTGTCTCGACATCCCCGGCTCGGGCCGTTGGTGCCCGGAAAACTACACCCGCAAACATTATGGCCGCGTCACGCTGGCCCGCGCCCTGCGCGACTCGCTCAATATCCCCGCTGTGAAGGTTTCCGAAAGCGTGGGCCGCGATCTGGTCCGCAAGGTGGCCAGCGATTTTGGCATCGAAAGCGATCTGGCCGATGGCCCGGCCCTCGCGCTTGGCGCCTCGGAAAGCACGCTTCTGGAGATGACCGGCGCCTATGCCGGTATCCTCAATGGCGGCTCCTCGGTCACGCCCTACGGCCTTGTCGAGCTGAAGCTTTTGGGCGACGACGATCCCCTCATGGGCACGGCGGGCGGCATTGGGGAGCGTGTGATCCGCGAGGAAGCCGCCCGCGAACTGATCTACATGATGCACGAGGTTGTCCACAGCGGCACCGGCGGGCGCGCGCAACTGCCCGACCGTGAGGCCGCTGGCAAAACCGGCACCACGCAAGCCGCCCGCGATGCGTGGTTCCTCGGCTTTACCGCCGATTACGTGGCCGGCGTCTGGATGGGCTATGACGACAACACGCCGCTGACCGGGGTGACGGGTGGCGGTCTGCCCGCCGAAATCTGGCACGAAACCATGGTACGGGTGAACGAGGGTTTGCCCGTGAACCGCTTGCCGATGATCCGCCCCAAGCCCAAACCGCAGGTCCAGCAAGAGCCGCTACGCCGCCAACAGCGCCGCACCCAACCCGACCGGGGCAACCCGATCGAAAACATCCTGCGCGGTATCTTGGGGGTGGATTGACGTTTAGTTCGGGGGTGGTTGCGGACGAAGTAGACGTTTCCCCCGCGCGGAATCAAGGGCCGCAGGCCCGCCGCGTATCGTCATGCTGAAAGCATGCCTTTGGCATGACGCCGCCCCCACGGCGCGGCGATTGGGTCGGTCTGAGCGCACAAATCATGAGTTACGCGCCAGTGTTCTGGATAAAGCGTATTGCCCATCGGTCGGGTCGCCGCACCGCGGCCCGACGATGCGCGGCTCGTGTCTCCAATGTCCATCAAGGGCTCATACCTGCCATTTTCCGCACCGCACAACCGTGTTGCAGCCTTGGCGCAGGATGTCGCCCATAGCCACAACCGACCCCAGTTTCGTACGACTCGTACGGTCCACAAAAAGACCCCCTTGAGTTTTGTACGACACAGGGGGGTCTTGCGTACGGGTCGCACGAAAATCAATCGCCCGAATACAGCACGTCCATCTTGCGGGCCAGCTTCGCGTCCAGCGAACTCAAACCGCCAACGTCATGCGTGCTCAGCGTGACCTCGACAGTCTTGTAAACATTGAACCATTCGGGATGGTGCTTCCATTTCTCGGCCCAGATCGCAACCCGGGTCATGAAGCCGAAGGCATCCACGAAGTTCTTGAATTCAAAGGTTTTCTTGATGGCATCGCGCCCCTCGACCATCGCCCAGCCGTCCTGCAAAAGCGGCTCCAGCGTGGTTTTCCGGGCGGTCTCGCTCAGTTTCTCGGTCATTGGTGGTCCTCCATGTCCGTTTTCTTGAATGGGCCGAATTTCGTGAGGATTTCAATATCTTCCTCAACCGCGGCCCGCTCGGCATCAAGATATTGCGCCACCGCATCGGCAAAGCCCGCGTCGCGCATCCAGTGCAGTGAATGGGTGCTCACCGGCAGATACCCTCGCGCCAGCTTGTGTTCTCCCTGCGCCCCGGCCTCCACCGTGGCCAGCCCCTGCGCAATCGAAAAATCCATTGCCTGATAGTAACATAGCTCGAAATGCAGGCAGGGGTGATGCTCTGAACAGCCCCAGTATCGCCCATAAAGGGCATTGCGTCCAATCATGTTCATCGCCCCGGCAATGGCGCGGCCCTCACGTTCGGCCAGCACCAACAGGATATCGTCCCGCAAGGTTTCATGAGCGATTTCAAAGAATTGCCGGGTGAGGTAGGGCATGCCCCACTTTCGCGCGCCGGTGTCCTGATAGAACGCCCAGACCGCATCCCAGTGATGCGGCGCAATCTGATCGCCGGTCAACTGCTTGATTTCGCCGCCAAATTCTTGCGCCTGCCTGCGTTCCTTACGGATGGTCTTGCGCTTGCGGGAACTCAGGTCCGCCAGAAAATCGTCAAAGCTCCGATAGGCCCGATTTTCCCAATGGTACTGCTGGCTGGCCCGCGCCATCATGCCGATCTGCGCGCCTGCCTCGGCCTCTTCGCCCGTGCAAAACGTCACGTGAACCGAGGAAAGCCCATTGTTTTCCGCCACTTGCACTGCGCCTTGGATCAACCCGGCGCGGCCCGCGTCCTCATACCCCGGCTTTACCAAGAACCGCCGCCCCGTCACCGGCGTAAAAGGCACCGCGACCTGCAACTTCGGGTAATACCGCCCGCTCGCGCGCTCATACGCATGCGCCCAGTTGTGATCGAAGATATATTCGCCCTGACTGTGGGATTTCAGGTAAAGCGGCGCACAGGCGATCACCTCGCCGCCCATCTCGACCACCATGTAATGCGGGGTCCAGCCCGTCCCGGTGCCGACCGACCGACTGTCTTCCAAGGCTTTCAGGAACCGATACGTGGTAAAGGGATCATCAGGCCGCCCGCCCTCCGCGGCCTCGGGGCAGGCACAGGCATCCCAGTCCGCCGCGTCGATCCGCGACAGGCTGTCATGCAGGGTTATGGAAAGCTCTTGCTTGGCCATGCGGCTAAGGTGTGGCCTTGGGCCGCGGATTCAAGCCGGAAATTCAGGCAGATAGCCTTCGAAGGTGATATTGCAGGCAACACGGCGCGCGGCCTGTTCCTTTGCCTGTGATTTCACCGTCCAGCACAAAATATCTGCGCCTTGCGCCCTTAGCTCCGCCACCCGTGGGCTGTCCAGATCGTTCACGTCATGGCTGATGAACGACGCGTCCACCCGCTTAAAATCCGGGATCGCGCGCAGCCGGTCGCGCACTTGCGGCTTCAAAAGCGGCCAATTCTCAGGGCTAAAGGCCGCCGTGGTCAGGCCGCGCGGCACAGCCGGGGCCAATGTCGCCAACCGCGCCACCATTTCGGGATTGAACGACATCACGGCCACCGGTCCGGCGTAGCCTTGCAAATCGTTGGCCACTGCGGCTTCCAGCCGGCCATCGGTCGGACCCATTTGTCCGTGCTGATCCTTCAACTCGATCAACAGCGGCACTGTTCCCGCGACCAGCTTCAGCACTTCGTCAAGCGTCGGAATACCCTCGTCACCACCCAGTAGAACGACCTGCCCAAGGTCATGGGCCTCACGTTGCTGGATCGCCCCGCGCTGCCCGGTCAGCCGCTTCAGGTCATAGTCGTGAAACACCATCGCACAGCCCTCTTTCGAGGGCTGCACGTCAATCTCGATCCCATAGCCGTTTGAAATCGCGGCTAAAATCGCCGCGCGCGAGTTCTCAATCCGCCCCGCGGCCTTGTCGTGCAAGGCCCGGTGCGCCAAGGGGATACGCCGAAAGGCGTCGGGCAGGGCAGGGGTCATCCGATCTGGAAAATGCCTTCGATTTCAACCGCCACACCAAAGGGCAGCGCCGCCGCCGAGACTGCCGAGCGCGAGTGCTTACCCGCGTCGCCCAAAGCCTCGCCAATGAAATCCGATGCCCCGTTCACCACATGCGGCTGCTCGCCATAATCAGCGGTCGAATTCACGAAGCCGGTCAGCTTCACCACCCGCTTGAGCCGGTCCAGATCACCGCCGCAGGCCGCCTTGACCTGAGCCAGAAGGGCGATTGCGCAGACTTTGGCCGCGTCTGCGCCTTGGGGGGTTTCCATATCGTCGCCCAGTTTCCCGGTGATCAGGGTGTCGCCGTCCTTGGAAATCTGCCCCGAGACATAAAGCATGTCGCCGACCTGCACATAGGGCACATAGTTGGCCGCCGGGGCCGGGGCATCGGGCAGGGTCACACCCATTTCGGCCAATTTCGCTTCATACTTTCCCATGATCCGTCCTCCCTCATGGATTGCGTTGCGCGGACGCTAGCGCCCCGCCCGCGCAAACGAAACCCAAAACGCGGTCAACTTTCGCGCTTTTGCGGCTATTCGCGGAACGCCCGTGCGAAATAGCCCGAAAGCGGCTCCAGCAGATAGGCGATCGGCCTTTGCGCTTGGGTGCGGATGAAGGCGTCCACCGGCATGCCGGGCAACAGGGTGGCATCCCCGGGCAAATTCGCCCGTGCCTCCGGGGGTAGAATGATGTCGGCGCGATAATAGGCGTGTCCAGTGCTTGGGTCCCGCAACACATCTGCCGAAAGGCGGGTGATCTGCCCGGTCACCCTTGGTTCGGCCCCTTGGTTCAAGAATGAAAACCGCAAGGTCACGTCTTGGCCAGGATGCACGGCGTTCACCTTTGACGGTGCGATGCGCGCCTGAATCGCCAGTGGGCGATTTTGCGGAACGATGTAAAGCAACGGTGCCGCCGGCCGGATCACGGCCTGCGGGCCAAAGACCTGCAGATCATGCACGACCCCGGCCACCGGGGCCTTTATCTCCAGACGCGCCAGACGCGCCAGAAGCGCGCGCCGTTCCTCGGACAGTTCCGCTTCGTGGCGACGCAGATCGCGAAGCTCCGCAATCGCCGCCTCCCGCCGGTGCGAGGTCAGCTTCAGCACCTCGATATCAATTTCGGCGGATCGCTCTACCGCTTCGGCGCGGCGCGCGGCCAACTCCCCCATTGCCCCGCGCAAGCGGGCGTCTTCCCGGCGCAATGACAACACCCGCGCCACCTGCGCCAAGCCGCGATCCAAAAGCGCTTGCTGGTCCTGAAGCTCTTGGTCGATCAGTGCCACCTGTTGGCGCAATGCGGCCTGCTGTGCCGTGATCCCCTCGATCCGTTTGCCCGTTTGCTCGCGCCGCTTGTGCAATTGCGCCACCTCGCGCTCAATGGAGCCGGCCCGCGCCTGCAACAATTGGCGTTGCCCTGCCATCACTTCGGCCAAGGCGGGCTCTATACTGGCCCGATGGTGCAAAAGCGCGTCAAACGTGATCTCGGTCGCGCCATCGCGTTCTGCCTCAAGCCGCGCGCGTCGGGCCATCACCTCGAACAAACGGGTCTCGGTCACGGCCAACCGCGGTCGCAACTCGTGGTCTTCAAGACGCAAAAGGACCGACCGCGCCGCCACGTGGTCGCCCTCGCTGACCATGAGGTCACCGACAACGCCGCCATCGGGATGTTGAACCACCTGCCGGTTGCGTTCGACCACCACGCGGCCCGGCGCGACAATCGCGCCGGAAATCTGCGTGCCAAACGCCCAACCGCCAAAACCAAGCACCAGAAGGCCAAGCGCAATCCACCCCAGCAAAAGAGGCCGACGCGCGCTGAATCCCCCGGCGCGGCTCATGGCGCGCCGCCCGCCGCGCGGGTAATTTCGGCATGATTGCCAACCACTTCGGTCAACACCTGTTGCTTTGGCCCGAACCTGCGCAGAAGGCCACCTTCAAGCGTCAGGATCATGTCACAGGCCTCGATCGCCGCAGGGCGATGCGCCATCACGAGCACCCCCTTTCCCTCGGAGCGAAACGCCCGGATCGCATCCGTCAGCGCGGTGCTGCCCGCATGATCCAGATGCGCATTGGGTTCATCCAGTATAAGCACGACAGGAGACCCAAAAAACGCCCGCGCCAGCCCGATCTGTTGCCGCTGGCCGCCCGATAGTCCCGCGCCATTCGCGGCAACCTGCGTGTCATAGCCCCGCGGCAGGCGCAGGATCATCTCATGCGCCCCGGCGCGCCGCGCCGCCGCGATGATCGCCGAAGAGTCGGCCTGCGGTGCCAGCCGCGCGATATTCTCGCCCACGGTTCCGTCGAAAAGCACCACCCGCTGCGGCAAATACCCGATGTGGCGGCTCAAGTCGTCCGGGGCGTATTGGGTCAAACCGGCGGCATCAAGGCGAACCGTGCCGCCCGCCGCCGGCCACACTCCGGCAAGGGTCTGCGCCAAGGCGGATTTCCCCGCGCCGGACGGCCCGATCACGCCAACCGCCTGTCCGGGATGCATGGTGAAGCTGACCTGCCGCAGGGCCGGGTCGCGGGTGCCGGGCGGAACCACCGACAGGTTTTCGACCTGCAATTGCGCTTTGGGCCGGGGCAAAGCCATGCGGTCCGGTCTGGGCGGCACGGCCTCCAAAAGCGCGGCAAGTGCCTGCACCCCTTGCTTGGCACGCAGTAGAACGGGCCACATCATGATCACCTGCTCAATCGGCGCAAGCGCACGCCCCATGAGAATCGAGGCGGCAATCATCGCCCCCGGGGTCAGCGCCCCAAGCAGAACCAGATACGCCCCAAGACCAAGCATCGCCGATTGCAGAAAGAGGCGAAACGCCTTGGTGAAACTGCCGAACCCGGCTATCCGATCGGTTGTCTCCAGCTGCGCCTGCAAGGCGACCCCTCGCGCGGCCTGCCAGCGTTGGAACGCCGCATCGCCCATGGCGAGCGCGCGCAGCATCTCTGCGTTTCGCTGGTGGTCCTGCGCCAAATGGCGGGCCTCGGCATTGGCGGCGGCGGCGCGCGCCGCTGGTCCACGCGCAATCCATTGGCTGAATGCCGCAGCCCCGATGAGTGTCGCCGCACCGCACAGGGCCATGATCCCAAGCCACGGGTGAAAAACCCAAATACCGATGAGAAACAGAGGCGTCAGCGGACTGTCGAAAAGCGCACTCGCAAGGGGGGAGGCCATTACCCGCTGGACCGACTCCAAATCGCGCAGGCCGCCGGCGGGTGGCCCGGCCCCCGCCATCTCCGCATCGAAAATGCGACGCTCCAGTCTGCTTTGAAACCGGGCCGCAGCCCGGCCCATGATCCGGCCCCGGGCATGGTCCAGCAGCCCCATGACCGCATAGAGGAAAACCACCAGTATGGTCAGCGCCACAAGGGTTTCCACCGACCCGCTGCCAAGCACGCGGTCGTAAACCTGTAGCATGTAAAGAGGCCCCGCCAGCATCAACAGGTTTCCAAAGACACTGAACACAGCGACAGAGGCCCAAAACCCGCGGGTTTCGGAACAGGCAGCGCGCAATTCGGCGTATCCGGGGGTGGGGTGATGGCGTTCCATGCGCGCGACTGTAACGCGGCGATCCCTGCGATTTGGTTTACACCCACCCGTCAGGGCAGGGCACGGCGCACAATGCCTGTGCCCGATCTGCCACAGACAGGTGCTTGTCTATACCGTGCTTCTGGGCAATGTTTTGTGATAGTTTATGTAAAGTGTCTGCACCTCAATTCCGGGACCGATTGCTGCCAATGTTTCTTGATTCATTAGTTTCCGGCCTTCGCGGCCTTGCCGTCATGGCGTGTTGTGGCGTTTTGGCCGCCTGCGCCAACCCCGGGCCCTCGCACCCGGCGGATGAGCCATTCGATCCCTACGAGTCGCAGAATCGTCAGGTGCATCAATTCAACCGAAGCCTTGACCGCGCCATCATTCGACCCGCCGGGCGTGGTTACAGCAACTTTTTGCCGGACGACATCGAAACGGTGATCGGGCGGTTCGCTTTCAACCTGTCGATCCCCGGCGCCATCGTGAACAACGTGCTGCAAGGCAACGGACGCGGGGCAAGTCAGGATCTCTACCGCTTCGCGATCAACTCGACCGTCGGGCTGGGAGGGTTCTTCGATCCGGCCAGCGAAATTGGCATGCCCGCCCCGACCGATGCCGACTTTGGCCAAACGCTCCATGTCTGGGGCGCGCGCGAAGGGGCCTATGTCGAACTGCCGCTTCTTGGCCCATCCACCGAACGCGATACATGGGGCAAGGTGGTCGATGTTTTCACCAACCCGCTGACATATATCATCGACGATCCCGAAAACTACTACGGCACCGCCGCATCGGTTTCATCGCGACTGAGCGACCGTGGCCGGTATTCCGATACAATTGATTCTATCCTTTACGAAAGTGCCGATAGCTACGCGCAGGCACGATCACTTTATCTTCAGAACCGCAGATTTGAACTGGGCGGCACTGGCGGGGAAAGCTATGTCGATCCATATGACGATCCGTACGAGGACCCTTATGAAAACTGATTTCTCACGTCGACATTTGATTGCCGCAGCAGGGGCAGCCGCGGCCACATTGAGCGCGACGCCGACCCTGTCTTTCGCCCTCACCGATTCCTCGGCCAGAACTCTGGTCGACCGCATCGTGAAGGAAATCAACCGCGTCATCTCATCGGGCAAAGCCGTCTCGTCGATGATCCGCGATTTCGAGCGTATCTTCGCGCGCTATGCCGATGTGAACATCATCGCCCGCTCGACCTTGGGCGCCGATTCGCGCCGTGCCTCGGCCGCACAAATGCGCGCCTTCACCGATGCCTTTCGTGGCTACATCGCACGCAAATACGGTAAGCGGTTCAATGAATTCGTTGGCGGCAAGATCGAGGTCAAGGGCGTGCGCCGCGTGAAATCCTGGCACGAGGTCCGCTCCACCGTCTACCTGCGCGGCGAATCCCCCTTCGAGGTGTTGTTTCTGGTTTCCGACCGCTCGGGCAAGGACCTGTTCTTCGACATGGTGATCGAAGGCGTCAGTCTGCGCCTGACCGAACGCACCGAGATCGGCGCCATGCTAGACCGCCGCCAAGGCAACATCGACGCGCTGATCCAAGACCTGCGTAAGGCGGGCTGAACCGCGCCGCCAAACACTATAAAGCCCCGGTCGCGTCGAACGACCGGGGCTTTTTTGTCTCATTCCGCCTTAAACGACTTCAAGCAGCGCTTCACCCGCCGATACGTCGCAGGCGCCGGGGTTTTCTTCCTCGTGCAGTGCGGTCACCACGCCATCCTCGACCACCATGGCATAGCGCTTGGAGCGGGCAATCAGCCCCACCGGCGGCGCGGTGAAATCCATGCCAATCGACTTGGTGAAAGCCGATTCCGGATCGCCCAGCATGGTGATCCCGGCGGCACTCGCCCCCGTGGCCTCACCCCAGGCGCCCATGACAAAGGGATCGTTGACCGAGACACAGATGATCTCGTCCACGCCCTTGGCATCGAATTGATCCTTGGTGCGAACGAAGCTCGGCACATGCGCCGAATGACAGGTCGGCGTATAGGCCCCCGGCACGGCGAAAATCACCACCTTGCGGCCTTTCACCTTATCGGCCAGCGCCACCTGTTCCGGCCCCTCGGCCCCCATCTGACCCAGCGTTGCATCGGGCAGTTTGTCGCCTTTTGAAATGCTCATTGTCGCTCCCTGTCTATCAATTGCGTTTCCAGTATGGGTAGATATAGGGATGCCTCAAGGGTGTGACCATGAAAAATGGAAGGGAACAGGATGACCGGGATAGTCGTGATCGGGGCAGGGCAGGCGGGATCGTCCTGTGTGGCCAAACTGCGCACGCTTGGCTATGAGGGCAAGATCACCCTGATCGGCGAAGAACCCGTGCCGCCCTACCAGCGCCCGCCGCTGTCCAAGAAATACCTTCTGGGCGAGATCGAGCTTGAACGCCTGTTTCTGCGCCCCGAAAGCTATTACGGCGAAAACGGGATCGACCTGCACCTGAGCGAAACCGTGACGGCCATCGACCGCGCCGATAAATGCGTCATCGCGGGCGGGCAATCCATCCCCTACGACCATGTCGTGCTTACCACCGGCTCCGTCCCTCGCCGCCTGCCCGGCAGCATCGGGGGAGAGTTGCAGGGCGTCTATACCGTGCGTGACCTGCACGACGCCGACACCATGGCGCCCGAGTTCACCGAAGGCCGCCATGTCCTGATTGTCGGCGGCGGCTACATCGGGCTTGAGGCCGCCGCCGTGGCCGCCTCCAAGGGCCTGAAAGTCACTCTCGTGGAAATGGCCGACCGCATTCTGCAACGCGTGGCCGCCCCCGAAACCTCCGACTATTTCCGCGCCCTGCATACCTCCCACGGCGTCGACATCCGCGAAGGCATTGGCCTTGAAACCCTGCTGGGCGAAACCCGCGTTACCGGCGCACGGCTTAGCGATGGATCAGAACTCGACGTCGATTTCGTCATCGTCGGCGTCGGCATCACCCCGGCAACCACCTTGGCCGAACTGTCGGGCGTGCTCATCGACAACGGCATCAAATGCGATGCCGAGGGCCGTACCAGCGACCCGTCCATCTGGGCTGCGGGCGATTGCGCCTCCTTCCCATGGAATGGCGCGCGCATCCGCCTTGAATCGGTCCCCAATGCCATCGACATGGCCGAATGCGTGGCCGAAAATATCATGGGCGCGGGCAAGACATATATCCCGCAACCGTGGTTCTGGTCCGACCAATACGATGTGAAACTGCAAATCGCGGGCCTCAACACCGGGTATGACCATATCGTCACCCGCCCCGGTGACGCCGAAGGCCATGCCTCCTTCTGGTATTTCAAGGGCGATCAACTTCTGGCCGTGGACGCCATGAACGAACCGCGGTCCTACATGGTCGGTAAACGCCTGATCGACGCGGGCAGAACCGCAAACCCCGAGGCGGTGGCCAACCCCGAGACTGACCTCAAAACCCTCCTGCGGGCATGAGGATTATCGGCGGAGACTTCGGTGGCCGCCGCCTTGCCTCTGTCGGCAAGGGCGATGCGGGCGCGCACCTGCGCCCAACGTCCGACCGGGTGCGAGAAAGCCTCTTCAACATGCTGGCGGGCGGCTTTG
>Ga0102926_1002345_pt1 | contig 11006 bp, 12 predicted proteins | sample SalPonR1_A_D2_MG_FD_78173 | JGI IMG/M metagenome (GOLD analysis project Ga0102926, IMG submission 78173) | Salt pond soil microbial communities from South San Francisco under conditions of wetland restoration - Salt Pond MetaG R1_A_D2_MG | ecosystem: Environmental > Aquatic > Marine > Intertidal...
ACCAGCGCGCTTCGATCTTGAGCGCAGTGTCGAAGGGCACGAGCGCGCCTTCATAAACCGCGCTCAGCAATGCCTTGGCCGCCGGGAACGCGCCTTGGGTCTTGCCATTGACCATGGCGCTGGCGCCTACGAAGGTCATGAACCCCGCCGGGTGGAACGGCTCACCGCCGGGCATCTTATAGCCTTTCTCGTCCCATGGCTTGACGATGGAAGGTTCGCTCAGAACCCATTCGCGCGCCTTGTCGATGAGGTCATCCGGGGCCGTGACCTCGTGAACCAGCCCGGCTTGCTTGGCCTTTTTCGGGTCGGAAAGCTTGCCTTCGAGAAGGAAGGGCGACGCGGCCATCGCACCCATCATCCGGGCAAGCCGCGTGGTGCCGCCCATGCCGGGAAAGATACCGATCATGATTTCGGGCAGGCCGATCTTGGCCTTGGGATTGTCGGCGGCAAAGATCCGGTGACAGGCCAGCGGAATTTCGAACCCGATGCCAAGCGCGGTGCCGGGCAGACAGCAGGCGATGGGCTTACCGCCCTTGTTCTTGTCGTCCATGCCGCCGCGTTCGATCTTGCGCAGGATGCCATGGGTCTGCATCAGACCATCCATCAGGCCCTTTGCCGGATTGTCGCCGGCGCTTTCCTTCATCTTGGCAATGACGTTGAGGTCCATGCCGCCCGCGAAGGTACCCTCCTTGCCGGAGGTGATGATGATGCCCCTAACGGCTTCATCGGCCAGCGCGTCATCAATGAGGCCGTCCAGCACGGGCCAAGCCTCCATGCTCATGACGTTCATAGACTTGCCAACAGTGTCCCAGGTAATGATCGCGACGCCATCGGCGCCTTTTTCCATGGTGAAATCAGTCATGTCTCTTGTCTCCCTTGCGCGCGTCACACGCGCTCGATGATCGTTGCGGCGCCCATGCCGGATGCAATGCAAAGCGTGGCGAGGCCCACTTCCTTGTCCTGACGCTCAAGTTCGTCCAGCAGCGTGCCGATGATGATCGCCCCGGTGGCCCCCAACGGGTGACCCATCGCGATCGAGCCGCCATTGGGATTGACCAGCGCGGGGTCCACGTCGAAGGCCTGCATGAAGCGCAACACCACAGAGGCAAAGGCCTCGTTCACCTCGAAGAGGTCGATATCGCTGATCTTCATGCCGCTGTCGGCGAGGATCTTGTGCGTGGCCGGCACAGGCCCGGTCAGCATGATCGTCGGATCGGTGCCGATATTTGCGGTCTGACGGATGCGCGCGCGGGGCTTGAGACCCCATTTCTCACCGAACGCCTTCGAGCCGACCAGAACACCGGCCGAGCCGTCGACGATGCCTGACGAATTGCCCGCGTGGTGGATGTGGTTAACCTTCTCCAGATGTGGATATCTGAGTTTGGCCACCGCGTCGAAGCCCGGCATCACCTCGCCCATCTGCTGAAACGACGCGTTGAGCGATCCGAGGGCCTGCATGTCGGTGCCGGGGCGCATGTATTCGTCGTGGTCGAGAATGGTCAGACCATTTTGATCCTTGACCTCGATGATGGATTTCGCGAACCGCTTGTCATCCCACGCGGCCTTGGCGCGTTTCTGGCTTTCGACGGCAAGCGCGTCGGCTTGATCGCGGGTGAAGCCGTATTCCGTTGCGATGATGTCCGCCGAAATGCCCTGCGGCACGAAATAGGTCTCCATCGCGACCGACGGATCGACGGCGATCGCCGCGCCGTCACTGCCCATGGGCACGCGGCCCATCATCTCGACGCCCCCGGCGATATAGCCGTCGCCCGCACCGCCCATCACCTGGTTCGCGGCGAGGTTCACGGCCTCCATGCCCGAGGCACAGAAGCGGTTGATGGCAAGGCCGGGGATGCTTTCATCAAGCTCGGAGGCCAGCACGGCGGTCCGTGCAAGGCAGCCGCCCTGTTCCTTCACTTGGGTCACGTTGCCCCAGATCACATCCTCGACCGCGTGCCCCTCAAGACCGTTGCGGTCCTTGAGCGCATTGAGCACCTCGGTCGAAAGCTTCACGGCGGTCACCTCGTGCAGCGCGCCGTCCTTGCGGCCCTTGCCGCGCGGCGTGCGCACGGTGTCATAGATATAGGCGTCGGTCATGTCGGTCTCCTTCGTTCACGCGCGGTCAGCGGGGCTGCCGGGCATCAGGTCATAGGGATGTTTCCAGCCGGGCAGGCCCTCGATGTTCGAGAGCCACCGGTCGATTTCGGGCCAGTCCTTGCGGTCGAAGCCGAAAGGTTCGGGGTAGAAAAGATAGCCACAGCAACTCAGATCGGCATTGGTGAGGGCGTCGCCCACGATCCAGTCGCGCCCTGCCAGATGCGCGTCGAGAGCAGCATAGGCGGCCTTAAGCCGGCCCTGCATGAAGCCGATCACCTCCGACGGGCGCTTCTCCTTGGGCAGGAAGTTTATCAGGAACCGCGTCATTCCGGCCTGAGAGCTCAGCTTGTGATTGTCCCAGAACATCCAGCGCATCACCTCGCGCGCCTCTTCTGGTGTCTCGCCCCCGAATTTCGCCGTTTTTTCAGTGATATACATCTGCATAACACCGGATTGCGTCAAAGTGACGTCGCCGTCCACAAGCACCGGCACCTCGCCCATCACGTTGATCTGTCGGAACGCATCGCTGCGGGTCTCGCCGCCGAAGAAATCGACGAAAACAGGCGCCCAGTCGAGGCCCGCCAATTCCAGCGCCAGCGCCGCCTTGTAGGCGTTGCCGCTCTCGCCGAAGCAGTGGAGTTTGATGGTCATGGCGTGCCTCCCGATTGCAAGTTTGGGTTTGAGTATTTCTGGAAAGATGAAGCCTTTCGGGATTCACCGCTCGTTAACGTTAATGCGCTTTGATGGCAGATGCGGAACAGGCTGGAGAGCCGATGGCCGTGAAAGGTGAAGCCCTGTTCCGGTGCCTGATGCCGATTGGCCCGCGCATCGGACAGGGTGGACCTGCGCCGTTCATCTTTCCCGAAATACTCCCGCCGGAGGCATCCGGCATCGGCGATATGCGCCGTCGGCCTGATCATTACAGCGCCCTCGCGATCAGTTCCTTCATAATCTCGTTGGTGCCGCCATAGATGCGCTGCACCCGCGCATCGGCCCACATCTCGGCCACGGCATATTCCTGCATATAGCCATAGCCGCCGTGCAGTTGCAGACATTCGTCGAGCACGTCGCATTGCGTGTCGGTGAGCCAGTATTTGGCCATCGCGGCCTTTTCGACGCTAAGCCGGCCCTCAAGATGCTCGGTGATGCAGGCATCGAGAAAGGCCCGAGCGATTTCGGCCTTGGTCGCGCATTCGGCCAGTTTGAAACGGGTGTTCTGGAATTGCATGAGCGTGCCGCCGAACGCCTCGCGCGATTGGCAATACGCGATGGTGCGCGCCACCGCGCCTTCGAGCGCGCCCACCGCGCCGCAGCCGATGATCAGACGCTCCTGCGGCAATTGCTCCATCATCTGATAGAAGCCGCGCCCCTCGGCCTGACCGAGGATGTTTTCGGGCGGGATTTCGACATTGTCGAAGAAGAGTTCGGACGTGTCGGCGGCGTGACAGCCCACCTTTTCAAGGTTGCGGCCGCGTGCGAAGCCCTCGGCCCCATCGGTTTCCACCACAGCGAGCGAGATACCCTTGGCGCCGGCCTTGGGATCGGTCTTGGCGGCCACGACGATCAGGTCGGCATGCTGACCGTTGGTGATGAACGTCTTTTGACCCGAGAGGCGGTAGGCGTTGCCATCGCGCAGGGCCCGGGTCTTCAGCCCCTGCAAATCAGACCCGGCCCCCGGTTCGGTCATCGCGAGCGCGCCGACCATCTCGCCCGAGACCATTTTGGGAAGCCAGCGCTTTTTCTGATCCTCGGAGCCATAGGCGAGGATGTAATGCGCGACGATACCCGAATGGATCGGGTTGCCCCAGCTTGCGAGGTTGGCGCGGCTTTGTTCCATGCAGATCACCGCCTCGTGGCCGAAATCGCCGCCCGCGCCGCCGTATTCCTCAGGGATCGAAGGACAGAGCAGGCCCAGTGCCCCCGCCTGGTTCCAGATGTCGCGGTCCATCTCGCCCGCCTTGCGCCAGCGGTCGAAATGCGGGGCCCATTCGGTCTCGATGAAGGAGCGCGCCATGTCGGCGAGCATCCGGTGCTCGTCTGTCATCCAACTGGTGCTCATTTCTTGCGCGCCTCCAGGTCGGAGTTGAAGATCCGCAGGCGGTGCGCAAACGTATCCTCGTCGATCACGCTGTCGAAGTTTTCGAAAAGGAAGGACAGGGCTTCGCCCTCATCTAGGCCGGCCTCCTGAGAGAAGCGGCGCAAGCGGCGGTAGCCGTCCTCGGTCATCGCGACGTTGAAGCGGCGGGTCAGGCGAAATCGCTTTGGCATCTGTCCTCCCTTGTCTTGTGTAGGGTGCGCGGTCTCCCGCGCACCGCTGGATCAGAACTGGTCGGCCTCAAGCGCCATGACCGGGTCCGCGCCGCTTTCGATGCGGGCAAGGTGCATGGATGTGGCCGGCAGGCGGCGGGTCATGTAGTAGCGCGCTGTGGCGAGCTTGGTGTGATAGAAGTCCGGGTCGTCGGCGCCTTCGGCGAGGGCCTCATGGGCCGCCTTGGCCATCTGTGCCCACATGAGCCCAAGGCAGACATGGCCGAAGAGATGCATGAAATCGTTGGACCCCGAGAGGGCCGCGTTCGGGTTCTTCATGCCGTTCTGCATGAAGAACATCCCGGCGGACTGAAGGTCTTTCGACGCTGTCTTGAGCGGGTCCACGAATTCGGCCATTGCTTCGTTGTCGCCATGGGTCTTGCAGAACTCCTTGACCATGTCGAAGAAGGCCATGACATGCTTGCCGCCGTCCTGTGCGAGCTTGCGGCCCACGAGGTCGAGCGCCTGCACGCCGTTGGCGCCTTCGTAGATCATGGCGATGCGGGCGTCGCGGGTGAACTGCGACATGCCCCATTCCTCGATATAGCCGTGGCCGCCGTAAACCTGCTGGGCCTGCACCGTCATGTCGTAGCCTTCATCGGTGAGGAAGCCCTTGATCACGGGGGTGAGCAGGCTGACAATGCCTTCGGCCGCCTCGTCGCCGCCGCGATGCGACTGGTCGATCATCTGCGATCCCCAAAGCAGGAACGCGCGCGCGCCTTCGGTAAAGCTTTTCTGATCCATGAGGTTGCGGCGGATGTCGGGATGCACGATCAGCGGATCGGCGGGGCCGTCGGGATTTTCCGTGCCGGTCACCGCGCGGCCCTGAAGCCGGTCCTTCGCATAGTCGACCGCATTCTGATAGGCGACTTCCGCCTGCGCCACGCCCTGCATGCCGACGCCGATGCGGGCTTCGTTCATCATGGTGAACATGGCGCGCATGCCCTTGTGCTCCTGTCCCAGAAGCCAGCCTTTCGCGCCGTCATAGTTCATCACACAGGTGGAATTGCCGTGAATGCCCATTTTGTCTTCGATCTTGCCGCAGGTCACGCCGTTGCGATCGCCGAGGCTGCCATCCTCTTTCACGATGAATTTCGGCACGATGAAGAGCGACACACCCTTGATCCCTTCGGGGCCGCCGGGGATCTTGGCCAGCACGAGGTGGATGATGTTCTCGGCCATATCGTGTTCGCCCGAGGAGATGAAAATCTTCTGGCCGGTCAGCTTGAAGCTGCCATCGTCCTGTGGTTCGGCCTTGGTGCGCATGAGCCCGAGATCGGTGCCGCAATGCGGCTCGGTCAGGTTCATGGTGCCGGTCCATTCACAGGAGGCCATGTTGGGCAGGTATTTCACCTTCTGCTCGTCGGTGCCATGGGCGAGGATGGCCGAGGCCGCGCCGTGGGTGAGACCCTGATACATGGTGAAGGCCTGATTGGCGGCCGAGAACATTTCGCCCACTGCGGTGCCGAGTATATAGGGCATGTATTGCCCGCCATATTCCTCGGGCAGGTCAAGTGCAGTCCAGCCACCTTCACGCACCTGATCAAAGGCCGCCTTAAACCCCTTGGGCGTGCGCACCACACCATTTTCAAGAACGCATCCTTCGGTGTCACCAACGGCGTTCAGCGGCTCCAGAACCTCGGAGGCGAGTTTGCCCGCTTCTTCGAGCACGGCAGAGGTGAAATCGCGGTCCAGTTCGGCATAGCCCGGGGTCGCGTCGGTCGAGACCTTGAGCATGTCGTGCAGGATGAATTGCATATCCTTGGTGGGGGCGGTGTAACGTGGCATCGCTTGTATCCTCTGTTGGCTTATTCGGCGGCTTTTTTGTCGGGGTGGATCGAGGCGAGAAGTTTGCCCGCCCAATCCATCTGATCGCGCAGTTCGACGATGGCCTGATCCAGCTCGTCGCGCTGTGCCTCCATCGCGGCGAGACGTTCGCCCGCAATCGAGAGTGTTTCCTTCATTTGCGTGTATTGCTGATCTCCGGTGTCATAGAGATCGAGCAGTTGGCGAATTTCCTCAAGGCTGAAGCCAAAGCGCTTGCCGCGCAGGATCAGCTTGAGCCGGGCGCGGTCACGCCGTGAGAAAAGACGCTTCTGGCCTTCGCGATGCGGCGACAGAAGCTCTTTTTGTTCATAGAAGCGAAGGGTGCGCGGCGTCACGTCGAACGCGTTGCACATTTCGCGGATTGTCATCAACTCTTTGTCCATATCGGGTTTCCTGTCGTCGTGGTCATCACCACGGATTCGGATTTGATCCGAGCATAGCGCAGCGATTGACGTTTACGTAAGTGCTACGTTGCGTCAATTTCAACCCGCCCTGCAGCAAGAGACATTTGGCGACCACGCTCAAGGCGTTGAAGGCGCGTGAAATCAGGCCGGATAAAAAATTCGTGAGCCCGCGCGGAACCCGGCGTGTGATTTCGTGTTGGTGGCCCGTAGTGAGATTTTAATCCGTAACGGAGGTACAAATGAAACATCTTCTGACAACAGCGGCCACAGCCCTCGTCTTGGGCAGTGCGGCTTATGCCGACAACCATGGCGCGATGAGTGGCTACACTTACAACGCCGAGAACGATTTTTACGCGTCCGACCTGATTGGTATGGATGTCTACCGCAGTGAAAAGGATATGGCACCCCAAACCGAGATCAATGCAGAGGTCGTTGGCGACTGGGACAACATCGGTGAGATCAATGACCTGATCCTCAGCAACGATGGCGAAGTTCAGGTTGCCATTATCGGCGTTGGGGGGTTCCTCGGGATCGGCGAGAAATCTGTCGCGGTCAATATGGATAACATCAAGGTTCTTCACGAAAAAGGCGAGGGTGACGGTCGTTACCTTCTGGTCGCTCTTTCGCAAGAGCAGCTTGAGAATGCACCGAGTGTCGAGCGTGAGCGCGACACGATGGATAACGCCGATACCGAAGGCAACATGGACACCGAAAGCGAAGGTGACATGGACAACGCCGAGATGAATTCCGACCAGAATGCTTCGGACATGTCGGATGAAGAGATGGCTCAAGCCGATACTGAGACCGAACAATCGTCTGAGGACATGGGCGACGAGGTCGACCAGATGGCTGAGAACGCCGAGCAAAACATGGAGGACATGGGCGACGAGGCCGACCAGATGGCCGAGGACGCCGAGCAAGACATGGAAAACACGGGCGACGAGACCGACGAGTCGATGCAAGCGACCGGTGATACCGATGCCGCAACGACCCGGCCGCTTCTTGAGCGCCCAAATGTTGAGCGTGAAGGCTATACCGACGTGACCGAGGTTGACGAACTGACGTCAGACGCGCTGGTCGGCGAAGCGGTCTATGGCGAGAATGACGAAAGCGTTGGTGAAATCGGGAACCTGCTTCTTGATGATGCGGGCAATGTCGACAGGGCCGTGATCAATGTCGGTGGCTTCCTCGGGCTTGGCGAAAAGCCGATCGCCGTGACCTTTGACGAACTGCAAATTCTTCGCGATAGCGGTGGCGATCTGCGTGTCTACATCGACTCGACCGAAGGTCAGCTTGAAGAGCAGCCTGAATATGAAGGTTAATCTTCAGATGTAACGAACAGACAAGGGCGGCCGCGTTTGCGGTCGCCCTTTCACATGCGTTTCACAAAGGTCCGAGACTCAGTCTTTCTTGTCCAGTTCGCGGGCGACGTTGTCTCGCATTTCCCTGAGTTCGGTCATCGCTTCGGCCAGTTGTGCGTGCTGCTTGGCAAGGTCATCAAGCTGCCTGTCAGCCAGTTCGACCCAGCTTCGCATCTGGGCACCCGTGCCTTCATTCTCGTAAATCAGCAGCCACTGCCGGATGTCCTCGAGTGAAAAGCCCCATTTGCGACCGCGCAGGATCAGCGTCATGCGCGCACGTTCGCGCGGACCATAAAAACGGGTCCGTCCTTCGCGTTGCGGCTGAAGCAGTTCGATATACTCGTAATAGCGCAGCGTGCGCGGAGTCACGTCAAACGTGGCGCACATTTCCTTGAGGCTCAGGCGTGTTTCGGACATGACGGTCATCCGGTGGACAAACGGTTGAGTTACCCCCTCAGCCTGCCCGATTTCGCGGCTTGAATAAAGCCCCGGCGGGAACTGCCCCGGTTTCGACTGGAACAGGCGGTTGCACGCACCTAGGGTGAGGCTCATAACAGCGAAGCCATATCGGAGGGCCAGTGTTATGAGCGAGACCGACAGCCCCGACGCCCGGCTTGAGAAGGCGCGCAAGTTTTTTTCGGCGCTGCCCCATGCGGTTGCATTGGGTATGGAGCCCGAGGAAATGGGCGATGGCGTGGCCGTCATGACGATGCCGTGGCGTGAAGATCTTGTGGGCGATCCCGAAACCGGCGTGATCCATGGCGGCGCGGTCAGCGCACTTATGGATACAGCCTGCGGCGCGGCGGCGATGAGCCATCCCGATCTTTTGGGGGCCACGGCAACCATCGGGTTGCGCATAGATTATATGCGCCCCGCCACACCGCGCGCCACGGTCCGCGTGCGGGCGGAATGCCATCACATCACGCGCAGCGTGGCCTTTGTCCGGGCCACCGCATCGGATGGCGATACCGATCGGCCCGTTGCGACGGCTACCGGAACCTTTACCGTGGAGGGCAAGTCATGAGTGCCGCGAAACGCCCCGAGCCCGTGCAGGTGGTCAAACAGCGTCGCGATGCCGCCCTTGCCGCCCTTGTCGGCGGTGTCCCCTATATCCGGTTCCTCGGGATCGAGTTCGACCGGCGGAGCGACGAGCTGACGGCGCTGATGCCATTTGACGACAAACTGATCGGCAACCCCCTTTTGCCAGCGCTACACGGCGGCGCGACGGCGGCTTTTCTTGAGACGACGGCGATCATCGGGCTGAGTTGGGCAACGCTTTGGCCCCGGATCGAAAGCGGTGAGGTCGATGCCGACGCGATGGCGCACGGGTCGATCCCGCGACTGCCCCGGACCATCGACTTCACCGTCGATTACCTGCGCTCGGGCCTGCCGCGTGACGCGTATGCGCGCGCCCGCGTTACCCGGTCGGGCCGGCGCTATGGCTCGGTCCATGTCGAGGCGTGGCAGGACAATCGCGACCGCCCCTTTGCGCAGGCGCAGGGCCATTTCCTGATGCCGCGGCAGGATGGCTGAACCCGCGCGTCCGATCACGCATGGGCGGGTCGCGCGGATCGCTTTTCCCATCGTGCTCTCGAACGCCACTGTGCCCATTCTGGGTGTGGTGGATACCGGCGTGGTGGGACAGCTGGGCGAGGCGGCGCCCATTGGCGCGGTCGGCGTCGGGGCGATCATCCTCACTGCGATCTACTGGATCTTCGGGTTCCTGCGGATGGGCACCACGGGCCTGACGAGCCAGGCGCAAGGGGCCGGACGCACAGGCGAGGTGGCGGCGATGCTGACCCGCGCGCTGATGATCGGGCTCAGTGCGGGGGTGGTGATCATCGCATTGCAATGGCCGCTTTTCTGGGGGGCGTTTCGTGTCTCACCCGCCAGCGCCGAGGTCGAGGGGCTGGCACGTGATTATATGGGCATCCGGGTCTGGAGCGCGCCCGCGATGATCGCGCTTTACGGCATCACCGGCTGGCTCGTGGCGCTTGAGCGGACCGGCGCCGTATTGATGCTTCAGGTCTGGATGAACGGGCTCAACATCGTGCTTGATCTGTGGTTCGTGCTTGGGCTTGGTTGGGGCGTCGAAGGCGTGGCGCTGGCGACGTTCCTCGCGGAATGGAGCGGTCTGGCGCTTGGTTTCTGGCTGTGCCGCGACGCGTTTCGCGTGCCGGCGTGGCGCGACTGGCCGCGGGTCTTCGATGCACAGGCGCTGGCGAACATGGCGGCTGTGAACCGCGATATCCTGCTCCGATCGCTCATGGTGCAGGCGATTTTCGTGTCCTTCCTTTTGCTCGGGGGGCATTTCGGGGATGTCACGCTGGCGGCCAATCAGGTGCTCATGCAATTCCTGAGCGTGACCGCCTATGCGATGGACGGTTTCGCCTTTGCCGCCGAGGCGCTTGTCGGACAGGCGATGGGCGCGCGCGACCGGCCAAGGCTTCGCCGTGCCGCGATCGTGTCGTCGCAATGGGCCTTCGGATCGAACCTCCTGCTGGCGCTTGGTTTTGCGCTTGCGGGTGGCATGATCATCGACATCATGACGACCGCCCCCGAGGTGCGGGCCGAGGCGCGCATATACCTGGGTTACATGGTGGCCGCGCCGATCTTGGGGTTGGCGGCATGGCTTCTGGACGGGATATTCATCGGGGCCACCCGCGCCGCCGACATGCGCAACATGATGGCAGTGAGCCTTGTGGTGTATGCGTTGGCGGCTCTGGCACTGGTGCCGGTGATGGACAATCACGGTCTTTGGATCGCACTTTTGATCAGTTTCGTCGCGCGTGGCGTGACCCTTGGCCTGCGGTATCCCGCGCTTGAGCGGGGGGCGGACTAAAGCGTTTCGCCTTTGACCTGAGACATCAGCGAAGGCGAAACGCGTGCAACACCTGAATGTCGCGCTAAGTTTCGCGAAAATCTGTGGTCCGGGTTTTTCGCGAAACGCTTTAGTCTGTCACTCCTCCGTGCGCAGACGTGACTTCTGAACCAGCCAGATGGTCAGGAG
>Ga0102926_1002346_pt1 | contig 11004 bp, 10 predicted proteins | sample SalPonR1_A_D2_MG_FD_78173 | JGI IMG/M metagenome (GOLD analysis project Ga0102926, IMG submission 78173) | Salt pond soil microbial communities from South San Francisco under conditions of wetland restoration - Salt Pond MetaG R1_A_D2_MG | ecosystem: Environmental > Aquatic > Marine > Intertidal...
TACATTCACGGTAAAGCATACAAGCCGAAGGTTCCTTACATCGACGGTAGTTACAGCTTGTTAGTAGGACATTTCTGTCACGAGGCTGGTTATTCTCCTACGTATATAGACCCGTACACTGGTGACGATTTTCAACCAAAAGAACCAGGTGTGTTTTTAATGGCTCATTCTGCTCAGATTACATACGAGTATACAGGTAAACAATCAAAGGACGAGTTGTATTGTTCGATACCGCCGTACAGCATTGTTGTTGACCCGTGGCGCAAGTTTACTTCTAGTGTAAGCACAGCTATACACTACGGTAACACTAGAAATGCATGAGTTGCATTTTACACCTGACTCTATCTTAGAAGACATTGAGAATAAAAGTAAAACGATGAAATTTTATTCTTCTGATAGTAAGGTAGAGTTCGTTAGGAACCAGCGCGTAATTGACCCTAAATATCATCAGAGTGATATAGAGTACTCCTTTAACAGTCACGGCTACCGTACTAGAGAATTTGCTGACGTAAAAGATAACGAGTTTATTCTAGTCTTTGGATGCAGTCATACTGAAGGAGTAGGATTACACGAAGAAGATATTTGGTGTAGTCAGTTATGCAATGCACTAGGGATAGATAAGATAAACCTAGGCAAAGCAGGCTCGGGGCACGATGTCCAGTACTTAAATACAGTACAATACATTAAGAACAAGTACCCGATGCCCAAGATGGTAATATACCAATGGCCACAAATTACTCGTCGAGGTTTTTCCTTTGTTAAAGACAACTCGATTGAGATTAGCCATTACACTGTGTCAGGAACTTCCGACGACAAGTTAAACAGCAAGTGGTATCTAAAAAGATACTGCGGTGAGCCAGGCGAGCGCGAGATGCTTGCGTATTCTAACTATACGGCTGCTAACGAACTGTGGAAGGCTCACGGTGTACCTGTTTACAATTGGACCTGGCTCGGTGATTTTGAGAGTATGTTTGTGGATTTAAAAGAAGTCGAAACCAAAGACACAGGGCGAGCAAGAGATATGATGCACGACGGTGCCGATATACACTCGCAAGTAGTTGAGCAAATTAAACCCGACATTGACAAAATGTTAAATTGGTGTTAATATCCTATTATGATTAGTGACATAATTTTTATTGGTGACGACTGCGAAGAGTGGCAAAAACTCAAGAGTCGTTTTCCTACTGCAAAACGAGCAGATGATTTTTTCAAAGCACAAAAGAAGTCGTTAACAAAGATGTTCTGGGCTGTATGGGCAGATGTAATTGTTAATGATGACTTTGATTTTTCCTACCAGCCAGACGAATGGAGTAGAGAATACGTTCATGTGTTTAAGAACGGCAAACACAGTGACGGTATTATCTTATGCCCAAAGCGAGCTAAAATATCTGTTAAAGAAGTAGAGTACAAATTCTTCACACGCAAGAAAGAAGTAGACATCCAAGCCAGTATACCAAAGCCGTATGACGTATTCTATGTTAGTTCTTACGAAGAATATTGTGAAGCGTTTGACAAAAGTTCAACTGCTATGTTCTGGATAGTGCGTTCTGACTTAACTGTATTACCTGAGTTTGACTTTTCTTACCGTGTACCTAAGTGGGAAGAAAAACACGTTCATGTATTTAAGAACGGTGAATACTATGACGGAGTCTGTCTGTTCAACACGGGACGCTTAGTAAGCAGAAACGAATTCAACTACTGTGCTTTTGTAAACAAGAAAGAAGTGAAACAGTTAGCAAGCCATCCGAAACCGTTCGATGTCGTTTTCATCTCCTACAACGAGCCTAACGCAGACGAAAACTATCAAGCTCTGTTAGAAAAAGCACCTCGAGCAAAGCGTGTGCACGGCGTTAAGGGCATTCACCAAGCTCATATTGAAGCAGCTAAACAGTGTTCTACTGATATGTTTTGGGTAGTGGACGGCGATGCCGAGATTGTAGAAGGCTTCGATTTTGACTACCAGGTTGCTAAATGGGAACAAGATACTGTACATGTTTGGCGTTCAGAAAATCCTATAAACGACTTGACTTATGGTTACGGAGGTGCTAAACTATTACCTGTAGAGCTGACAAAACAGGTAGATGTCGAGTCAGCTGATATGACAACAAGTATTAGTCACAAATTCAAAGCCGTGCCGGAGGTGTCAAATGTAACCGCTTTCAACACAGATCCATTTACAACATGGCGAAGTGCTTTTAGAGAATGTACGAAGTTGGCTAGTAGTACAATTAGAGGACAAGTAGATGACGAAACAAAAGCAAGACTCGACGTCTGGTGCACAGCTGGCAGAGATAAGCGGTTTGGAGACTATGCTATCAGTGGTGCCTTATCGGGTCGTGAATATGGCTCTCTTCATAAGTCTAGTGTTCAGCTGGGCAAGATAAACGACTACGATTGGCTATACGAACGTTTCTTGGAGTCGACTGATGAAAGTTGATATCCAAGACGTTCTCTTCTGGATGGACGCAATACGTAACTCTGAGGATAGGTATAGAACCTTAGAAAGCTTCTGGAAAGGGCAAGTTAATTCCAAAGTATGGCTTGCTGAGTCACTGCAAGGATGTTTGCGCACTGTTGACAATGATGTTGTAGTTCATGGCGGCTGGAACGGCGTGTTGTCAAGCATCCTGTTCAACGCAGAACTTAATATCAAAAACATAACAAGTGTAGACATCGACCCTGCCTGCGAAGAAGTAGCATATACAGTTAACAAACGATACGAGATGGAAGGACGGTTTAAAGCTGTGACTTCTGACATGTGTGACTACGACTATGAGTCTGTTCCTGACGTAGTTATAAACACAAGTTGCGAACACATTACTCCAGAGCAGTACAGAAACTGGCTGAATAATGTACCTAAAGATAGTTTAGTTGTTGTGCAAAGCAATGACTACTTTGAGCTAGACGAGCATATTAATTGTATGCGTTCGATGAAAGAGTTCCAAGATTCGTCTAGACTAGATGTAATATACAAAGACAAGCTAGTCCTTCCTAAGTATACACGCTTCATGCTTATCGGCTATAAGAAGTAGCCCAAAAACGCCCCAATTACGGGGCGTACTCTTACTCCACTTTACTCTTTACGTTGCGCACACGACGCTCTCGTAGCTCCTACACACTGAATATTAGTGTGTCTCTAGAAGCATTAGAACCCTTCTGTTTCTGCAAACGCCACGCCGAGTACTAAGCTGCTAGGCAGGGCAGAGATAGTCGGTTCGATAGTGGGTCCTATACCGAGTTCTCCAAAAGCTCCGCTGTCGTCAGTGAACCCAAGTACTACTACCTTAACACTTTCGATCTGTTCGCCAAACTCGTCGAAGTCGACGTCAGCGAGCCTGACATTACTTAACACGCTTGACCCGTCTACAGAGAATTCTATAGCATTGTTGCGTGTCATACTAGTTATAATTGTATCGTTGATGTCGTAGAACTCAGTTCTAAAAACTAGTCCGACAGAACCGGTCGGTACAGAACTTATATCAACTATGCCGAGGTCTAAACGAAGCTGTTGATTCAAGTTCCATCCACCTGAAATTGTTGCAGAGAAGTTCCCGTTAAATGCATCGATACTAACTGGGTACGACCCATTTATGTTACTATCAATAGTGCGCCCAGGCTGTACTCTTGCAGCTTCTGTTAGAGAGAAGATGCCGCCTGTTTCGTCTTTGCCAGTAAAACTAAAGTCTGTTGAGTTCACTGTAGTAGAAGCTACAGTAGTCTCTGAACTAATATCAATATAGTCACTAGTAGTGAACTCGTAGTAGTTTATGACGTCGCTGTTACTAAAGGTTACTAGATCTGTACCGGTGTAAGGGTTTATGTAGAAAGAATCTATCAGAGCATCAGCTATTTGACTTTGCTGATCTACTTGACCTACAGAACTTGCAGCCCACGGTGACGACAAATCCCATTCTACTACTATAGACGAAACCGGTCCACTTTCGTCTGTTGTTAAGACATATAGTTTTGTGCCATCGTCTTTAAAGGCGTGCGACACAAATAGTCCGGAGCCAACTTCAAGGAAGACGCTTGTACGGTTGTCGAAGCTTAACGTAGACAAATCCCACGCTGTGCTTAGTGTATAAACCTCTACGTCACTACTAGTGTTTACAGAAAGGTATAGTCCGTTTGTGTCGAAGCATATTTCTTTTACGTCAGTTTCGAATACCACTCCGGCTGTAACCTCGTCATATGTTGCAGTAGACAAATCCCAAGGAGTTGACAATGTGTATTGGAATATTCGGCCAGCGCTGTTGCCCATAACATATAACTTAGTACCGTCTGGTTTGATCCAGAACGAACTTGGAAAACTGTCTTCTGTACCAACTGAGAGTTCTTTTGTAGTAGCACCTACAGTACTAAAGTCCCAAGACGAAGATAATGTACGTTGAACTATCTTGTCTGCAGACCCGCTCACTAAGTAGTAAACTTCGGTACCGTCTGGCTTCATTCGTACAGATTCGCCGAATGATTCCGGTGCACTATACTCGTTGCCTACAACAGCCGCTGCGCTGGTTATATTCCAAGGAGCCAATAAAGTACTCACTGAAGACTGCGATACTGTAAGAGGTAATCCGTATACTTGTAGGTATCCGTCAGTTGCATTAGGATTTCCGTTAATAGCCACAAAGTAAACAGCATCAGTTCCTCTAGAAGACCATACAACCCAGTAAGGGTCGCCGCGCGTGTCTGTCGGTGTTGGAATCTGACTACCGTCGGTGATGTCGTAGATAAACAACCAACTATACGGCGCGCTACCTTCTTCCGCAAATACCTCACCGAATATGTAGCCTCCGTAGATTGAAATTCTAGAGAGGTTCTGGAAGTTGCCATTAGGCATTTCGGGGGTAGTGTACAGAAGGTTACCGGTGTTTATGTCGTATATTTCAAATATGCTTCCGTTAGCACCGTTAGGGTAATTGTCTTTTACAACATAGTCCCCGTAAACGCCCATTGCATAATCGTAGTTGTTGCTACCAATGTTTGGTACAGGCGTGAGCGTATCATTTACAACGTCTAGTTCACTAACTACGCCGTTTCCGCCGACGTTCATAATCCAAAATCTTTCGTCGTAAAAAGATATTGGAAGGGTGTTTAGGAAATCAGCACTTCCTGGAATACTGCTTAACTGAGTAATTGTGTATCCGGGAGTTGTTACGTTGATTTTACCGAAGTATCTAAGACCGTCGTCTGAGTATTTAAAACGAACCAGTAAGTAATCTCCCATCATACCTAAGGCGTTGACTTGTTCGATATTAGTACCCATGTTTGCAAAATCTTCGAGTATAGTAAAATCACTGTCGCCGTGTTCAAAGTAGATAAGCGCGTCAGTTAGTCCGGCAATACCGAATACTACTTTTCCGTCTGGTAGAGCAGCACCCGGTCCGATGTATCTGCCGTCGAGACTGCTGATGTTCCTTTCTATCCCGGACCCTGTATTAACGATGTATGTTCTGCTGTTACCACCGGCGCTGTACGAAACAATTACTTCGTCGTCTAGGCCGTCGCTTCTTAGTATAGCATTAGGAAGATTTTCGATAGGGTTACCAACTCTAGTATTACCGTCGTCGAATGTAAAGTTAAAACTAGTACCTAAGTCGTATGTTACAGGCCCTTCCTCTATTCCGAGTGCAATACGGATCGAAGACGCTAATAGACCTATTCTAGATAAAATCATAAATTACGGTCCTGCATTGTCGATGTCGCCAGCGAGGTCCCATTCGTCAGTACCGACCTTTGTTATCGTTGCTGTGCTGTACTGTGTACGAGTACTCAATCGGCCATCGGCACTGTTAATTGTTACGCCACTTCCTGGAGCAAACGTTACTTGTCCAGCGCCTGACTGTGTTATGGTTATGTTAGAACCGATTGGAAAGTCCACGCTTGACTCGGGCGGTACAGTAACGTTTACAGCGCCTGCGTTTGTTACTCTGTGGTACTTGTAATTGTCTGCTAGTGCTAATATAAATCCTGCAGACTGTGCGGTGACGTCTATGTTGTCACTAAGGCTGTGCCACGTTGATCCGTCAAATGACTGAAGTTCACTTGCGCCTTGTCCGTTGTCAGTGACGTACACAATAGAACCAGCAACTGCACCTGTTTGGTTGTCTCTAGCTGTAGTATCTGCGAACGGTACAGGACGTAGTACCGGAGCCCTGAATACACCATGTGTATCAAATTCTGCGATTACGAGTCCCGATGCATCTGCATTTGTATTAATAAACACTAATGCACCAGACACGCCGTCGTTTGACACAACACCGTCGCCGTCGACAAACGATAGTATAAAGCTAGCATTTGAGTACTCTGTGCCGTTGTATCCTCTAAATGCATGACCGCTAATACCGTCAGCTAGTTGTAGTGCTTCTGGTGAATCTAAGGTACCACGGCTTACGTTATGGTCTACTAACGACGTACCGCCTGCTAATGTAGTATAGTTAATCAACCCAGCGCCAGTACCATCCCAGAACATCTTAACACGTGAAGGGTTAATAGATCCGAAGTCAATTTCGCCTGTAGTAGAGTCGATTAAATTGACGTCTAATTCAGTAGTTGTAACAGCGGTAGCAGTGATTTCGCTGTTAATTGAGTCAACGATAGTTGTGCTATCGTCGGCAAAAACGGACCCTCTAAGATCACCAACGACTTCGTCAACAAAGAGTGTGTTGTTTAGCGAGGTGAATATTAACTCGTCTAGGTTGTTGTATATTTCGTTGACGTTTAAGGTGTTAGTTGTTGTTGTAGACGTAGTGCTATCAAAGAAGATAGAACTGTCGTCGCCTGCAATAGTTCCTGTGTAAATTGTGCCAATGTTTAAGGTGCTGGTTGCGTCCTCAAATACTACCCCGGAGTTACTGCCTGTGATAGTATTTGTTAGCACTTCGCCTGTGTCAACAGTATTAAAGTAACCATTGAGCCACTTAGTAGATGTTGTACCGATGTTATAAGTTGCATCAGCAGTAGGAACGATGTTACTTGACCAAGAACCTGTAGAAGTAATAATATCGTCGCCGCTGTCACCTAAGTTAATGTTACCAGTAGCCGTGATTGTACCGTCGATGTTAATGTTACCAGTACCGACAATATTATTTGTGTTTAGGTTTAGGTTGTTGTTAAGTGATATAGTAGAACCAGAGTCGCTACTTAGTGTATCAACAGAAAGGTTAGTAACACCGAATGTTGTAACAATAATTGAATCAGCAGTAATAGACCCGGTAATATCTATATTACCTGTGCCGTCAATGTTAAAATTGTTTAGGTCGAGGTCGTTGCCTAACTGAGGGGATGTATCGTCTGATAGCTCTTGTAGTGCGGTAGCTCCAGATATAGGAACGCCGCCAGTAGTTGTACCGTCACCAACATATACTGTTTTTGTGTCAGTGGTAAAAATTAGTTCACCACTTTCCGGTACAATTAGCAGGCGTTCTGCATCAGTTCCGCGTCTTAAACGTAAGGCCATTACTTGTAACTCCTAATATGAATGTTACAAGTATTTATCCAAATTTAGAATTAGAAGATTACTTTTTTCTTTTCATGAAAGTCTTTGTCTTAGACGTTATGTCTTCTTTGACCTTTTCAACATCTAAAATAAAGTTCACACCTTCAATCACATCTTCGTATTCTTCAAATAGGCTTTCGAGGCTGTCTTCCAGTTCTTGTGCGCCTTCTTCACTGTCGCCAACTTCGTCCCGGTCTACTTCAATTGACCAAGTGTTACCATCAGTAAAGTTAACCTCTACGGAAGAAATATACTCGACGGGAACATATTTAATTTCGATCTCGTCAAGTATACCTGGCCAAGTGCCTTCTTCGTGCTGCGGTTCTTTTTCTTCTTCAGCCACTTGTTGTTGCTTTCTTTGACCCCGAAGATGAAGTGGTCTTCGCAGTCTTAGAAGCCGTCTTTGTTGCAGGCGCCTTCTTCTTTGGTGGATCTAACTCGTCGGCTTGATCACGAAGCGCCTTTGCTTCTTTATATAGTGCATCAGCTTGTGAGCGATACTGTGCAGCGAGCTTGTCGTCTGTTAGTACGTCGTCACTATATGCTTCAGCAGGGTTAGTCTGCTCTGCTTCTTGCTGCACTGCTTCTGGATTTTCAGCAAGAACTTGTTTCTTCTCTTCTGCATTCTTAATACCAAGTGCAAGGTCCTGCACAGTTACACCACGTTGTTCTGCAATCATATCATTTAGTTCTGAGAGATTGATAGTGGTTTGTGTGTTAGGAGTCATTTCGATGTCTCTAGTAGGCATCTTAACTAACTTGCCTTGGGTATGGAACGCCTGGAGCATATTTCGTCCGTCTGGCAGACGAGTACGTTGCATTGCTTCTGCAAGTTCGTAAGCAGATTGTCCTGTGTTACTCTCGATAAGTTTCATCAAGCTATCGTGCTGTTCAGCATCAAGTGATTCACTGTTTACAACGAGACAGTAGTCTGCTGCATTAGGAATTACTCGATACGCTACAATGCACTTCTTCTTGCTAGCAACGTGTCGAGCTACGTGCTTCAAGTCTGGCATATTATTCCCCTTGTGCAACCTGTTCTGCTGCTGGTGTCTGTCCTTCAGCGTTTTGTGATTTTTGCTGCTCTTCTTGCTGGCGAGCAATATCGTTTAGAAACGCTTCTAGTTTGTTATAGGTCTGTCCGACCTGCGCCATTTCGTTCGCTTTGAAAGCGCCACGCTGGCTTGCAACGTCAATGATTGACTTCATTGAGTTCAAGTCTTCAATTGAAAGACCTGCTGGTTGCTGTTGTGTTTGTTCTTCGGCCATGTAAGTTCTCCTTGTTGTAATAATATATATGCCGTTTTACTTAGTGGTATTTCAAATATGGACAGGCCAAAACGAAATAGCTCGACTCCTTAGGATCTTCGAATCCTATCTTTACTACAGATTCTACAACTCCGTCTACTATTTCAATACCCCGACCTACGTAGAAACGACCCTTACAGTTTTCGTAAATCCACCGGACAATACTTTCGTGAGTGTTGTATGTAAACGGCACTGAGATCACGTTGAAACTAGGAGGCAGCAACTCAAGTTGCCGCTTCCCTAGTAAGTTTAGATAGTTTGGTTCTTTTTTTGTTATCATTCTGTTAGATCGTAGTGTGCAGTGGCTCCGAACGGCGCTTCTAGTTCCTTGTCGCGGTTTGAGTGAATGATGAAAACTGTGTCACAGTAGTCTTCATCGCCCCAGCTATTCCAAGCATAACCGTCTGTGAACATAAGAAACTTCTTAGGCTGAATGTCGTGTTCCTTCATGTATTCCCAGTTGCACATAAAGTCTGTGCCGCCACCGCCGCGGATCTCATACTCGGTAAGATCTTCGCCACCGTCAGCGGAAAAGTCTTCTTCACCATAAACCTCAGTGTCAAAGCACCATACCTTGATACGGTAGTCTTGATACTCGTCCATGATACCTTTGATTTCGCTCAAGAAGTCACGTGCCTGCCATTCACCGATTGAACCTGACATATCAAGTGCTACACAGATGTCGATAGTCTCGTCGAAGTTCATACCAGGTAGCACAGCACCAGACATTTGACCTTTACGGCTCGGGCGAGCAAACGTGAAGTCGTTGCGGATAGTGCTCTGGATCTGCTGACGAAGCAGTTCACGCCAGTTCATCTTAGGCTCAGTAAGCTCTTTGATCATGCGAGCCACACCAGCCGGTACGTTACCTGCACCTGCAGACTGTGCTGCGCTCAGCATGTTCTCTTTGATCTCGTCTTTGATCTGACGACGCTCTTCTTCTGTCAGCTTGCCAGGCTTCTTGCTGATCTTGTGACCGTTGCCGTCTGTTTCCTCTTCGCCGTCGTCGTCGCCGTCGCCTTGAGCATCCCAGTCAACGTGCTCGTCTAGCATCTCGCCCAGCTGGTCTAGAGCGTCTTGACCGTTCTTCTCCATTTCTTCGAGCAGGTCCTCGTATACTTCTTCTGAGGTCCAGCCTTCGTATTTGAAGTCTTGGAAGCAGTCTACGAGCTTAGGCTTCTCACCGATGCGATCGCGTACAAGTGTGTTGTTCACGATGTAGTCTGCTGCGATGTTGTAGAGCATAGGATTACGCTCGTTACGACGACCGAGGTGATCGAAAACACAGTGCAGGATCTCGTGAGCAATAACAAACTCAATCTCTTTGTTCGACATCGCGTTAAAGAACTGAGTGTTAAAGTACAAGTTACGACCGTCTACAGCGGCTGTTGGCAACCAGTCGTCTGCTGCAAGGATACGCAGTCGAGTTGCCATGTTACCGAAGAACGGGTGACGTAGCAGCAAGCCAACTCGTGCCACGATAATGCGGTCAAACACCTCGTGCCGCATCACTTTGAGTTTTTCTTCAGTAATGTCCGGATCTGGCTTCCAGCTTGATTTGCCCATGCTGCTGTCTTTTGTGCTCATAATTCTTAACCTCGTTTGTATATTGTATTTACAGTATAACACCTTTACAGGACTTGTCAACTGAAAAACGGAAAGCCACAATTACCACGATTACGCCGGCCCGGCGGCAATTCCTCAACAATTCGAACTGTCATATCTTCGTAGTCTACGTACAGGCGAACAAATCCTGTTCCGTAAGCACCTTTTGTGAAGCGGTCTGTGTCGAACTTTGTTGCTTCAAGAGGCGGAAGTATTTTAGTATCTTCCGGAATATCGTGACTTTTTACAGCCATTTTTGATTTTGTTACATAGATACGCGGCCGTTTCTTTTCTTCTTCGTCAGACTGAAACTCCCAGTTTTCACATTCTTGGTAAAGATGCACAGTCTTGTCTTTGTAGTTAGTACGGTCACTGGTATCACCGTTTGGGTTGTAGGAACCGTCTTCTGTACATTTGAACGCACCTAGGTAACGATACGGATTTTCCCACGATCCAATGAATGGGATGCCTACTTCGACTTCTGTAGTTTGCTTTGTCTTTGGCTTATTCGCTTGCTCGAAGTCTTTCTTGTACTTTTGGAAACTACCGGCAGTCGGCACAAAGTAATAGTTGCTGCCTTTGTACATAAACGA